>QWCD01000130.1_pt1 | contig 22359 bp, 19 predicted proteins | sample 1972461 | NCBI WGS metagenome assembly QWCD01 (sample SAMN09866717, study PRJNA288562) | Human vaginal metagenome isolate term4_vaginal, whole genome shotgun... | isolation source: vagina | host: Homo sapiens | place: USA: California | reverse complement strand
CCAAGGTATTCTTGCGCAAATTCACCATAGTGAGTTTCAATCCCGTGTTCTTTCAAGTTCTTGTCCATTAAGGAAGAGAATTCTTCATCATAGTAGCTTGCTAAACAAGTATCTGCAGCATCAAAGAGAAGAACTTCCTTTCCACGACGTGCAGCAGCTTCAGCGATTTCAACACCGATGTAACCTGCTCCAACAACGGCTACAGTCTTCACTTCATTCTTCGCTAATTCTTGATCAACAGCCATTCCTTCTTGGAAAAGTTTTAAGAAGTGAATACCTTCTAAGTCTTTTCCTGGTAGGTTAGGGGCAATTGGTGCAGAGCCTTCTGCCAAGATTAATTTGTCGTAGCTCTCTTCAATAGCTTTGCCGTCTTTGGAAGTCGCATAAACGACTTTCTTGTCAAAATCTACCCGGTCTACACTTGTTTCAAGGGAGATGCGAGCTCCTTTGGCTTCGAAGTCTTCAGGTTTAGTATAGAACAAGCCTTTATAGCTGTCGATTTGACGACCTACCCATAAAGCGGTCCCACAGCCTAAGTAAGAAAGGTTTGTATTCCGATCAATCATGACAACTTCATTGCCTTCGCCATAATTGTCCAAAAGTGTATTAGCAGCAGCAATCCCTGCATGGTTTGTCCCAACAATAACAAATTTCATTTTTTTGTCCTCCTTGGATTTTTATTACAAGTTCAGTATATCACTAATTTTTGAAAGCGATATCTTTTTGAACAAAAATAACTATATTTTGTACTATAAAAACACTTATTGCATAGTAAATAATATATTCTCAAACAATATGGTTTTTATAGTCGTAGGATTCCCCCTTTTTTTAAACATTTTAAGGGTTTATTTCGTCATTTGTATCGTCTAAACGGCCTTTAAGCAAAAAAAGCGTACATTCCTTATACAAGGAATGTACGCTTTCATATTTTTTACATTAATTGAAGGGCGACCGCTTGAGGGCCTTTTCTTCCAGGGGCGACTTCAAAAAGGACACTTTGGCCGACTATTAGTGAAGGGATATTCAATCTTTCAAGTGCTGATTGATGAATAAAAATCTTTTCTTTGGAAGGATCATTTTCTATCACTAAATAGCCATAGCCCTTTTGCGCATTGTAACTTTCCACATATCCTTCATACATAACTAATCTTCCTCTGCTTGTAAAACTTCAGGGAAATGATCAATGACAATTTGAGCACACCGTTGACAAAGCGTTGGTGCTTGTTCGCAACTTCCTACCGATGGATAGACCCCACGGCAGCGTTCACACACTTGCCCTTCTGCTGGTGTCACAACTAACTTGAAGCCTTCGTAATCATCAGCAGAGCTTGGCGCTTGAGCTTGATCAAGAATTTCCAATTGAGAAACCATCAAGTAAATCCGCAAGTTTTCTCCCACTGCTTCTAGGAAGGATTGACAATCCGCATCGGCATAAATGTGAAGACGAGCTTCTAGTGATTTGCCGATAACTTTCTCATTACGGGCCGTTTCTAAAGTTCGGTTCGTTGCATCACGGAACTGTAAGAACTTATGCCAGAAAGTAGAAAGCTCTTCTGCATTTTCGTAATGTTCGACTTCAGGGAAGTTAGCAAGTTGAGCATAGTCTTCCTCTTCTTGTAAAAATTCCCAAATTTCTTCCGTCGTATGTGGAATAATCGGCGTTAATAAGATGGTCAATTTCTTAGTAACTTGATACATAACCGTTTGCATATTCCGACGTTTCGGATCATCTGCTAATTCAATATAGGTCACGTCTTTGGAATAGTCGAGATAGAAGCTGGACATCATTTGCGTTAAGAAATTCAAAATTTGTTGAATAATGGTATTGAATTCAAATTGATCGTAAGCTTCTCTCACTTCTTCCACTAAATGATCTAATTCTACTAAGATAAATTGATCAATTGGATCTAAGTCTTGATAAGAAACGCTATTAGCTTTAACATCAAAATCACTTAAATTTCCTAACATAAAGCGGAGGGTATTCCGAATTTTACGGTAAGATTCAGAAACTTGTGCCAAAATATCATCCGAAATCCGAACATCATAACGTGAGTCCACTGAAGTCACCCAGAGGCGAAGAATATCTGCCCCACGTTGATCACAGACATCATTAGGAGAAACGGTATTTCCTAGAGATTTACTCATCTTCCGACCTTCCCCATCATTCACAAAGCCTTGAGAAATGACTTGTTTATAAGGAGCTTGTCCATTAACTGCCACAGAAGTGAGTAAGCTGGAATTGAACCACCCGCGGTATTGGTCAGAACCTTCCAAGTACATATCAGCAGGATAGACCAGATGCTCTTCGTTCTCTAAAACGCCTGCCCAAGAAGAACCAGAGTCAAACCAAACATCCATAATATCTTTTTCTTTGGTGAATTGGCCATTTGGAGAATGTTCACTGGTAAACCCTTCCGGTAAGAGATCTTTGGCTTCTCTTTCAAACCAGACATTAGAACCATATTTTTCAAAGAGTTGGGCAACATATTCCGTTGTTTCTGGCGTGATGATTGGGGTTCCGTCTTCAGCATAGAAGATTGGAAGCGGAACGCCCCATACTCTTTGTCTGGAAATGACCCAGTCTCCACGGTCACGAATCATATTGTAAATCCGTTTTTGTCCAGAAGGATGCCACCATTTCACCTCATGATTGATGATAGATAAGGTTTTCTCCCGAATCTTGTCTACGGAACAGAACCATTGTGGAAGGGCTCTAAAAATAACTGGCTTCTTGGTTCGCCAATCATGTGGATAAGAGTGGGTGAAGTATTCTAACTTGAGAAGGGCTCCTTTTTCTTTGACGATTGAAATGGCGAGTTTGTTTCCTTCTTCATAGAACATTCCTTCAAAACCTGGAGCTTCCTCGGTGAAGCAGCCTTGGTCATTCAATGGAGAAAGGATTTCCAAACCGTAAGCTTTTCCGATTTGGTAGTCATCTTCCCCATGTCCAGGAGCGGTATGAACTAAACCAGTCCCGGTATCAGTAGTGACATGCTCCCCATTCATCACCAAAATATCCCGATCATAGAAAGGATGTTGGGCTACCATGCGGTCTAATTCTTTTCCTTGAATTTCTTGAACAATTTGGTAATCTTCCCATTCGAATTTGCCCACTAAGCTTTGTAGCAAGTCTTTAGCCACTAAATAGTGATGCGTACCTATCTCTACTAAGACATAAGTAATACGTGGATGAACACTGATCCCCATGGAAGCTGGCAAAGTCCATGGTGTGGTGGTCCAAATGACAAATTCTGTATCTGAAGGTAATTTGCCAAAGGTTTCTTTAGCTTTATAAGCCACATAGATACTTGGCGTTTCCACATCTTTATATTCAATTTCTGCTTCGGCTAAAGTGGATTCACTGGAAGGAGACCAGTAGACAGGCTTATTGCCTTGATAGATAAGCCCGTTTTCAGCCATTTTCCCAAAGACACGAATTTCTTGGGCTTCGAAATCTTTGCGGTAGGTAACATAAGGATTCTCCCATTCACCAGATACGCCTAAACGTTTAAAGTCTTTGCGTTGTTGATCCACTTGCTTGGTGGCATATTCTTGACAGATTTTTCTAAAGGTAGCTGTGGATAAAGCTTTTCTATCCACACCAGAATTCGTCACTGCTTGTTCAATTGGAAGACCATGCGTATCCCATCCAGGAACATAAGGGGCATAGTAGCCTTCCATAGCCTTGGAACGAATAATAATATCCTTACTGATCTTATTCATAGCATGCCCAATATGAATATTGCCGTTTGCATAAGGAGGGCCATCATGAAGAACAAAAGGTTGGTTATCTTTGTTCTTCGCTAAGCGTTGCTCATAGACATGATTTTCTTCCCATTCAGCTTGTCTTTGGGGTTCTTTTTTGGGTAAATTTCCCCGCATTGAGAATTTAGTTTTCCCTAAGTTTAGCGTCTCTTTCATTTTCATTGCCACTCACTCCTCTTCTTTAATAAAAAAAGCACTTCATCCGCAAGGGACGAAGTGCTCCGTGGTACCACCCAATTTTGTAGAATTCTCTACCTTAAAGTCTTAACGCGACTGAACGTCATAACTTACTTCATTTTCAGTTAAGAAATCATTGAAGGATAATAAAATCAGTGCCCTTATCTAACTCACACCTACTTAGATTCGCTTGGAATAGCGAGCTGACTTTACCTTGTTTCAATTCATTTTGTATTGTTCCTATTATACGGAACAGTTCGTATTTTTTCAAGTTTATCGATGACATTATTTTTCCAAATAATATGAAAGAATCCTCTATTCCTGATCTTCACTCTTATCGACTTTCTCACTCTTAGGCTTCTCTTCTGTTTCTTGTTCACTCAAACGGACTTCTTCGGCTTTGAGTAAATTTTCAACCTCACTTGGTAACACTGCTTTGGCATTACCTGTACTTTGGTTAAGAAATTCTGCTTCCACTTGTTTTTTCTGAGCTTTTTCCAATTCTTGATCAAAAACTAAAGCGCCATGATGGTCCCGAATAGGAAGGTTATATTCTTCCAATATTTGCTTAAGCGTTGGACATTCCACAGCTTGTTGTGGAACATCTTTAAAAAGATCTTGCCATTTAGGATCATCCAAAACTTGCTTGGCGTTATTAATTAAGCCTTGCATTTGGAAAATATAGTAGCGTGAAGTTTCCCGAAGCTGGGCTTGTTCATTCAATAAATCCATTGCCTGATCACAAGCCTTAGTCATGATTTGTTTAGCTGTTTCTTCAGCTCGCTTAATAATAAGATCCGCTTCATCTAAACTGGTCTCTCTTAACCGATCTGCAGCTTGTTGAGCAACCATAATAGAACGATTCACTGTGGCTTCTTTCTCATGTAAATCATCTAATTTACTATTAGCCTCATACAATTCTTGTTGGAGATGCTGGTTATTCATTTCTAAAGTGTTCATCATAACACTAAGTTCATTGAGATAAGCATCTACCTTTTGGCGGTCATACCCGCGCATTTTACTAGGAAACTTGTGGTTTTTTATCTCATTTGCTTGCATATGTATTCCCCCTACTGATTGGAATAACGTGTGACTTGGAGGCGAAGCTTTCCCTTTTTGGTTTCTGATAGGACGGCCTCTAGTTTCAACCGCCCATAATGCCTCAAAGAGAGAACGTCTCCTACCTGAACTTCGTGACTTGGCTTAGAAGCTAAGTTCCAATTACATTTGACCTCTCGATTATCAAAAGCTACTTTCACCTTTTGCCTAGACAAGTGGAAGCCTTCACTCAACAAAAGATCCTGTCTCAGGGAAGCCACGCTGATTTGAAAAGATTGTCCATCCTCTTTTCTGTCTAATAATTGAGAAAAAGGAACTTCTTGCAGATGAACAGAAGTATGTCCGATACGTTGGACTTGCGTCATGAGATAAGGTGCTAAATCTTTCTCTACGATAAATTGCCATCTCTCTCCATCTTGAAGAATGTCCCCCAATCGATCTCGCTGAATTCCTTGACTAAGCAAGCTTCCTAAGAGTTTGCGATGACTTAATTTTTCAAACTTCTTGGGATACTCTACCTCTATCAAAGTTAATTCAAGAGCCGATCTATCGACTTCTTCATAGTAAGGACAAATCAATAATCGTTGATTCTCTGCTCCTTCATAACCACCATCCCACACCAATTTCAAGGTCTCTGAATTGCCAAGCAATTGCTTAGCAATCACCTGCTGGCGTGGATTAAAAAAGTGAGTTAATTCTGGGCGATAAGACCGTTCTACGAATTGAATTTTATGCGCGAGATCTGCTGTAAACTCTCGCTCTTCTGGTCGATAGTGATCTAAATACATCTCTTTCTCACATCAAATCTTATCACAAAAATACTAAAAACAAACTGGTTAAGCCCCTCATCGCTAATTCCAAAACAAGGATCGCAATTAATGGAGAGAAACTTATTCCGGCTAGAGTAGGAATAAATCGATCAAATATTTCAATGTAAGGAAGAACAATTCGATTCAAATACTTTCCAAATTGACTCTCTCTTCCGTTAGGTAACCAAGACATCAAGGCCCAAATCACAATTAAAAAACTATACGTTTGTAATAAAAAATATAAAGTTTTGAAGATTAAGATCATGCTTGACTGAATTCCTTTCTTTTTACTGGAAGAAGGCAGAACCTACACGAACAAAGCTGGCTCCTTCTTCAATGGCAATCTGATAGTCGCCACTCATTCCCATGCTAAGGTGTGTGCAGGGAGCCCAAGGCAGATGTTCTTCTGCGACCTGATCCCGGCACTTTCTTAATTGGCCAAACAAGCGGTGTTGTTCGCTAGCATCCACTCCTTGTGGGAGCATCGTCATTAAACCAACTACTTTCACTTTGGGATAATCGGCTAATGACTTGATAAAATCTATAACCTCTTCTTCCTTTATCCCATGCTTACTCTCTTCGCCTGAAACATTCACTTCTACAAAGCAAGCAATGGGCTGATCCGCACGTTTATTAATTTCTTTGGCGATCTTCAAACGGTCTAAAGCATGAAAATAATCGATGTGATTAATAATATCTTTTACCTTTCGAGATTGCAAAGGGCCGATCAAATGCCACACAATATCATCGGCCATGGCTTCTTTCTTTTCAAGCAAGCCTTGAACATAGTTCTCCGCAAAGTGCCGAACGCCTGCTTGATAAACCTCTTTTGCCTCTTCAACACTATGGTATTTAGAAACGCAAATCAGCGTGGTCTCGTGAGGAGGGCACGCTGATGCTGTTAGGGTATGAACAGTTTCTATTAACTGTTTGGCTCGACTTTTAATCGTCATGAATTAACGACGACGCTTTCTAAAGAATGGTGGCGTATCTAATTCATCATCTTCACTCACATTATCATAATTAGTGTCATTTGATGTATCAAAATGACGAGAAGAATCTACTGGTGCGCCGTAAGAAGGACGACCAGTTGGTTCAAAAGAATCTTGGCGAAGAGGACGTGAGTTATCATAAGTAGGTGTTACTTGTTTTTCTTCAAAGTATTCTGGACGATTGCCTAAATCCCGGCTAGTAGGTGCGGACTGGTAACCACTTGATTGGCTAGGGCGATTGTTTTGACGTTGAAGATTACGTTTTTTCTCTTCTTGTTGACGTTTTTGACGACGATCAGGATCAATTCCTGTTGCAATAACTGTGACAATGACTTCATCATCTAAGTTTTCGTTAATTGTTGTTCCGAAAATAATGTTAACTTCAGAAGAAGAAGCAGAGCTTACAATTTCAGCAGCATCTTGGGCTTCAAATAAGGTAAGGTCTTCCCCACCGGAAATATTTAAAAGAATTTGTTCAGCCCCATCGATAGAAACTTCTAACAATGGAGAAGAAATAGCTTTCTTAGTAGCTTCAGCTGTACGATTTTCACCGGAAGCTGTTCCGATCCCCATCAAAGCTGTCCCTTGATCTTGCATAACAGTTCTCACATCCGCAAAGTCCAAGTTTACATAGCCTGGTGAAGTAATTAAGTCAGAAATTCCTTGAACCCCTTGTCTTAAAACATTATCCGCTTCTCCAAAGGCTTCACGCATTGGAGTCTTCTTGTCAACAATTTCTAACAAGCGGTTATTGGAGATCGTCACTAAGGTGTCCACATATTCCTTCATGTTAGCAATACCTTCAGCAGCAGAACGACCACGTTTAGGTCCTTCAAAGGTAAATGGACGGGTCACAACCCCAACGGTCAAGGCGTTTAATTCTTCCTTAGCAATACGAGCAACAACTGGTGCAGCTCCTGTACCGGTTCCACCACCCATTCCGGCAGTGATAAAGATTAAATCTGCACCTTGTAAAGCTTCACGAATTTGGTCTTCGCTTTCTTCAGCGGCTTTTCTCCCTACTTCAGGTTGCGCCCCAGCACCTAATCCGCGAGTTACTTTAGGTCCAAGATGAATCTTGTTTTCTGCTTTTGAATGCGCCAAAGCTTGCGTATCTGTGTTGGCCACGATGAATTCAACGCCCTTAACCCCTTCTAAAATCATACGGTTAACAGCATTGTTACCACCACCACCAACGCCAATGACTTTGATGTTAGCATTATTATTACATTCTACTGTGTTATCGAATTCTAAATCCATTCTACATCCTCCCAGTATCTCTTCATCATGATCTTAATTAAATATATCATCGATAATGTTACGAACCTTTTGCATAAAGCCACCGTCTTCACTACTGATCAATTGCTTCACTTTTTTTTCGTAACTATTTTCTTTAGTGCTTTCTTGCCCATAGCCTTCTTCAGAATAGGAAGGGGCGACATGATCAGCAGGCTTAGGTTCATACGAACGGTGTTCTGTCGGATGAAGTGGCTGTTTGGCCTGCTTTGAACGTCCTTGGGCAACGTGATAGATATCAGGTAACTTCGCTGCATAAGCTACAATCCCATAAGCCGTCGTATAGCTTGGGTTTCTTAACCCAACTTCTTCTGGAATATAGAAGCGTGCTTCTTCTCCTAAGATAGACTCTGCTAACTCTACAGCCCCTGGTAAAGAAGAAGCTCCCCCTGTAATTACCAATCCTCCAGGTAAATCAAAGGCTTCTACTTGATCCAAAGCTTTCTTCAAGGTTTCATAAATTTGCTGTAGCCGCGCTTCAATAATTTCAGCGAGATACTGTTCATCTACTTTCGTAGGCTCTTTCTTACCAATTGTTTCCACAGGGAAATACTCATCTGGTCGAGCCTTCTTAGATGATGCATAGCCATACTCTAATTTAATGCGTTCTGCATTATCAAGTGTCGTGTTGAGAATGGTCGAAATATCTTTCGTTACGTATTCGCCACCTTCTTGATCGACATATGAAAACTTCAATTGGCCTTCATGTAATACACTTGCCGTAGATTGCCCACCGCCTAAGTCAATGAGGATAGTTCCAAAATCTCGTTCATCTTCTGATAAAGCAACTTCAGCATTGGCTAATGGTTGAACGACAAAATCTCCAATTACCAATCCTGCCTTCTCCACGCAACGTTTAATGTTATGAATAATGGTCTTAGGTCCAGTAATCATACTTGCGTATAATTCTAATCGAACACCAATCATTCCTCTTGGATCTCGAATACCATCAAAGCCGTCTACTATAAACTCTTCTGGTACAACAGAAATAATTTCTCTCTCTGGTGGCACCGCACGTACTTTTGCTGCAGATAAAACATTATAAATATCCTTATCTGTAATTTCACGGTTTTCACCAGAAACAGCAATCATCCCATAACAAGGTTCAATATTGATTTGATTGCTAGGCACCCCCACAATCACTTCATTGATCTTGATATTTGATTTTTGCTCGGCTTGACTTACTGCACTTCTAATCGCTTCGACGGTTTTATCGATATCAACAATAACCCCTCGACTTAAGCCTTCAGAGCGTTGACTACCTACGCCGATAATATTTAAACGTTGATTAACATTTTCGGCAACAACGACTTTCACGGAAGTGGTTCCAATGTCTAACCCTACATATGTTTTTGGTCGAACCATATGATTGAAACCTCCTATTTTAATTCTTATTTAGTTAGATATGACTATATCGAAATTATTTTAACATAAAGAACGGTAAGAAGAAACGAATTTATTCTAATTCTGTCTCTAAAGGACCAAATTCTCACGGTTTAGACATCTTAATTCTGAACCGGTTGACGCCGTTTGGGTTTTTCGACAGATGTTGACTCTTCCGTTTGCTTTTCATTCCATTCTTTATCTTGAATACTAGTGGAACGTTTTTTGACTTTATCTTTATTTTCATCCCCACGGCTCTTTTCTTTTTCAAGATCTTTTCGCGTGCGATAAGGTCTGCCATAACGTTGAATATAGCGTTCTCTTTCTTCTGGAGAAGCAAAGGGATCTGTTAGCGGAGTCTTCACTTCGAAGAAAATACCAACTTCCATATTAATGATTCCCTTTTGATTCTTAAGACTCTTAACAATTTGATTATAGTATTGCATTCTTTTTGCAAAAGATTCCACAAAACCAACAACAATATTGCCATCTTTCATCTTAAACGCAATATGGTGTTGATAAATTTCATCAGAAACATTGTCCACTTCTTCGATTTGAGCAAGAATATCATCACTTAGCTTGCCTAACTGACTCGCTAACTCTGGTATTTCATCTTCCCCAAATCCAACCAAATTAGGAACATCTTGTTCCCCATAAGGCAAGGGATCTGTTAGTGTTTGTTGGTTTTCTAACACAGGGCACTTAAAATCTTCCTTATCGATATATCCGACTGCTCGAAATTCTTGAACATTGAGTCGAACCGAAAAATTATCTTCGGCAATCACTTGTGCCTTTTGAACACTCGGATATTGTGCCCGTAAGCGCTCAGTTACTACAGGAGTTTCCTTTTCAATGCCTAAATAAGACATATTCGGTTTTAAGCCAGAAGTGAATAAAAGTTGTTCATCCGCAACCAATCGATTCCCGCTCACTGTAAGACCTTGTACCCGATTAAACGGAGAAAGCCACCAGGAAGAGAAAGCAATAATTCCTACGCAACAGAGTCCTATCCCAAAAGAAGGCCAGTGAAATCCTTTTTTGATAAAGGAGACATGTTCTTTTTTAGGAACTTCTTTATCTTTCAATAAAGCTTTCTTTCTGTAAAGGTGATGTAAGTTTCTTTTCTTTAAAAGCTGATCACACTTATCCAAAATTCCTTCTTGTTTTTCTGTAGAAAAGTTTTCTTCATTTGCCTTTGAAAAAGGATCTGTTTTTGCTTTTTTATAAGGACTTTCAGCATCATCCTTTTTCTCTGAATCTTCTTTTTCTGTCTGATGGCGCTTCATTTGTTCCTGTTCAAAGCGCCGCTTAGCAGAACGTTTCGCTTCTTCATTCCAATCAAGCATCGTCCCACTCCTTATTTTATCAATTTTTCAATCACCGAAATTATGCGATCACTCGCATCTGGAACGCCCATCTTTTTTGATTGATGACTCATTTCGATACATTTTCCTGGATTGGACATAAGATCATCGATAGTAGTTAACAAACGATGAGCCGATAAATTTTCTTCCAGAATCATAATCGCTGCATCTCTTTTAGCCAAGCTTTCCGCATTATGTTGTTGATGATTATTCGTAACATTCGGACTTGGGATCAAAATACTTGGTGTTCCTACAGCGGTTAGCTCTGTTAAAGTCGTTGCCCCACTTCGACAAACCACAAGGTCCACTTTTCTTAGCAAGCTTGGCATATTGTGGATATAAGAAACGACTTTTACCTTGTCCATTTGCTGGATATCTGGATAGCGCGCCATTAACTCTTTGTAGTAGATTTCCCCTGTTGCAATCAAAGTCTGGTAAAGTTGATCTTTGAGTTCAGGGAGCATTTCTTCTACGACTTGATTAATACGTTGAGCCCCCCGACTCCCTCCAAAAATTAAAAGAGTAGGGCGGTCATTTCGTAATCCAAATTCCGTAAGATCTGCTTTTTCTGTTCGCTCCGCTACTTCTTGGGCCCGAGGATTGCCTGTAAAGACAATCTTCCTTTGGGCTTTTTTAGAAAAACTTTCCTTCACTTCTTCATAACAGATGCAGATCTTATCTACATAGCGGCTCAAGAACTTATTAGTAATTCCTGCGACACTATTCTGTTCATGAATCACAGTAGGGATCCCTAAGCGCGCTGCTGCATAGAGAACTGGCGCGCAAACATATCCCCCTGTTCCAATGACAATGTCTGGTTGAAATCCTTTGAGGTAACGCTTAGACACTCGAATACTTTCCAACATATAAGTCACTGTCTTTAAATTCTCTAAAGAAAATGAGCGCTTAAGTCCCTGAATATGAATCGTTTTAAAAGGAATATTTTGACTAGGAACAATCCGACTTTCTAATCCCTTAGCCGTTCCAACATATAGAAATTCAGCATCTGGATAGTGTTTTAACAACTCTTTTCTTAAGGCTAAAGCTGGATAAATATGTCCCCCTGTTCCTCCGCCTGATAATACAACTCGCATGTCTGTACTCCTATCTCCTGTTTACAAATTCTCTAATTGACTTATTGCTTGAATAAAGCGATCCCCTCTAACTTCAAAATTAGGGTATTGATCCCAACTTGCACAAGCTGGAGATAATAAAATAATATCATCTTCTTTACTCATCGCATACGCTTTTTGAGTCGCTTCTTCAATATCTTTGGCATATTCTAATTGGGTGATCCCCACTTTTTTCACCAATTGAGCAAACTTCTCTTGGGTTTCTCCCATAACAACTGCCGCATGAACATTTTTCAAGTAAGGCAAGAGTTCATCAATGCTGTTTCCCCGATCTAAGCCTCCTGCAATCCAAACCAAACTTTGGTTAAAACTCTTCAAAGCTGTCATGCAAGCCTCGTTATTCGTTGCTTTGGAATCATTATAAAATTTTCGCTTATTCACCGTTTGAACATATTGAATCCGATGTTTAACCCCTGTAAATTGGCGGCAAGTTTCTTGAATAACCGCATTAGAAACTCCCAATACTTTAGCAATTCCGATAGCTACGAGAGCATTCTGAACATTGTGATCTCCTGGTAAAAATAAATCCGCTCTGTCTATGACAGCTTCCTTTTTCCAGAAAATCTTTCCTTCCGAAGTATTATACCAAATTCCATCTTCAAGTGGTGTTTCTAAAGAAAAAGGAATAACTTTTGCTTGGGTTTGATGGCGTCTAGACCATAAGACCTCTTGATCATAATTCAAAAATAACACATCTTCTGGGCCTTGATTAGCCGTAATATGCCATTTAGCTGCGATATAATTTTCTAGGTTTCCATGATAATCCAAATGAGTAGGATAAATATCAATAATAGCAGCAATATTCGGACGGAAAGTCTTTGTTCCCATTAACTGGAAGCTGGAGAGCTCTAAAACTAGACGATCTTTCGAAGTCAATTGAGGAGCAATATCTAAGGCAGGAATACCGATATTTCCTGCCACTTCTGTTCGACCAGCGAAACTTTTATCCGCTTTGAGGATAGCTCCTGTCAAAGAAGTTGTTGTGGTTTTCCCGTTAGAACCAGTGATTCCGACAATCGTTCCCCGATGAAGCCACTCTACTAATTCAATATCTGTATAGACAGGCAAACCCATTTCTAGCGCCCGTTTTACCAAAGGATTAGTATAGGGGATTCCGGGATTTTTAACCATAAAAGCAAAATCCTCATCTAGTAATTCAATCGGATGGCCTCCTGTAATCACACGCACATCCTTTTCAATAAGATCTTGTGCCGCCTTATTTTGATCTAATGGGCACTTATCATTAACCGTAACAAGGGCGCCCATTTGCGTAAGCCAATTCACTACACTGACGCCCGTTTTTGCTAAGCCTAATACCAATACCTTCTTGTTAACCATTTGTTCATATTGTCTCTCTTGTTCTTCCATCCCAAATCAATCTCCTAAAATGCAATAAGTCCAACAATCATTAATACGCCGGTAATTTCCCAAAATACAAAGTCAATCTTCCATTCACTCCATCCGCTCATTTCGAAATGGTGATGAATAGGGGTCATCTTGAAAATTCGTTTATGTGTCCGTTTGAAGTAAGCCACCTGTAACATTACACTTGCTGTTTCTAGTACATAAATAAGTCCAAATAAAAGTAAGGACCAAGGATTGCCACTCATAATACTTAATACAGCCATCAAAGCCCCCACAGCTAAGGCCCCTGCGTCTCCCATAAAGACTTTCGCTTTTTTCATATTAAAAATCAAGAAAGCAAACAAGGATCCGATCAAACCTACGATAAACAGGGAAACTTCTACATTTCCTTGACGTAGGAAGAGAATAAGGTAGCCTGTCAAAGTCAAAATAGCGCACCCTGACGATAAGCCATCGATGCCATCTGTTAGATTAAAGGCGTTGGAGAAACCTGTTAGCCAAATTACACTAAACACAAGTAACAAGATAAAGTGTGAAGTCCCTAAATGAAAAGGAAGTGGGAGATAGGCATTAACGCCAAATCCCTTAATCAAAAGAACAATCACTAAGGCCATTCCGAGTTGAGCAAGGAATTTCTGTTTAGCCGTTAGACCTTCATTTTGTTTTTTGAAGATTTTTAAGAAATCATCCACAAAACCTAACAAGCCAAACATGATGAGTGTAATGACCAAAATGAAAATCTCTGGACTAAAACTTCCTAACCACCAATGACTGACTACCATCGAAAGAACCGTAGCTGTGAGGAAAACAAGTCCTCCCATAGTCGGTGTCCCACTTTTTTCTTTATGCCAGCTAGGTCCAATCTCTAAAATTTCTTGTCCAAATTGTTTTTTATGCATCCATTTTATAAATAATGGCATCACGGCAGCAGTTATTATAAACGAAAACAAAAACGTTAAACTCATGGTTTCTCCCTTACTCCTTATTGTAATTCAATGGTTACAGTTTCTTCTGAACGAATCGGCCTTCCTGGAGAAAGACTCTGTTTCTTAACATGTCCTTGTCCATTAACAGATAAATGAATACCTAACATTTGAGCTAAATTCTGAGCTTCTGTTAGACTCATGCCTGTCATATCTGGCATGGTTAATTCTCCTTCTGTTAACAAGAAGATTGGGCGATCTGAACGCTGCTTTTCACCAGATTGTGGAAATTGTCGAATGACTTGTTTTCCTTTCCCTAAGACCTGAATATCTGCAAAGTGCTGTTTCTTCAAACTTTGTTCGGCTGTATTCACTTCCTGATTCACAATATTGGGCACTTGTGACGATGAAGATTGACTAGCAGGCTCTAGTTTACTATATTCCATCGCCCGCTGTAAAAACGGAATGAAAATCTTAGAAAGGCCCACTTGTGCCAACCCTCCTGCTGAAGGGCGCTTCATCGTTAAATACAAAATATACCGTGGATTATCCGAAGGGGCAAAGCCCACAACAGAATGCAGATACGCATTCTCTCCTCCAGAAAGGTAGCGTCCCGCATTTTCATCATAAATTTCAGCCGTCCCTGTTTTGACCGCTAAACGAATTCCTTTAATATCGTAAATCGTCCCTGTTCCATTTGGAGAATAAACAATAGATTCCAGCGCTTTTAACGTTTTACGCGCAGTTTCCTCAGAAATTGGCTGACTAATCTGTTCCGGTTGGTTCACCCGAATATTTCCATCTTTTTCTTGGTAACGATCAATAATATGAAGTTTCATCATTTTTCCGCCATTAGCCACTGCTGTATAAGCTTGCATAAGTTCCCAAGGCGTCACTCGAATAGCTTGCCCAAAAGCTGTATTTGCTTTCTGGAGTTCCTTGTCAAAACTAATAGAGCCCGAAATTTCATCATCAAATCCAGAATTTGGACGTTGGGTCAAGCCAAATTCTACCATATATTTATGCCAGGTATCATATCCCATAGCTTGTACTAATTTTACCATTAAAACATTCGAAGATTGGGCTAATCCTTCCAATTGAGGAATGACGCCCCAACCGACCTTATTCCAATCGCTAATCTGTGTGCCATCCACAATAATATGTCCAGATTGATAGGTTTCGTCCGGTTGAAAGACACCTTCTTGAATAGCTGCAGCAACCGTTAACACCTTAATAACAGATCCTGGTTCATAAGCTTCTCCAACTAACAAGTTGGTCCACATGTCTTTTAAACCTTTTCGCGTTTGTAAATTAAAGGTTGGCCGTTGACTCGCTGCAACAACATTTCCAGTTTTAGGATCTACAAGCATTGCCGTCATGGATTGCGGTTTATTTTCTTTATAGACCTTCTCCATTAAAGTTTCTAAATAAGTTTGAAGGCGCGTATCAATCGTTGTATAAAGATCTAAACCATCAATAGGCTGAGTATTGGAATCACTATCTTCTTGATCCACTGTTGCAAATTGATCATGATTAGCCAGATAATTCCGATGACCATTGGTTCCTGCTAAATGAGCGTCCCAATTCTTCTCGATTCCCATCTGCCCAATTAATCGACTATCCTTTGGTAATTTGGCTTCCTCATACTGTGCATAACCTAACACATGAGAAGCAAAATTACCATTAGGATACAAACGATTCGGTTGTTCTAAGAAGTGAATACCTTGCAAATTTTCATTTTTTATTTTTTCCATTTTCGCATGGCTTAGATTTTGTCCTGCTTGACCGAACTCCACTTGTGTCGCATCAGGAGACTTTAATCGTTTTAAAATTTCTTCCTTCGACATCTTGATATGATGACTCAAGACTTCAGCAGTATGTTCCTTTTGATCTTCTGGGACATGGATAGGAGCTGCTCCCTCATCTGCCCATTTAGTTGTTAAAACAGCATACACATTGTATGCTGTAGAATCTGAAGCAATGGGATTGCCCCCAATATCATAGATGGTTCCTCGTTTAGCGGGCAAAACACTTTGCCGATAAAACTGCTGATTGGCTTGCGCTTGTAAATCTACTCCATTCACCTTGCCAATTAACATAATATGAACTAATCGTGCTCCAAAAATCAAAAAGAGCAATCCTACAAGTCCCATCATGATATGTAGGAAGCGCTCACGATTCCGTCTTAAATTATGAAGGCTCATTGGCAACATTCCTTATATTTTCTTCATTCAACTTAAATCCATTATCTTTAGCAAACTCCATGACACGATTGTAGCTTGATAAATCATTAATTTCTTGTTGAAGATTTTTCTTTTCTGTCTCCAATCGTTTGGTTTGATATTCTGCCGATTGTATTTGTTGATTGGCTCCTGTCACCTGCGCACGCGTAGCCGTCAACCATACAATACTTACCACCGTAACTGCCAAAGCAGCCATGATGAAAAGAATATCTTTTCCTGTAAAAAAATGAGTGGTTTCTATACTGTAATAACCGTCCGGATTAGAGGCATTCGGTTTTGAAATCTTATAATTCTTTATGACTTTTTCTTTAGGCAAAACATACTGTGACAAGAAATCTCACTCCTTCTTTTCATTCACACGTTCAATAACCCTTAACTTAGCGCTTGTCGACCGAGGATTTTCTTCCTGTTCCGTTATTGAAGGGTAAATCGGCTTATGGTTAATTAATTGAAAATTGGCTTTTGGAAGTTGATCCGCTGGAAGAGGAATAGCAGATGGAACTTGTTCGGGTGAACTGGCTTCTTTAAACATTACCTTAACAATTCGATCTTCTAGGGATTGAAAACTAATAACAGAAATCCTTCCCTTCGCCTTAATGAGAGATAAGGCTTGGCTCAAAGACTCCTCAATCGCTCCTAATTCATCATTCACTGCAATACGAATGGCTTGAAAAACACGTTTGGCAGGATGGCCTCCCTTACGACGGGCAGCCGCAGGTATCGCTTCTCGAATAATTTCCACTAACTCTTCTGTGTGAGTAATCGGATGATGTTGACGTTTCGTCTCAATGAGACGAGCCACTTGCTTCGAGAATTTTTCTTCGCCATACCGCTTAAAAATACGCTGTAAATCTTGAAAAGACCAGGTATTGACGATTTCTTCAGCTGTAAGATCTTGAGACCGATCCATTCGCATATCCAAAGGGGCATCCTGGCGATAAGAGAAGCCCCGACTGGCATCATCTAATTGTGGGGAGGAAACCCCTAAATCGTAAAGGATGCCATCCACTTCACTGACTCCAAAGGCTGCCAATTCTTGTTTTAAATATCTAAAGTTGGCATGGATTAAGGTTAATTTGCCTTCTTGAATTTCTTTTTCAAATTTTATACGGGCATGACGAATAGCGGTGATATCTTGATCGAAAGCATACAAATGACCTTCTGAATTCAAGTGACTTAATAAATAAGCCGAGTGACCTCCTCCGCCTAAGGTGCAGTCCACATACACTCCATTAGGCCGAATAGCTAAAGCATCAACGGTTTCTTTTAGTAATACTGTGACATGATGAAAGGACTCAGTCATGCTCTACTCCTTCTCTTACAATCCAAAATCAAATAAATTCTCTGCTAAATCTTCAAAGCTTTCAGAAATATCCTCAGACATCTTCAACCAGTGCTCTTCATCCCAAATTTCAATGCGTTCACTGACTCCGATAATCCGACAAGCCTTGGTCAAATGCGCATAATCAATAAGAGATTGTGACAAATTAATGCGACCTTGCTTATCAATTTCTACTTCTGAAGCAGATGAATAGAAAAAACGGGTATAAGCACGTGCCTCTTTTTTAGCCATAGGAAGTTTTTTCAACTTTTCTTGAACAAGCTCCCAAGATTCTTCGGGATAACCAAAAATACAGCCATCAAGGCCTCGAGTGATCACAAAATGATCCCCCAAATCTTCCCTTAATTTGGCTGGTATAATCAGACGGCCTTTGCCGTCAATATTATGTTTATACTCTCCCATCAGCATAGTCTTCACCCGATTTTCTTCTAGTACTCTTAGTTTACCACATTTCACCACATTCCTCCATTTTTCCCCAAACTTTTTTAAAAAAATTTCTATATTATATTTTTACACTTCGAGAAAGCCTTTCTATTAAAGGATTTCTCGAAGTGGGAACAAGTGGAGGGGGAAATAAAAGCTCCCCAAAATTTGGAGAGCTTCTAGTATTTATTTTATTATTAGTTTCATTGGAAATGGCTTCTTCTTTTTATTCCATTAACCCCATTCGACGATAGATTTCATCTACCCGACGCAAGTGATAATGGAAGTCAAAGGCATCTTCAATCTCCTCTGAACTAAGGAACTGGGTAATGCTGGTTGTCACCTTCACCAAGTCTTTGAAATCACATTGTTGTTCCCAAGATTGCGCAGTTAGAGGTTGAACACGGTCATAAGCTTCCTCTCTAGAAAGTCCTTTGTCCACTAGTTTGAGAAGCAAACGTTGACTATAAATGAGACCATGTGTTGCCTGCATATTCTTGAGCATATTTTCTGGGAAAATCGTTAACGTTTGAACGACTTTCTTAAATCGGCATAGCATATAATCTACCAAAGTTGTCGTATCGGACAAAATGATACGTTCTGCACTCGAATGGGAAATATCCCGTTCATGCCAGAGAGCAACGTTTTCATAGGCGGTCACCATATGTCCGCGACATACCCTAGCCAAGCCTGTTACATTTTCACTCGAAATCGGATTGCGTTTATGCGGCATGGCACTGGAACCTTTTTGTCCTTTTTCGAAGGCTTCTTCTACTTCCCGAACTTCGGATTTTTGAAGATGGCGAATTTCAGTGGCTATATTCTCTATACTCGTCGCAATCAAAGCTAAAGAAGAAAGATATTCTGCATGTAAATCTCTAGGCAATACCTGTGTTGAAATCTCTTGGGAACGAATTCCTAATTTTTGACAGACATAATCTTGAACAAACGGAGGCACATTAGCATACGTTCCCACAGCCCCTGAAATTTTCCCGGCTTCTACGCCCTTTCTGGCATGCTCAAAGCGCTCCATTTGGCGTTTCATTTCTGCATAATAACGGGCCATTTTTAATCCAAAGGTAGTAGGTTCCGCATGAACACCATGCGTACGCCCCATACAAACGGTCTCCTTATACTGAATAGCTTTTTCTTTTAAAACTTCTAAAAATTCTTCCAAATCTTTTTGGATGACATCATTCGCTTGTTTCAACTGATGACCTTGCGCTGTATCTACCACGTCTGTCGAGGTGAGTCCATAATGCACCCATTTTTTCTCTTCCCCTAAAGATTCCGAAAGGCAGCGCGTAAAGGCCACAACATCGTGATGAGTGATGGCTTCAATTTCTTCAATCCGTTTTTCATCAAAGCTGGCCTTTTTCCACAAAGTTTCCACATCTTCAAAAGGAATATGGCCTAATTGGCTCCAGGCTTCTGCTGCTAAAATCTCTACTTTCAACCACGTTTGATAGCGATTCTTTTGAGACCAAATCTTCTTCATCTCTGGACGTGTATACCGATTAATCATCGTTAACCTCCTTGCTTTCTAGGACTTGATGTGCAATATCTTGGCGGTAAAAGGTATGTGAAATAGGATGAGTCGCCAAGTAATCATAGACTACTTGTCTGGCTTGAGCGAGATCTTCTTGCATAGAAATAACCATCGCTATTCGTCCTCCTTCAGAGTAAAATTTTCCCTCTTCTTCCCTCAAAGCATAAGAGAGGACAGACACTTCGTCGCTTCCCTCTAAAAACGATTTTGGAATTTCAAGGCCCTTTAATGGGGACTCTGGGTAACCTTTCGCAGCTAATACCACGCCAAAACTCGCTTGTCCTTCTACTAAAGGTAAACTTGCTTTTTCGCCTGCAAGTAATTGCGTGATACTTTCTGCCAATTGGTCACTTAACAAAGGAAGAAGGATTTGCGTTTCAGGATCTCCAAAGCGGCAATTAAATTCAATCACTTTGGGACCATCCGCTGTCAACATTAACCCTGTATAAAGAATTCCTTGATAAGAGCAGCCTTCTAAAACCATAGCGTCTAAGTTTTTTTGTACAATTTGATCGATGACTTCTTGTTTTAAGGCTTCATCTACAAATGGTACGGGGGCATAAGCCCCCATTCCTCCAGTATTAGGTCCCTTATCTCCTTCGTAGGCTCTTTTATGGTCTTGAGCAGTTGGAAGGTGTAGAACTTGGCCCTTATACACTAAAGAAAAGAAAGAAAATTCAGGTCCTTCTAGATACTCTTCGATCACTACCTTTTCTTGATGACCATACTTTTCCTGAGTAAAAATATCCCGTAAAGCTTCTTTGGCTTCTTCTTCGTTTCCGGCAATTGTCACTCCCTTGCCGGCAGCTGGGCCATCCGCCTTAATCACAATCGGATATTCCCGATTTTTGAGGGAATCTAAGGCTTCTTCCAATTCAAAATAATTTTCAAAAGCGGCGGTTGGAATATGATATTTTTTCATTAAGTGCTTCGCAAAACTCTTGGATCCTTCTAGGCGACTAGCAGATTGACTCGGGCCAAATATTTTTAGACCTTCTGCCTCAAAAGCATCCACAATTCCTTCAAAAAGAGGAAGTTCTGGTCCAACAATCGTCCAAGCAATAGCATGATCTTTCGCAAAAGCAATCAAAGCTTCAAAGTTTGTACTTTCAATATCTACACATAAAATTCCTGTTTGGGCCATTCCTGAATTACCAGGTGCGCAATACACCTTTTGAACACATTTTGATTTTAATAATTTTAAAGCCAAAGCATGTTCCCGACCACCGTTTCCAATCACTAACAGATTCATCTTATCCTCCTAATGTCTAAAATGACGAATTCCTGTTTTCAACATTGGAATTCCTGCTTGATCCACTTCTTCAATAGAGTCTTCATCATGAATAGACCCGCCCGGCTGAATGATAGCTTGAATGCCATGTGCACATGCATAAGCCGCTGTATCCCTCATTGGAAGGAAAGCATCACTCGCCAAAACCATTGGACTATGAGCTTCTTGCTTCATATGTTGCCCCGCTTCTTCAATGGCAATCTTGCAGGCACCCACGCGGTTCATTTGCCCTGCACCAATTCCTAAAGTTTGATAGGCATTCGTCACCACGATAGCATTCGATTTGACATGTTTAACCACCTTCCAAGCAAACGCTAAGGCTTCACGTAAATCTGAATCGGCTTCTTTTTCGCCCATAGCTTGGAAAGTTTCGTTTTCTTCTTGAGGGATATCTTGGTCTTGAACTAGAAGTCCTCCCATGACAGAAACGTATTCCTTAGCAGGTTGAATGCCTTCTTTAAAGCCACTTAACGCCATCACCCGCAAATTCTTCTTCTGACTTAGAATCTCTAAAGCTTCTGAATCAAACGAAGGAGCAATCACAATTTCTAAGAAAATCGGACGAAGTAACTGAGCAAGTGCCTTGGTCACTGGACGATTCACGACAACAATTCCCCCATAAATAGAGGTAGAATCTGCTTCAAAGCAATATTCAAAAGCTTGTTCAATCGTGTCTGCCTTGCCGACCCCGCAAGGATTCATATGTTTCAAAGCAATCGCTGTAGGTTCCTTAAATTCAGCTATCATCCGTAAAGCTGCATCTGCATCTTTGATATTATTGTAAGAAAGTTCCTTACCTTGAATCTGAATGGCTTGCGTTAAGCTAAAAGCGACTGGCAAAAGTTCTTCATAAAACTGGGCTTGTTGGTGACTGTTTTCTCCATAACGTAAGCTTTGTTTCAATTGATAGGTTAAAGTTAAGCTCTCCGGCTGCTCTTCGCCTACTTCTCGGGTTAAATATTGAGCGATTAAGGCATCATATTGAGCCGTATGCCGGAAAGCTTTAGCTGCTAAGCGAGCACGTAATTCTAAATCCGTCTCTCCCTTTTCTTTCAAGCTTTCCTGAATAAGAGCGTAATCATCAGGATCTGTAACGACCGTCACAGAAGCGTAATTTTTAGCTGCTGAACGAATCATAGAAGGGCCACCAATATCAATATTTTCAATAGCATCTGATAGCGTTGATTGAGGATTAGCAATGGTTTCTTTGAAAGGATAGAGGTTAACCACTACATAATCAATCGG
>QWCD01000137.1_pt1 | contig 22546 bp, 21 predicted proteins | sample 1972461 | NCBI WGS metagenome assembly QWCD01 (sample SAMN09866717, study PRJNA288562) | Human vaginal metagenome isolate term4_vaginal, whole genome shotgun... | isolation source: vagina | host: Homo sapiens | place: USA: California | reverse complement strand
TTAACAACTTCTACCTTGCCATTGTTCACTTCTACATAAAGCTCACCAATCTCAATATCTGTGATGAGCACTTGATTAGAATCAGATTCAACCTCACAAACTTCCACATCACGTGGCAAACTCACAACAATTTCAGGCATACCCTGAGTAAACCATCTCAGCCAATTCGAAGCTGAGACTTTTTTAGTTTGAATAAGCCTTATAACATTTTGCGCTTCCTCAACCCTCAATATATCTTGTTCACAGTTAACAAAGCTCACACCAAAGGTATCAGCACATTTCACCGTTAAACGAATATCTTTCGTCTCTGCGATAAACTTCTTATTATCCATTACTTAAGCACCTCCTCGTGCACATACTAATAATCAGGTCTCATTTTACCTTTTGAGCTATATTTTCCCACTTCACCAGCTGGGTGCAAAGTGTATGCACCTTTTAACGTTAACATCTTGTGCACTCGACCCCAGAGCGTTGATATCTTCCCTCGTACAGCTAAACTGCGCTCAAAAACCGCAAGGAACTAGCTTACAGCCACTTCGCATTAAACCTTTTAACGATAGCCCTCACTAAGCCCCGCTATACAAGGGCAAACTTGCACCCACCTAATCAGCCTTTGACATCAATACGACACTCTCGACGTGGATTGAGTTGACTTCATGTACGTCAATGCCACATTTTTTAGTCCATTCGTCTTAGGGAACATATCCACGCATTTGTTCGTTTGTGGGAACATATCCACTCCTACGCCTTAATCCACCATCCGTTACCATCACAATAGCCATACTTTTTCATGAATGGTTCTAGCACTACTATTTGACCTTTACTCGGTATCTCTGTACCTTCTTCTCGGAGAATATCAAAAATCAACTCCTTGTACTCATCCATTAAGGCTCACCATTCATCTGTAATTTCTATTGCTTTTTTGTGTTCTGGTGTGCCTTCTTCAAAGTCATATTCGTTGTCTTCTATCCACCAAAATTTATTGCTAGAAAAAGCAAACGCATCTGCAAGCTGCCGATTACTTAAAATGCCCCCAACTTTTTCTTTGAATTCCGATGCCGTCATTTCCGGCAATGGATCTGAACCCATTACTACAATTCTGTTCTTATCTTCCATATCAATATACTAATCCGGTATTATTCGATATTTCATGTGTCTTGCCTTAAAGAAGCAATAGCCATGTGTTATATCCTCAACCTTCATGTTCTCTTCATCTACAAAATATACGAACCCGTCTTGAAGAATTACAGTCGAACCAAACCAATATGGATCGCACTCATCTGGATCTCTGCTTGATGTATCATACTCAAGGTCACCCCAAAACCATAATTCAATCTCGCAGCCCCAGGTGCCGTCAAATCTAAGATATAATGTTCCGTCCTCTTGAAGCTCTTCTTTTGCAATACGAGCATCGTGAAATCCCCCAGACGCCCATTCAAGATTTTCTATATCCTGGATGGTTTTTATTTCAGGAGCCTCATCGTAAATATACCCAACATCCATTGCACGACATTTTTCGAGTATCTCTTCCGGCTGATTCTCATCATCAAGAAACGAATCAAGAAGTTCTCTGTTTAAGAAGTCCACACATCCTTCGCCCTCTTCATTCTCAATCCAGTTGTCTTGCTTTGCATCTATAATAAGAATTTTGGGAATAAGGTATTTCGTATTCGGAACCATTGCCAGCCATCTGATTAGCTTCTTTTTCTTGGCATCCCAAACGATCCAATATGGTTTATGAATGCCTTCTAGATATCTTTGGTAATCGTCTGTTGCTGTAACATCTCTATAGTATCCAAAAACAGCCGATACATAAAATTTGCCATCACCTTGTCGGATAATTGCATGCATTCGATCACCTTCTTCCTAATCCCAATATGCAAAATCATTTATTACCATGATTCCTTCATTGCATTTTGAACATTTAAGTTTTTCGTCCATTATCAATTTTTCTACATTATCTATAGTTTCTGCTGCAGCTCCGCACTTAGGAAATTCATATACGAATCTTTCAAACAACTCATAATGTTCTTTTAATCCATTGTTGTTATATACTCAGTCTCGTAAAATGGAGCGGCTGTAGACCATCGCCTTCCTTTAGAGCTAGGCACGGAATGCCCTTCTTTTAGCACATACATATTCATTGATGTCACTTCAAACATCTCACCGCATTCGAAACATTTAGCTAATGTAAGATCGTAGTCTATGGCTCCATCCGGAAATGCCTCAAAAAATTCCGCAGCTTTTGCTCCGTGTTTTCCTTCTTTCATTTCCTGAACCGTTTCGTTGTAAAGCTTAGGAAACAGAAATCCAACTCCTAAATCTGCATATATTTGATATCCGCATTTATTACATTTGCAGCCATAACTTGATCCCATATCTAATTACCTCTAATACCAGGCAACCGTTCCTTTTTCAGGAATGTTCCCTTTTTTGTATTCTTCAAAAATTCTTCTAATTGCGTGATCAGCATACTGATATCACTCCTCACCTTCAGTCGCAGATGGTATCTTCTTCCTCTATAAGTTTCGGTGCTCCTCGCTCAATACGCATCTGGTTGATTGCATCACGCATTTCATTTAGTTCTGCTACACTTAAAATCTTCCTCTGCAGGCTCAAGATCATACTCACTTGTGGGAGGTTTTATTGTTATAAGTCCAGGTTCTTTATCGGTATGGCCTTCTGGAAAATACTTGCATATATTTTTGTCTTCTTCCTTGTTAACTAATTCGAATGTAACCATAACTCGCTCTCTTCTTTGTTTTACATGTAATCAAAACACATATCCAACTCGATTCACTCCGATAACCCCACGTCTCAAAACAGTAATATCTACCGTCTCATATTCCGTGTGATTAATATTTGATTGAGTGTTTACTGTATTAACCTGTGCTCTTCCTGTTTCTGTTCTTGAAATAGGTATCGTTTCAACGCCCATTTCCTTTAATACTTCTTCCGGCAGTTCATAATTTTGCTCGACCAATCCGAAACAAGTAAATCCGGTATCTACACAGAAAGATATCAATTTATTCTTTCCGATGTTATAGACAACGGCTACTGAACATCCAAGCAGACTTCCAATTGCATAGCCTATTCCAGGAAGTTCTGGGAACATAGCTTGTGCAATGGCTCCTCCGATCTTCATGCTTACCAAGTATCCGGAAGAGATGATAAGGTTATCGGCAAATTTCATACCCATTTCCTTACCACTCATTTTTCCGGCAGCAACCATAATGCTATCCCTTACTGTTCCGAGAATAACTGCCACTGTCACACCAACTACTGATGGACTTACCGTCTTTAGTGTTTCACCTAGCAATCCATTTTGAATTGCCATTTCAACACCATAAGCAAATGATCCACGAAGAAATGCTTCTCCACTCGCGCTAATTACCTTCTTGCCAGACTTCTTCAATCCTTGTAGGTCGATTTCTCCATGTTTAATGAGATAATCAATTGCCTTATAGATTTCCGGCACAAGTTGTGTAATAGCCGTAATTGTTGCAGCTGTCAGTCCCGCTTTCAGTGCCCGGTTCAGATAATCGATTTGCACCTCATTCAAAAGAACTTCCTTTTGATATCCATGCTTTTCTGCATCGAATCCATCTTTCTGTACCTCTTTAGATATCTGTCTGGATTCCTTGATGGATAGTTCTTTTGACTCAACACCCTGGTCATCTGATACTTTCCCAACGAGATGTTTTTCTGTATCTTCATGAGCATGCGAAACATCTGGTCTGATTTCTGCATTTCTTGCTGCTTGTGTTCTTGCAGCCGCCTTTGCATCTTCTAACTGCTCTGATGCAATGAGTCTTTCTTGTCCATGGTATTTGGGTTGACTTGAATCTCGGAATAACTCGGCTTGCATCTTCTCTGCCCTATCCGCATAGTTAGAGTATTTCAAGCTGTACTGCTTTCCGAAGTTCGTATCCACGTCAACGCTTGCATATCCGTTTTCCTGCAAGGTCCATGCACGACTGTCTGACCCCTGACGAATTGCGTCTATATTAAAGGTTTGTGCATGCCATTCTTCTGCCACAAATCCCTTCAACTGCTCTATGCCGATTCCCGGATGGCTATTATTCAATTCATTGATATTTTTTGTCAGCCTGTCTATGGCATCATTGATTTCCTGGATTCTTACATTTTGTGCCTGTATGCCTTGGTTCTGCGCCACATTTGCTGCGTAATCCGAGAATGCAGTACGACCTGCTAAATCGACACCAAGTAATTTGGCCATGAAATTCCAGCCATATCTGACGTCTTCTAAATTACTCATCTACAACACCTATGCGTCCATGAACTCCTGCAGTCCATCCAGGTAGAGATTCATGACTCCATAAAACAATTGCTGCCTTGTTACAGCATTTTTATCTCTAAAAATATCCTCCGCGGCACTAGCTGCTTTTGTACTTGCCTTGCCTAGAACTTCTGCTCCCTTTTCAACGGTATCCTTTGCTTTCAATAGGAATGCAGGTATCTTCGCTTTGGACTCTTCTTCAGCTTTAACCACTTCTGTTTCCGCTTCTTTTTCCCCATCAATAATACAAGCATTCTTAGGTTTCTTGATCATTTCAGGAACAGGAAGTTTTGACAGTTCGGATACGAATGACAGGTATGCCTCTTTCCCAGCAACCGCCTTATGGTCTGTATAAAGCACTGCCTGGTTTCCTGCCCAACCATACTTGACACCATATTGATCAAATTTAAGATCTAACACGGGTATTAATTTAACCGTTCCTTTTATATTACCAAGAAAAAGAACCTTGTCTTTGATATTTCCGGCTTTCTTGTTTCCAAGCCAGACTTTCTCATTCCAGGCAACGATATTAATCGAATTATCTGCAGTGCCCACGATTTCATCGCCTTGCTTATCATCATTTGTTTCCACCAGTTTTTTCAGCTGGTTCACAAGCATCTCGTCTTTATATACAACAATAAGTGTCTTCTCCAATCCGAACATTTATTACACCACCATTCCTCTGTATATTATTTCGCATCAGCGTTCTTGATATATTTCCCGCTTTTGATTCTCTTATCATTGGGTTTTTCTGCATCTTCTGGAATTGCCCAGTAAGAGTCAATCTTTGTTGCTCCGGGTATTCGTCCTTCTGTGCACAACACTTGAATACGGCGGACAGTGATACCCCATTTTTCAGAAGTCTGCTTGATTGATAAATATCCCATTTTAACCTCCAGCAGTACACAACGTACAATACTCCCAATATAAAATACAATATGCCAAAGGGCGAATAATATCAATCTGAACTGAGGTTCCTACGCACGAAAAAACACCCTGCAGCTTGTGCAAGGTGTCCTCATCGTCTGTATTCTGTTATCGTCTGATATCCAGGGTTATAGGACAAAAAGTGTGTAAATAGGTTATTCTGTTGTATAGGGATAGGGTACGCTTGTTGTAGCTCTGAGTACACCACAGCGTTTCCATATGTATCGGGGTATATACTTTCTCGTCTTTGCGGTCTAAATTCATTTATCAATGATTGCAGGTCTTTATTTCTAGGCATGCTCTCGAGCATCTCTGCAGGCTCTAGAGGTGTTTTTCGTATGCATGTAGCACCACCAAAATGCGGCTTAATACGCCTTAGTTCACTACGTGATTGTGAACTTCCACACTCAAGACATCTATACCGCTGCTTTCCAGCCTTTGTCTTGCCATTTTTTACCATCTTGCTCCTACAAACGAAAACAAATATTTGCACTCATACTCCACCACCTAAAATTAGCAATTTTTTCTCTAATTTAGATGGTTTTACCTGCTGATATGTTGTAAATTTTACACACTTTTTGTCCTATAGCTCTAAAAAGGGCGGCTCACCGCCGCCCTCATCGTTAATATTCTGTGCTCAATAGAAAATCTGCAATGTGCATACTCTTGATGCCTTGGTAATTGCCTCCGGCAAATTCATCGGTTCTCAAAACATACTTCGGATAGTTATCCCGGATTTCCAGCAGTCGTTCATATTCACGCTTTTCTGTTTTTTTGGATTTGATCTCCTGTGTTACCTGTACATACAACCGGTCATTCTGCTTCTTCGCCACAAAATCGACTTCACCATCCGGTGTTTTCCCAATCGTCACGGTATATCCTCGTCTGCAAAGCTCCAGATACACCACATTTTCCAGACTGGATGCGACGCTGTCCGGTGTATAGCCCAGCACGCTGTAACGCAAAGCGGTATCAGCAAGATAAAACTTCTCCTGCGTTTTCAGAATCTCCTTTCCGCGCAGGTCGTAGCGAGAGCAACGATGAAGAAGATACGCTTTCTCCAACTTTTCCAGATAACTGTACACCGTTTCATTGTCGATAGAACGATGCTCCGATTTCAGATAATTCGAAATTGATTTTGCTGAGAAAGAATTTCCCACATTCGCAAATGTGTACCGAACCACCCTTTCCAGCTGGTCGATCTTACGAATCTGATTTCTCTTTACGATATCCGAAAAAATCGTGGAATTATAGATGTCCCGGACAATCGTATAAACCTCATCCTGTGAATACTCTTGCAGGTGTGTTGCAGGGAAGCCACCCAAGCGGATATAGTCCGCCAGTTCAGCATGGATATCCTTTACCTGTGTATACTGCTTTTTGAATTCCAGATATTCCTGAAACGAAAGCGTATAGATACGGAAGGAAACATATCGTCCGGTCAGGTAAGTCGCAATTTCTGAAGACATCATTCTAGAATTGGAGCCTGTCACATAAAGGTCAACATCATAATCCGTTGCCAGGGAGTTTACTGCTTTCTCCCAGCCTTCAATCTCCTGAATCTCATCCAAAAAGAGATACGTTCTCCCAGTTGGATTTAGCTTTTCTTTGACAGCCTTGAACATCTCCTTCGCTGTCATATCCTCATAATCCATGGAATCGAAACGCATACTGACAATTCGCTCAGACGGAATGCCATACTCCTGTTGCAGCTTCTCCATAATCATTTTAAGAACTGTGGATTTTCCGCAGCGGCGAACACCCGTCAACACTTTTACAAAAGGTGTGTCGGTGTATGCCATAATCTTATTGACGTAGAGCGGTCTGTTTATCATAAGAACCACCTCCATGGTGTTATGATACCGCAAGCGCATAAAAAATCAATAGGTTTTGCGATTATAAACCGCAGCTTCTATTGATTTCTACTGACTTTTTCGAATTGTGCCGAATGCCGTTTCCTTTCAGTTTCAGAGTGCTTCAGTTTAACCAAAAAGTCCAGAAAGCAGCGGCACCAAAGTCGTGCCGATCAGTGCCACGTATCGCCGCTGCGACAATAACAACAAATGGCAGCTACAACTGGGTAGATGAGAAAAAGTATCGGTACTAGCCCCATCATATGTTTAGTACTTAGCTCCGTTCAAGATGTCCACTCCCAGAATCATGGAATTAATAAAATAAGTTTAGATCATCTAACTGTCAAGCTATTTGCCAGGCTTGTTTGCCAGGCTTGTGGGAAACAGTTATACGTCAGAAATGATAATGTCCCGAAATGGTAGAATCATGCTACTGCCTTAGCTAAACGTGGGCATGCTTCAAAAACATGCGCAATTCTGATACACGCGCCGCAAACGCGCCGCCAAAACACACCACCAATGCTGCAATACCACTAAGACAAATATAGGCAAATAGCTGCGCTAAACTAAGAGAAACGCCTGCGTCAAAAAAGAGCGCATGCATGTGCAAAGCAAAAAGAACACCATACGCTGCAGGAGAAATTTTTCTATCTCTATGATACACATTTGTGCGCACAATAGAAATACACTTGAGAATCACCCCCGCGCATGCGGGAATTACCTTCGTGCAAGCACTCGGGCTCGCTTTTTTCGTGGATCACCCCAGTACATGCGGAAATCACGCATTGATACCCTTATATTATGCATCTTTTCAGCGTAAAGATCACTTTTGTACTCACTTTACTATAACACTTGTTCCCTGCCCAAAAGCCCATTCGCCCTTTCCATATCCAGAACATAATCACAAGTAACATTTAAAAATTCAAAATCATGCGAAGCGATAAAAATTATTCGCTGTTCATTTCTCAACCCTCTGATGCAGCCAGAGACGGCGAGCATATTTTGTAATCCATGCCGCTTGTCGGCTCGGACAGCCTTGATAAGAACACGGTCTTTTAGGTTTTCTTGGCAAGACTCATCCTCCTTTCAGCAAGCTTGCGCGTATTATATAATTAGTAGGACAAAACAGTTCATGGAGTAGATGTAATGAAAAATAATAAAACCATCGCAAATATCCTTTGGGCATTAGGTGTTTTCTCATTACTTTTAGTGATTTTAGAAGAAAGTAACATTACGCATTTTCTTCCCATATACTTTGATTTCTATGAGCCTACAACTACAGAGCAAATTAACCTGTCCAATACGCTAACGTTATCCATTTGCTGTATAGGCTATCTTCTTTTAGGCATATCACTAGTTCTTAAAATCGTTACCGCTACATCAACAAAGAAATCGTCTCAAACTAACAAGCCAATAATAAAGATCATACTTATCTCGTTAAAAGTAGTAGCAGTCATTTTCACACTGCTCATAATTGCCTTCTCCTTATTGCTTGTTTTCTTTTCCTTCCTAGTTTTAGTTGTTGATTTTAATACTCCGCAATAAGTAACTCAAAATAAGAAGGGGTTCATAGCATTAAAATGCTATGAACCCCTTCTGACTATAGAAATATGATTTCCCGCATCTACGGATGCCAGTTATCACCTTAATCATTCCATCATCTTTTTATCGATCAGCTGTTGTAAGTCATGTCCTCTTTTAATGCCCATGTTTAATATCCTATTGAATTATTTTGACGCTTTGTACCATTTATTTCATAGCATGTATGACTCCTTACTTTATTACGGCATCCGAGAGAAACCAATGAATTCTTCTGACACATGTGTCAGATATGAACTCTGCGTTAGGCCTAACATACAAAGACCACGCTCTAAGCGGATCATACCAAAGGATTTAGAGAATGCCACATTCAGCAAGAGTGGCTTTAATTTACGCCGTAAATGAAAATGAGCTTATTCTCGTGGCTTCCCGTACAGGAAGCCATGCAGACTCGTTCAACCTATGAATCACCATTCCACTTAACGTGGGTTTTTGGTATGCTCTAGATACCTTCTGTGGGCTAAAACTCGCTCGTTACAAGAACACATGGTAAGGAGGCTAGTATGAAGAAATCTGTGTATCAGGCTATACGATTATTCCTTTTTTCATTATTGATCCCTCTTTTAAGCTTGATTCTTAAATTTCTCATATCGCTTGATGCAGATATTGTTTATGACTCACCTGTTTTATACATTGTTATAGCTCACGCACTTGGTTTAACAAACCTTGTCCTTTACTCGATCGTTGTTAATCAAAAAACACTCGACAACTTAGGAGTTTGTAAAACTATCGCTATCGCGCTCATCGCTCCAGCCATTGATTTATTGATAGCACAAGCATCTCCTCAACAATTAGATATTAACTGGATTGACTGGTTCATGAACTGGTACATTATGTATTTCTTAACCACTGAATGTATTCCAACTATAATTCCAATCATTGTTAAAGAGTTTTTACGCAGAAGAAAACAAAAGCGCAAAGCTTAAACTATAAAGCGCAAGGCTTAAACTATAAAGCGCAAAGCTTAAATGTGCTTTGCATTGGGCTCATGGTACTAACACAGCACCCCTCACACGTACATTCAATGCCACAGAAAAACGCTATAAGAAAAACCCGACCTCATGCAAGATCGAGTTTTCGCAATATACTTAATAATGGCAATACTATACGTATATTTACTCTGCCAATGCTTTTTTAGCAACTGCAGCCAAATCAGCAAAGCCTTGTTCGTCTTCGCAGGCAATTTGGGCCAAAACTTTACGGTCGAGCTCAACACCGGCAACTTTAAGACCATGCATAAAAGTGCTGTAAGAAAGATCGTTCAAGCGAGCAGCAGCATTAATGCGCTGAATCCAAAGACCACGAATCTCGCGCTTTTTATTACGACGGTCGCGATATGCATACTGAAGAGAATGCTGAACTTGCTCTTTCATACCGCGGAAGGTACGAGAGCCTACTCCGTAATAACCCTTTGAGCGCTCTACGAGTGTTTGACGCTTTTTACGACCTGCAACTGCGCGTTTTACACGTGCCATATCTCATCAACTCCTTAAGAAATTTTCTTCAAAAGACGCATGTGCGTCAAACTAATTGCCCATACGTTGTGATACAACTTGAGCATCTGCACTGGAAACAAGAGTTTCTTTACGGAAACCGCGAATACGCTTTTGAGACTTCTTAGTTAAGATGTGGCTCTTGAATGCTTTAGCACGCATGATTTTTCCGGTTCCTGTACGGCGAAAACGTTTTGCCGAACCTTTGTGAGTTTTCATCTTAGGCATAACTAGCTCTCCTTTTACTACTCTTCGCTCTTCTCAACCTGCGCTTGATCTTGACGCGGAGCTTTCTCATCAAAAGCACCCTTAATGGGAGCAACAAGCATGTGCATATTGCGTCCCTCCATTTTTGGCTTTGCCTCTACCGTTGCATACGGTTTTAAATCGGCAGCCAAGCGGTCCAAAACGTTTTGTCCCTGTTCGGGATGCGCCATTTCACGGCCGCGGAACATGATAGTAATCTTGACACGCGCTCCTTTTTTCAAAAAGCGCATAACATGATTCTTCTTGGTGGTGTAGTCGCCCACATCAATTTTTGGACGAAACTTCATTTCTTTGACCTCAATTTTAACCTGCTTTTTACGAGCAAGCTTTGCTTTGCGGTCTTGATCGTACTTAAATTTGCGATAGTCCATCACCTTACATACAGGAGGCTCTGCTCCCGGTGCAATCTCAACTAAATCGAGATTTTGTTCATCGGCGATCCGCTGAGCATCACGGACACCAAACAAACCTAACTGAGAACCATCAACACCGATAAGACGACAAGTACGTGCTGTAATTTCGTCATTGATGCGAGTTGCGTCGTTCTTGGCTATCTTCTACACCTTCCTTTCACATAACCTAAACCTTAGGTAACGCCCCATATAGAGCATAACAACAAATGTCGGCATAAAAAAACCCGACACAAAAGGTCAGGCATAATTATCATACATAACGTGTATCATATTTGCTTGACCTGATAGCTACATTGAGCGCCATAAGGTGAGAGCCGTAACAGCTCCGCTTTATCTTTGCTTACAATACGCTTCTACATCCCTGTTTTCAAGCTTTTTACCAAAAAACAAGCAAGATCATAATCTAAACATACTGAAAAGCATACGTGGTGCCCGAGGTGAGACTCGAACTCACACTCTGTTGCCAGAAATGGATTTTGAATCCATCGCGTCTGCCAATTCCACCACTCGGGCACATTTACAACACCGCTTGATAGGTGCGTGTAAAAATATAGCACATCATAGGCTTTTGGCAAAGGTTATTTTTTGCTTATTATATGTGCAAGTTCGCATACAAGCTATTTACCAGCATTTATGACGTGTATTGTTGCAAAAATGGATTATGTTCAAGTTCTTTGTACATCCGTGATGGATCGCCGTGTCCAGGGAAAATATGCGAATTAGGATCAAGCTCGCGAACGATGCGCTTTAGACTTTGCTGCATTAAGCGGTCGTCACCGCCTAGTAAATCGGTACGTCCAATACTTCCCTTAAAAAGAGTATCTCCTGTAAACACCAAACCTTGAGCCTTACCTTGACCGATAATAATAACACTTCCGGGCGTATGACCTGGTACCGACATGATCTTAAACGACGCAGCACCCAAATCAAGTACCATTGAGTCTTCGAGATAAAAATCAGCATGCGGTGCATTTGCTTCGTAGGTATATCCAAGCTCATCGGGTCCTTGTGCCGATAAAGCGCGATCTTCATCGGCAGCGGCAATGCCATAGCGTGCACCCGTAAGACGTCGGAGCTGTGCCACACCACCTACATGGTCGTTATGCCCATGAGTTGCAAGGATATAGCGAATGTGCAACTCTTGAGGTAAATGTTGGGCAATAGCTGTCCCCTGATCTCCAGCATCGATAATAAGTCCTACATGTTCACCATTGTCAATGGACTCGTATAAATAGCAGTTAGTGCATAAAGGACCAACGATAAAACCTTGAAGCTCTTCTAAAGGCTCGGGCATTTGAGAGGATGAATCAGACGCGGACGCGTGGGAATTAAGCGTATCTTCCATCATAAAGTACCTCTTATCTTAAGGATGTGAGCACGCACAACAACACTTGTATGCGCGCGCAGCTTACCAAACAACGACTTTTGCACGAAAATGTTGTAACACCGCAGCGCAATAACGCAGCTCGCCAAAACAACACGCCTCTTACAACATGCGCTTCATTTCGTTTCCTCCTTCACCCGGAAGAATACGACGCGCGTCAAAAACAGCTTGTACACGTTTTACACTTGCAAAGAGCGCAGGCAAACGTGAGGCGTCAGAAATTGCCAGCAAAAAGCGCATCCTCACCAATCCATGAGATGAGGTTTGCGTTGCTGCAGATAAAATATTACTTCCTGCATCGCATAAACTTGAAGTAATGTCTTTGAGCAACCCCATACGATCGGTTGCTTCAACCACAATTTCAACTTGAAACTCTGTTGCGCCCGTTGTATCCCATGCAACTTCTATCATGCGCTCGGGATGAGCGTCCAGCCCTTTTTTATTAGGACACGAGCAACGATGAACAGAGACGCCACGTCCACGCGTTACAAAGCCCACGATCTCGTCACCAGCCACGGGATTGCAACAATGCGCAAGATGTACCAATAAATCGGGATCGCCCTTAACAACAACGCCGCAGTTTGCCTGCTTGCGTTTTTTACGATATTGCTCAAATTTTTGTACCGCAAGCGGCAAATCTTGTTCGATAGCAATTTTTTGTTCAGCATGTTTGGCAACAACTTGGGCATGAACAGCGTCAGTGCCTTCGATAGCAATTTCGATTTTATTAGCAACTTGTTTGGTAGAAATTTTTCCCGTTCCAAGTGCTGCTAACAAATCTTCTACGCGCACAAAATCAAACTGGCTCACCACGTCTTCAAGTGCTTTGGTAACACGCAATGTTGAAATGCCGTAGCCTTTTTTGCGCAGCTCATGAGCCAAATCCACACGGCCTGCTTCGGCATCATCGGTGCGTGACAATGCAGAAAAGTACTTTCTTACTTTAGCTTTTGCAGAAGGAGTTACTACAATATTGAGCCAGTCATGGCTAGGTTTTGCGTTTTTATTGGTAAGAACTTCAATGCGATCACCGTTGCGCAAACGATACGTAAGCGGCACAACCGATCCGTTAACTTTTGCACCTACGCAATGATTTCCCACTTCTGTATGTACCGAGTAGGCAAAGTCCAGAGGCGTTGAATCTCGACGCAAGCTTACAACCTCACCTTTTGGCGTAAATACAAAGATTTCGTCCTCAAAAAGATCAAGACGCAAGTTGTGCATAAATTCATGCGGATCTTCTAGGTCTTCATCAACTGCCCAGTCGAGGCTTCGGCGAATCCAGTTTATCTGCGAATCAATTTCTTCTTCATCGCGCGACATTTTACCCGTACTGCTACCGTTTTTCTTGTACAGCCAATGTGCCGCAATACCATATTCTGCCTGGTCGTGCATTTCAAACGTTCTAATTTGGATCTCAATAGGACGCGCGTCTACACCTACAACTGTTGTATGAAGCGAACGGTATCCATTAGGCTTAGGCATAGCAATATAGTCTTTAAACCTACCAGGCAAAGGATGCCAGATCGTGTGGACTGCACCAAGCGCTAAATAACAGTCGCCCACCGATTTGGTAAGCACACGAATGGCGACGAGGTCATAAATATCATTAAAGCTTTTATCTTTTCTCAGCATTTTTTGATAAATTGACCACAGATGTTTTGGACGACCTTGAATCTGAAAATCACTTATACCAACTTTGTGTAATTCTTGTTCAAGCATATGGATTGTACTGGTAATATTTTGTTCACGTTGCGCACGTGTTTCTTGCACCATAAGTGCAACATGCTCATATTCATCGTGTTCAAGATACAAAAATGCTAAATCTTCGAGCTCCCACTTAATAGAGCTGATACCGAGCCTATCCGCCAAAGGCGCATAAACATCCATGGTTTCGCGCGCTTTAAAGTTTCGACGATGGGGCGGAAGCGCAGCAAGCGTGCGCATATTGTGCAAACGATCGGCAAGTTTAATGATGATAACGCGAATGTCTTTAGACATTGCCAAAAACATTTTACGCAGGTTAAGAGCTTGTTTTTCATCCATTGAACTTACTTCAATGGAAGTGAGCTTAGTTACACCGTCTACCAGATCCATAACGGTCTCGCCAAAAAGATTGCGTATGTCATCGAGCGTTGCAGACGTATCCTCAACCGTGTCATGCAAAAGCGCAGCACAAATTGAGTCTTCGTCCATATGCAAATCTTTTGCCAAAATAAAGGCAACTTCTACGGGATGGTTAATGTAAGGCTCACCTGATTGGCGCATTTGCTTTTTATGGTAGGTAGATGCAAAATCATACGCTTCATCTAAACGTTTAACCGCGTCAAAGCCCAAATAGTGCGCACAAATCGAACGAAGCGGACGCCAATTGTCTGCTTGCGGAACACCAGCTTTTCTTACATACGGCTCTAGCTGCCCCTCATTTGACCCAGGCGCATCCGCATGACTTAGTTGCGCTGGATCCTGCTTGTTATTCTTAACATTATTCATGAGCAACTCTTTCGTCTACAATGTTCCCAAATGCAGGAAGGATAGGTTTTTGAACACGAGCGAGCATCTCGGCGCGCGTCGCCGCGTGTGCCCACGCACTCATTTGATCAAACTCTTCCCACATACGCAAGCCTTCAACATAGCGTATCGACTTCTCAAGCATAACAGGAATCGTGGATAAAGTGTCTGATAAATCAAAGATATCAGCATGATTAAAGGTAAGCGTTACACGCTGTAAGGCAACATCGGCTTGAGAAAGGGTATGCGCGTTGTAATCAATAAGCTTCAATTCTTTAAAAATCTGCAAAGCAGCTTCGATGGTAGACACACTATATGCAGGTGCATGCCCCTTTTCTTTTTGCGTGCGCGCGTGAAGTACTTCGTTTGTGCGCTCTGTACGAGCGCACTCAGAATCGGATTTTTCACATGCGACTGAACTACAAGATGCACCATGTGAACGGGAAATATCACACCAAGTTGTGGCGTCTTGTACGTCTTTAAGCAAAACAGTTACGGTGGCTACGGTAGCGTCCTCATCGTGGGTGTCTTTGGGCAATACCTTGGAAGCCGCCCCTTTTCGCGCGGTTTGCACAAGTGCTGTATAAATGCATTGCAAATCATCTGCACAAGGAGCAGTTGTAGACAAGATATATCGTGCGGAAGCAATATCGTGTTTGGTGTAGAGAGCATAAATTTCAGATGGTTTATGATCTCTTCCAGCGCGCCCACTCATCTGATTAAAATCGTGTGCGGTAAAGGGCATATTATACAGAACAACACGGCGAATATCAGAAATATTAACTCCCTCGCCAAAAGCACTGGTAGCTATAACTGCAATAAGATCACCTGCACGAAAAGCCGTTTGCACTTGTACGCGCACATCTCGCGATAAACCAGCATGATAAAACGCAATTTGTGGTGCAAATTCAGGTAAACGATGACGCAAAATATGCACAAGCTGCAAAGCTTTTATACGGGAATTAACATACACAACAGTTTTTTCGCCGTCGGCAATAAGGTTAACCAATATCTCGTCACGATTGTTGGCGTTGCGTCTATCAATAATATCTAAATTAGAGCGCTGGGAATCGTCCAAAATAACATGCTGTGCACGTATGTGTGCAAGTCGTAAAATCTCACGAGCACAATCGGTAGAAACCGTTGCGCTGACTGCCAAGGTAACGGGATTACCAAGCACGTCAAGTACCTGCGGCATACAACTATATGCGCTGCGTGTACCACGCTTTGCTTCGGCCATATGATGAGCTTCATCAAACACAACAAAAGCAGTAGTACCTACAAACTCGCACGCATGAAGCGCTAAAAACTCGGGCGTGGTCATTACAATATCGCAGGTTCCATCTTTAATATGTTGATAGATCTCTAAACGCTTTGACTGGGGAGTTTCTCCGTTAAGTACGCAAACGCGCACGCCAAATTTTGAGCACACATCACTTATATGATAGCTTTGATCGTTTACAAGAGCGCGCAACGGATACACAAAAATGCTTAAACCCTTACGTTTAATTGCACACATACATGCAAACAGCTGAAAAATTAAAGATTTTCCTCGACCGGTTGCCATAACGCACAAACAGTTGTTGTTGTGCCTAAGCATGTTAAGCGCATAAGCTTGAACAGGTAGGAGCGCATGGTCACCGATGAGTTGTGTCCGCAAAAAGTTTTCAAGCTCATCATCAGTTTTTTGCTCAAGTTCGCGTCTCAATGCCAGCGACTCATGATTAAGCTCACTATCAAGCTCTCTTTGAGGAAGGCTCAGCCGAGAAAACGCACAGGTATCGCAATGTGCATGTTTGGTATCCTGTTTGCGAACAATAATATCTTTAATCATGAGCTTAGGCTTAACGCGACCTTGCCAAACCTCATTAACAGGGTTAAAGACAATATCACAGGTGTCGTGTAACGACATAAGATTTTGAATATGAGATGCCTTAAAAACAATGGACGAGAGGCGCACTTTGTGCTGCTGTGCAACAAAGCGCATATGATTATTATGAGCGCCAACACGCATTTTATTGCGCATTTCAATGTTGTGAGCTGCAAAAATTGGACGCTCGTTGCCCGATCCAAAAGGTTGCAACATTTCTAAAGAATCAAGATCTGATACGGTAATTTCGGACAAATCAACTGGTATAACCAGTTCACGTGGTGCATACAACGCCGAGGCAGGCAAAGCGTCGATCGTGCGTTCAACGTGTTGGATTATGGTAGGAAGAATATCAGGCGAACACGTAAATCCTACTGCTGCAGCATGTCCGCCAAAACGAATAAGCTGCGATCTATACTGCTCAACAACGTCAAAAAGATTAACATTGCCAACGCTTCTTCCCGAACATTTTGCACTACCTTGGACAATTGAGCACGCAAACGCGGGCAATTCATAAGCACGTGCAAGACGAGAAGCCACGATGCCTATAACGCCTTCATTCCATTGCGAACTTGAAACAAATATCACATGTTTTTGCTGCTTAACCGCATCTTTTGCCTGTTCAAATGCTTCATCGCAAGCCTTTTTCTCAAGATTTCTACGGCAAATATTTAATTCTTCAAGCTCATTTGCATACGTATATGCTTCACTTAAACTTTGTGCTTGCAACAAATTATATGCTGTTTGAACACGATCAAGCCTTCCTGCAGCGTTAAGGCGTGGAATCAAAGAACTTGCGAGCTCCTCGGGCATCGTGGCATGAATATCAATTCCGCACACACGAGCAAGAGCACTTAAGCCCAAACGGCTTGACGCACGAATACAACGAATACCTTCGGTAACTAAAGCGCGATTTTCTGGGGTAAGCTTTACACGATCGGAAATAGTTCCAAGCGTTGCCACATCAAGATAATCTTTCCATAAATAAGGCTTACCGTATGCAGCACCAAGCACATCAACAAGCTTAAGCGCAACACCTGCACCAGCAAGCTCGAATGATGCGCACGATGGATTAAGCTTTGGATTTGCGGTGGGAACCACAGGAAGCGTTTGTGAAGTGGGTTCGTGGTGGTCGGTAATAACCACATCTACACCATGCTGAATACTATATAAGCACTGCTCATGTGCATCAATACCGTTATCAACGGTAATAATAAGATTGGGGTTATACGCCGCTACAAGACGGTCAAACGCAGCCTTAGAAAGGCTATAGCCCTCATGAACGCGGCTTGGAATAAACGGATACACGCATGCGCCAAGCGTTTTAAGTGCATCGGTTAAGAGTGCTGTTGCACATATACCGTCTACATCAAAATCACCAAACACCACAATACGCTCGTGTGAATCAAGCGCATGCTGAACGCGGTCTGCCACGGCTGCTAAACCTGGAATAAAGAGCGGATTTACCCAATCACGTTCAAGCGAAGCAGTTAAAAAGCGTTCGATCTGTTCTTGTGTAGTATAGCCGCGCGATACCAAAACACGCGCAACAAGCCGAGGCAATCTGCACGTGTTTATAAGCTTATCTTCAAGCTCAAGATCTCTGGATAACAGTTGCCAGCGATTATGTTGCGTTGAACCAATCATAAGGCTCTCAACTAACGATTACTAGCTACACTGTTAAGTTCGTCGTGATTAAGCTGTTGCGTATGACTTGCATATTTTTGCTCGATACGAGCCCAACGCTTTTCGCGAGTTTTCCAAATAGCTAACAACGGAGAAGCAACTCCAAAACTTGACCATGTACCCAAAATTTCTCCGATGAGCATAGCAAGCGCAAAGTCTTTAAGCGTTTGACCGCCAAGAACAAGCATAATTGCAACTGGTACCACAGAGGTGATCGTGGTGTTAATAGTACGAACAAATACTTCGTTAATTGAGAAATTACAAATTTCATAATAGGTATGATGAATGCCATCGTGGAGATGTTTGGCGTTTTCGTCCATACGGTTAAATTCAACAACCGTATCGTAGAGTGAATATCCCATAATGGTCAAAAGTGCAGCTACCACGTTAGGCGTAATAGGCGTTTGAGTCCATGCATAAATTCCCAAAGTAATTACAAGGTCGTGAATAAGCGCGATAACTGCGGTAATAGACATTTTGAATTCGTAACGAATTGAAACGTACACAATGATCAAAACAATTGCGATACAAAATGCAAAGGCAGACGCGCGCGTGATATCTTGACCCCAGTCAGGACCGATCGTAGTAACGGTATACGAATCGTCGGCAAGACCCAAGCTTTTTGCAGCAGCAGCAGCGTGAGCATTTGCAACTTCGGGGTTTGTGGTGTCAGAGCGCACCAAAAATCCTTGTGCTGCATCGGAAACACTGGTTTGAACAACGGGATCATTCTCCCCTGCTTGAAGCAGAGCGTCACGCATAGCAGCTATTGTTATAGAGCCCGTATCGTGAAAATCAATGGTAGTTCCGCCTTGAAATTCAATACCAAACACCAGGCCTTTAAGAACTAAGCCTACAACAGCTAACACTACCAACACGCTTGAAATGCTTAAGAACACACGACGGTGAGGGATAAAACTGATTTCTTTTCTAAAATGACTACGCATGCTCAACACCTCCTTTTTGAGCAAGCTCGTCTCGTTTGCGCTGCGCCTCGTCTACATCTTGTGAAACACCCCAAAAACGAGGATGTTTTTCAATGGCATGAAGCGCGAGTAAGCGTAAAGCCGGAGCTTTAAAGAAAAACATGGTGGCAATATCACACACAATACCTAAGGCAAGTGTGAGACCAAAACCTTTCACGGCACCAACTGCAACAAAGAAAAGCGAAAGTGCCGTAACCATGGTAACAGCATCGGCGTCCAATGACGTCATAATTCCGTGCTTTGAACCCGAAACAGCTGCGTCTTTAATACGTTTGCCCATACGAATTTCTTCGCGGAAACGTTCAAGAACCAAGATAGAAGAATCGGCAGCCGATCCTGTAGTTAATACAATACCTGCAAGACCAGGCAATGTAAGCGCAAACGCACCAAAATGAGAAAGCAGTGCTAAAAGGCCTAAATACAATACAGCAAAGACTGCTAAAGAACCCATCGTAAGCAAACCAAGTGCACGATAAAAGATAAACAGGTAAATAATAACAGCCACGGCTCCAACGGCAATTGCAAAAATGCCCTGATGCAGCGAATCTTGACCAAGCGTTGGACCAACAACTCTACTTTCTGAGTAGCTAAGCTTAACGGGTAGCGAACCACTATCAAGCACGGTCTTAAGATCTTTTGCCTGCTGAAGTGTAAAGTTACCCGTAATGGAAACCTGACCGCCCGTGATTTCATTTTGAACCGCAGGGGCTGAATACACCTTTCCATCCAAGGTGATTGCAATACGACCCTTGGTAGGCGCCAGTTCGCGCGTGACATCAGCAAATTGCTTTGAACCCTCATCATCTAAGGAGATGTTAACAGAGTAGCCACCTTTTGCATTTTGCGTGCTTTGTTCTACCGATGTTTTTACAATGTGAGAACCATCCAAAAATGAGGTATAGGTATTATCTTCAAGATCTACACCTTCGGTACCTGCTTGAAGCTTAAGTAATGCATCAGCGTCACCAATATCGTCTAAACGAACAAACTGCAGATTACCCGTTTGTCCAATCGTTTTAATAGCAGCTTTTGCATCGGTTGCGCCTGGAATTTGAACCAGAATAGAGGTTGCACCTTGTTGCTGCACCGTTGTTTCGGAAGCGCCTAACGCATTCACACGCTTTTGAATAATATTGGTAGCGATTTGCATTTCCTCGGCCGAAGGGGTTGATCCATCGGGGCGCGAAGCGGTCATAATAACCGATACACCGCCTTGAATATCAAGACCCTTTGTGATTTTCTCACCAAGCGGTGTAAAACCAATAATGGCAACTACCAGCACAATCACCAACAATACCAAGGAAGAGATCCAACGGCGTTGATGAGGTGTTATACGCGTTTTCCGCGAGAAATTTCTTCTACGCTGAGATGAGCCGCGCGAGATGTCCTGACCATTCCATCGTGCAAACCCCGAATGTTCTTGACGAGGTTTTATGTCTTTTATCATAGTAGTCTCTTTCGTAATCTTTGAGCACTCACACAAAATTATGTAAAGATATACAACGAAACTTAATTATAACTGCTCCAGTCACGTATTACCTCGGTGGCAGTGGGATCATAATTTTTATATGCCCTGTACATAATATCGTAATTGGATAAGTTTTCTTTAACTTTGCGCGCGACAATCCTAAATTCAGGAGTGATCTTGTCGTTGTGACATGAGTCAATATGTATGTTTTGCTCGCCATCTTGAGCAGAAATTGTGCACGAAACATGCTGAACTCCAGGATAGCTATTGCGACAATCCTCCCATTGATCATAACGGTAAAGCAGTTCGTTCATACGAGCATCAGGATCTGTATTCGATAAAATATCAGCTACCAAAGCACTTACACGGTCAGCACCGCTGGAATTAAGGTGTTCCACATCGTAAAACTGTAGTAACGAAGGACGATACTGATTATCTTTAACTAAGTTAAGATCTATGTACCGTGAACCATATTTTTGTGCTAGAGCCTCAAGCGGTTTCATCATAGAAGGATACACACCCTTGTCATTTACAAACACAAAACTAGGATATGGCGTAATAACTGTGATGAGCTCAATATTGTGTTCCTTACAATACTTGCAAATTTCCTCATACGTTTTCATATGTTCGTCTGAAAGCTTGCCAAACTCAAAGGGCGTTAGCGTGCCTTTACCCAAATCAACACCATGGTCAAACCATTTAGTATTACTCGAGTAATTACCATATCCATTTGCGTAATAATGCCAGGTATGATAATGAATAACAGAATCTGCAATTCGATCAGTTGAAGATAATCTTTGTGATAAATTGTTCAACGGATCAGATTTACGATTGACATGATAACCCCACAGAACAGGGTAATTAAGGGAGTCACGCTTACCAAAATAATGAGGGTCAAAAACCGTTTGTGATACATCTTTTAGATAGTACGGCAATGATAAGTCGCTTAAATAACCCGTTGAAAAAATGGCATGCCTTTTAAGATCAGTTTCGTTTGGGTCATCCCAAAGACTTTCATGGCGAAGCCCTAAAATAACGCGAGAAATTCCTCGTGTTTCGTGAGTTTTTTTAATGGCATGAAAGCTATCGTGCAAGCTTTGAAGTGGCACTGCAACGGTATAGGTAGTTGTATGAAGCTTATCATCCAAAATAGTAGGATTGATTGTACGTTCAGCATAAGACGATCCCGTAATAATAGTGTCAACATGAGAGGCTTTATTAAAGGCTTCCCATGAAATGAGCGACCATGATGAGTACGGAACAAACGCACACATTAAAGCTACATTGATAAGACAAAACACAATCATAAAAATCAGCGCGGCTACGCAACGGCGAATAACACGCTGCTTAAACGAAAAAGAGGAAGTCTTTGATTGATCGTTTTTCAAGGAGGCACACGCAACCTGAGAAATGCTCGTATCAGTGTGGTGTGTGAGTTTAGTAATTGGCATACATAAACCCTCCGTGATTTGAACTTAAGTAGCTTGCAAATACCAGTACTAAAAACACGGCAATATAAAGTGCATAACGCGCTATGTGGTGTTGCTTATCAAAATATGCGAGAGTATTCCCACCGCGTTCGTTGATGAAACTTACTACAAAGACCACTACACACATTACAAAGCTCAAAGCAATGGCAAGGATCTGGTCCTCTTTAATGCCTATGCTATAAAGTGTTGGATAAAGCATATGTGCATGAAACGAGAACACTGTATTGTAGAGGCAGGTAAACGAGGTTTGTGCATCAAAGATACGGTCGAAGTACCAACCAATGTTTACCACAATGAAG
>QWCD01027709.1_pt1 | contig 22625 bp, 15 predicted proteins | sample 1972461 | NCBI WGS metagenome assembly QWCD01 (sample SAMN09866717, study PRJNA288562) | Human vaginal metagenome isolate term4_vaginal, whole genome shotgun... | isolation source: vagina | host: Homo sapiens | place: USA: California | reverse complement strand
GCCCAACCCAATTGTATGTTCCAACAAGCGGATTCCATTCATGGAAGCTGCCTGCAAAAGCCTTATATATTGGATAGGCAAGAAAAATCACAAAATAAACAATCAGAAACACTACTGCTATATTCCGAAAGGAGAAGGTTCGAGAAAGAGCAGTGCTTATTTTTAACATACCACCATTATGTTTTCTCATTTTGCTCAAATGAGAATCCTGATTAACTTGTTCCATGATTTTCCTTGCCTTACCTACTGAGCACAGTGATTACGATTTACAACTAGCTAACTAGTCTGCTTTGTTTTTACTTGTGCTCTTTGAAGAACTCATACTTACTTTCTGCAGACGTAAACTTAGAATTCTTCATATCTTTGACCATTGTTGCCTGAGCCTCTTTGATTGCATCATCAATAGACTCACCATTTTGCATAACGTTCTGGAAAGCAGCCTTGCTACTTGTTTCCACGGTAGAAGGCGTGATTCCTGGCCAGATTAGGCGATTTGCACGCGGCTGAATCGCAGCCATTACTGGAGCCTTTAGAATCTCAGGATCGTTTTGCAAAGACTTCTTTGCTGGGAACGAGTTCAAATGCTTTACTGCCGAGCGAATAAACGCATCGTTAGCGAGAATGAACTTAATAAAGTCTTGAGCAACCTCTTGCTGATCTTTTGACTGGTGAGCGTTAATTCCTGGAGTGGATTCTCCATTGTAGCGATCGTACGCAAATGGCTTTTCTTTTGTGAATGTTGGAGTTGGGAAGACTCCATATTCAATATTTGGGTACTTTTCTTTTAGCACACCTTCGAGCCATCCCCAGGCATAAACCATTCCAGATTGGCCGTTTCCAAAGCTTTGCGTGTAATCCGTGCCAAAGTCGGTAGAAATGACCTTGTCTTTGTCGTACAAATTCTTCAAGAACTTCATGTTTTCACGCGTGACTTTGTTGTCAAAATTAGGCTTCTTGCCACTTTCATCAAAAGCAAGTTCGCCACGCTGATAGTTCAATCCTTGATTGATTGCAGCATAAGCATCGCCGTTCACGTTAAATCCAGCCTGTTCCATCTTGGAACCGTTCCACTTAGTGAGTTTCTTTGCCACTTCGCGCAACTCATCCCAAGTAGCAGGAATATCTGCCTCGGTTAAGCCAGCTTCCTTCCAAAGCTTCTTGTTGTAGTAGATGTTTCCCGTATTGATTACGGAATCAATGTACTTTACATTACCTTTAGCATCTTCATGCGCACTAGCCGTTGCGTAATCCGATTCCATAGCAGCCTTGTCAATCTTGTAATCGGCAGCGTATGGGCGAATAAGCTCATCTTTGGAGTTGTGAATATTGAACAAAGCTGGGCCCTTTGTTCCCTTTAGAGCAAGAGGAAGCTTTGTCCAGTAATCATCCCAAGCAACGTTCTTAGTCTTAAACTTTACATTTGGATAAATCTTTTGATAATCCTTAATCATGTCGTAAATTGGATCAGTGGACGCGTCTCCCCAGCTCCAATACTCAAGCTGGATTGGCTTTCCTTGATTTACTAAATGATTTGGGTCATACTTTAAAGCTTGACCCATAACAGCTAGGCCTTTGTCTTTCTTTGTATCTGTTACTCCTGCTGCACCATTATTCCCACATGCGGCAAGCGTAGAAATCATGCCCAAAACTGCTATACAGGATATGCATATTTTTCTAATCTTCATTGTTACTCCACTTCCTCGTGAAATTGATGGGTAATTTTATAATATTGCTTTAAGTTTGACTCGGTCAAACATTAAAAATGTAAATGTAAAGGTTTTCATTTTGAATCCTTAATACTAAGCTAGTTTTGCACGAATAAATACTTTTTAGGCGGCGTGTCTAAAAATGTAAACCTTTTCATTTATGATAACTAGAAGCAGGGTGATTAAAAGAAATGCAGCTAAAAACTCTGCAGCTAAAACGCTTAAAAGAGGTGCGACTTGTCAAAAACTAGTATTTGCGATGTAGCAACACTGGCAGGAGTGTCGATTGCAACCGTCTCCAGAACATTCGCACATCCAGAAAAAGTCTCCGCATCTACACGCGCCAAAGTCATGCGCGCAGCCGAACAAATGGATTTCACTGTTTCTAGAACCGCTGGAGAGCTTAAAACAGGCAAATCATATCGCATAACGCTACTAATCGGAAGCAGTAAAATCGAATGGTTTAGCTCGGCAATTATAGAAGGATTAAATAGCGTACTGAACAAAAATGGCTACGACCTTGTAATACACCTTTTAGAGGGAGTTGAACAAAGAAAAAACTTCTTTAAAGAGCTGCCCTTACGCGCAAACACAGACGCAATAATCGTATCGTCATTTGACATAAGCAGCAATGAGGCTGAACAATTACAACGCATAAACGTACCAATTGTCGGAATAAACTGCACAGCTTCTAAAGTGCTTTCTGCATCAATCGGAATCGACGATGCTCTGGGCATAAAACTTGCGATTCAACACTTAGCGACATTAGGGCATAAGCGTCTTTTATACGTGTATGAGCATTTTTGTTCATCTTTCCGCTTTAGCTCGTCAAGAAGAATCACAAGCTTTGAAAACGTGTGCAACAATATTGATGGAATGCAAGGGAAAGTACTGCCAATAGACATAAAAGATGACCCTATAGATGCCACTCTTTCTGAGCTTTTTACACAAGAAAATCCCCCTACGGCAATATGCTTCCACCAGGATTCAACAGCAATGCCGTTCTTGTTTAGATTACAAAAATTAGGAATTCGCGTGCCTGAAGATTTATCGATTATAGGATTCGACAATGGCACTTATGCAAAAGAGGCTGGACTAACCACCATTCGTCAAAATCCTAAAACAATGGCAGAGCAGGCTGGGAACATTGCGATATCTCTTATAGAAGGTAAAGCTGTAGCGCGAAGACATCTTACAGCTCCAGTGCAACTTATTATAAGAAATTCTACGGCTGCACCTAAAGCAGAATCGTAAACAAGCTTGCGATTACAAGCATAAGCGGATACCACGCATACATAAGCCAGCGGAATTGTTTAGTTTGCTTAGGTCCGTCGCCATACGGACTGCGATAGTGCAGCACAGCCACGCCAACACCTGGTGCCAAAAGCGACATACCGCCAAACGCGCCAGCAATCAGCTCCATGCGAATCTCGTGGTTTTCTAGGAATCTAAAGATAAGAACAAATCCTAAAAGTAAAGCTCCACCCCAAAAAATATTCTGCCTAAAGCCGACTTTGCCGAAAAGATTCCACAATATTCCTGCAACCAGGATCACTGCGATTGACGCAACTTTTTGAGCGCCTTTAAAACGCGCGCGAACCATGTCGATTCCCGAAAGCACAAAAAGCGCAATAACAAGCCCAAACACTGGATTTTGCGAGCGCATATCGAAAGCGCAGCCAAAGGTTGTAAAGTCGTACGGCACTTCGCAAATAAGCGCAAGCACAAGAAGGCGGAGCGTGTAAAGGTTGAGGTTATGCGTGTTTTGATATCCGCGAACGAGCAGCCACGCGTACCACGGCAGAGCCGACCAGCTTATAACTTCGCAAACTACGGCAGCTGTGAGGCTCCACATGTTGGAGTTGGAAAGGCCGCCAAAAAGGTGCGGAATCACGGTTGTGCCAAATGCGCTGAGCATTATCATTACAGCGCCGAGCAGCTTGAACTTTTTGAGCGTAATACCCATTTTTATATTCTTGTCTGCGCGGATCTTTGGTTTTAGCGCGTCCATAATTCACCTCTTGCTAGCACTCGTTGTGTTAAGTGCGTATAAGCTTTTGCCGTCATTGCAACGTTATTGACAACAGCGTTGACATCATTGCAATTGTATCAAACTCCGCCTTAAATCTCTGCAGTGCGCTTTTTCTTTTATCCCGCGTTTGTTCCCTTTTTGGCGTTTCGATAAACAAACTCGGGAAGATTTTCCCGAAAATGTTGCTCAAAATGGCAAAATCAGCAACAAACTCGGGAAAATCGCTCGCACAACAACAAATAATGAAACGGATTACAAAACAAACGCAGCGAAGGACTGCGCGCCGAGTTTAAGCGCGGAAGAATCGCAAGCAACCGCTCCAACCGAAATCCGCGGCTGCAAAATCGCCTCTGGCGTAAGCCCTGCAAGCGCGCTAAGCGCAATCGTCTCCTCGTTTAACCCAGGATTCATAACCACAATGCATCTATCTGTAGAGGATTCGCCATCCGACACATTCGACTCAGCCGCACATCGCTCGTACGCAAAACTGCGACCATCCACAGGAGCGTGCAACACTCGCCAAGTGGCATCCGCGTGCAATGCCGCGCACTCGTGACGCAAAGCAATCAGCGCGCGCACCCAGTTAAGCAGCGAATCGCCATCCTGCTCCTGACCCAAAACCGTTGGAATTTCGCCACTTTGCACGGCCTGCTTGCGCGAGTTTGCGCAAGTTCTTCCATCCTCGCGCGCCTCAACAGGCAGGTACAACTTCGACTTTGCGGCCGTGGAGAATCCAAAATTCTTCGAATCATCCCATTGCATTGGCGTACGCGTGCCCGTGCGCGCATAACCGCCTTCTTTTGTTGGAATATCGCGGTATTTCATGCCGATTTCGTCGCCGTAATATACAAACGGCACGCCTGGCATTGTAAGAATCATGCCAAACGCAATCCGCCTTTCGCGTTCGCTTAATCGCGGAGCCAGGCGCGGCGTATCGTGATTGCACGTTATAAAGCTAAAGTAGCCCTCATTGCAAGTGGCCTCATACTGCGGGCAATAATCGTCTAAAAATGGGCAAATACTGCCGCCACCGCGCGCATTAAAGTAGCTGTGGTCGCGCTCAGGATTACCGTCTAGCGCATTATCCACATCTCTAGCTAGGCGCGCATATCCGTTTGGCTGCCCATCCCAGCGCCAATTCAAATAGAAGTCCATGTCAAATCCAGCAGCCAGCGCCTGACGCGGCCTGCCCCACTCCGAAACGAACGCAGCCTGCGGATACTCGGCCTTTACAGCGCCAAGCATTTCTTGCCATGCGTGAATCGTGTTGTCTTTGCCAAGGCTTCCTTCGCCATTGTTGTCGTCGTTTTTTACAAGCGAATCCGCCATGTCTACGCGGAAGCCGTCTGCTCCAAGCGAAAGCCAGAATCGCATAACATCAACCATTGCAGCGCGAGTTTGCGCAGCCTCCTCAGAATCTGGCGCGGATTGCCACGCGCGATCCCTTTGCGCAAAACCGTAATTTAGCGCTGGCTGGCATTTGAAGAAGTTCAGAATATACGTGGCATCTCGCTCGCTTTCGCCGCCAATAAACGGCATGGAATAGCCGCTAAACGCGCTGTCGGTCCATATATATAGCTTGCTAAACTCGTTTTCTTGCGCGCGCGAGCTTTGCTTAAACCACTCGTGCTCTTCGCTTGTGTGTCCTGGAACAAGGTCTAGCAAAATGTGCATTCCGCGATTGTGTGCTTCGCTAAAAAGACGTTGCAAATCCTCATTCGTGCCGTAGCGCGCTGCCACTTTTTTGTAGTCGCGCACGTCGTAGCCCGCATCTTTAAATGGTGAATCGTAGCAAGGATTTAGCCAGATCGCATTGCATCCAAGCGATTTTACGTAGTCGAGCTTTTCGATTATGCCTGGAATATCGCCTATTCCGTCGCCGTTTGAATCGTAGAAGCTTTGTGGATAGATTTCGTAGAACACGGCGTCGCGCAGCCATTGTGCATGTTCGTTTTGCATGTTTACCCCGTTTTGTTGGTTTTGTTGGCGTGACCTGTCTTTTATCTTGACTTATCTTATCTCTTTTATTTTGACTTGACTTATCTTGTCTAATTTTATTTTACTATCCACTTTTCCGCATTTTGTTGCTCAACATGCCATTTTGAGCAACAAAATCAGGAAAACTTTACGCTTTGACTGAGCTCAAAATCGTCGATTCACATTCAACCAGTCAATAATAAAATTCCGTTAAATTTACTGAGTTATAGAATAAAATACGATTTTCTAAAGCTAAAAAGTCACTTTACAAACAATTTTTCTAATCACTTGCGACATGATTTGCTAACACTTTTATATCCGTGTATACTACACATTGCTTATATACGGATTTCAATAAAAATGCGACACTGCTCAACGCAGCAAAATGCGATGTTGCGTCGCATGGAATCTGTTACTATGCCACCAAAGAACATGCCAAGCTGGCATGATATAGGAGGTCAAGGATGACGAATATGAAGAAAGTGCTGGGCGCAGGCCTCGCAATCGCTACAATGTTTGGATTTGCTGCATGCGGTTCTAGCACCAACGCTGGCTCCAGCAACAAGGCAAACCCAGTAAAGCTCACCGTGTGGTCTTCTTCCGAAGATCAGAAGGCTGGCGGCTGGATTCAGGCTATGGAGAAAGCCTTCAAGAAGGATCACCCAGAGGTTACTTTTAAGAACGCTGTTGTTGCTCCACCAGATGCTGCTAAGACCGTTAAGCAGGACGCTAAGGCTGCTGCCGATGTTTACCTGTTCCCTAACGATCAGCTCGGCGACTTGGTAAAAGCAAATGCAATTGGCGAGTTGAGCGACGACGCTGCCAAGCAGGTTAAGGAAGACAACGATGATACCATCATCCAGTCTGTAACCGCTCAGGATGGCAAGCTTTATGGCGTTCCATACATGGGCAACACTTGGTTCATGTACTACGATAAGTCCAAGTTCTCCGACGAAGACGTTAAGTCACTCGATAAGATGCTCGAAAAGGGCAAGGTTGCTTTCGATATCAGCAACGCTTGGTACCTTCCAGGCTTCTACCTCGATGGCAACATGACCCTCTTCGGCGAGAAGAGCAACGATGGCAAGGCTGGCATCAAGATTGGTGATAAGGCTGCCGAAATCACCAAGTATGTTGCAAAGTTCATTCAGAACAAGAACTTCGTAATGGATGGCGATGGCGCTGGCTTAGCTGGCATTAAGAACCACACCGTTGACGCTTACTTCTCTGGCTCTTGGGATGCTGGCGATGTAAAGAAGGCTTTGGGCGACAACTACGCTGCTGCTCAGCTTCCAAAGTTCAAGTCTGAAGATGGCGAACATCAGATGAAGTCCTTCGCTGGTTCTAAGGCTGTTGCTTACAACCCTAACTCCAAGGCTCCAGAGATGGCCGCTAAGTTCGCTGCATTCCTCGGTTCTAAGGAATCCCAGGAGCAGATGTACAAGCTTCACGGCGATATCCCAGTTGCTAAGTCTTTGTCTGATCTCGTTAAGGACAACCCAGCCGCTGTGGCTCAGATGAACACCATTGCTAAGACTTCTGTCTTGCAGCCAACCGTTCCAGAAATGGGTGCCTTCTGGGATCCAATGAAGACCTTCGGTACTGCATTGGCAAACAAGGAAGTCAACGACGGCAACGCCGCTGCAAAGATTGCAGACTTCCAGAAGGGCTTTGAGGAAGCTCTTAAGAAGTAAGTATTACTTACGACTGTTTTCTAAATATTATTTTCTTTTAAAAGAAAATAATATTTAGAAAACACACGGCAAGGACGCCCCGCTCCCCTAAGGATTTTAAAATCGGGGCGGGGCGTCTTTTGCTTGTAAAAACCCCACAATTTTACGAAAGGCATGTCATGACTGGCACGACATCCACCAAGCGAGGGAAGCGTAAGAAGGCACCTGCTGCCGATGAATACATTGCCCCTTCGCAATACTCATTACAGGAGGCTGCAAAGCACGCAGACGTACTGTCTTGGGTTTCGATAATTATCTTCGGTTTTGGTAACTTCGTTCGCAAACAGTACGTGAAAGGTCTCGTATTCATTCTATGCGAGGCTGGAGTTCTTGCCTTCTTGGCCACAACTGGCGCTGAATATCTACCAAAATTCGGTACTCTTGGTACTAAGAAGCAGGGTAGAGTAAAGATTAACGGCTTCTGGCACTATGTGGCTGGAGATAATTCTGTTGAAATTTTGCTGTATGGCGTTATGAGCATTGCAGCAATTGTTGTTTTAATTTATTTAGCTACTTTGTCTTTGCGTAGCGCATACAAAGCTCAGGCTTTTGTAGCGCGCGGAGAAAAGCCTATTACTTTTGTTAAAGATGTTGAGTCTTTGCTCGACCGCCATGCGCACGTTGGTTTTATGACTCTTCCAACCGCTGGAATTGTTTTGTTCACGGTTTTGCCATTGGTGTTCATGATTTCGATGGCATTCACAAACTATGATCGTGACCACACATTGCTGTTCCATTGGGTTGGTTTAAACAACTTCTTTAAGATTCTTGGAAATACAACTGGAACCATTAATGCTGGAATCTTCTTTGATGTTTTGATTTGGACCCTTGTTTGGGCTTTCTTCGCTACATTCTTGAACTTCTTCTTCGGCATGTTTATGGCAATGATTATTAACAGGCGCACCACTCGTCTTAAGAGCTTGTGGCGTATCTGCTTCTCTTTGACCATTGCTGTCCCACAGTTTGTGTCCTTGCTTGTTATGCACAGCATGTTGCAAAGAGATGGCGCTATTAACCGTCTTCTTATATCTTCTGGCTGGATTCATTCTCCACTACCGTTCTTCCAGGATGCTACTTGGGCAAGGGTTACGGTTATTCTCATCAACCTTTGGGTTGGTATTCCTTACACCATCATGCAGATCACTGGTATTTTGCAGAACGTTCCAGCTGAACTTTACGAAGCAGCAGAGCTTGACGGTGCAAGCTGGTGGCAGCGTTTCATGAACGTCACTATGCCATACATCTTCTTTGTTATGACTCCATACCTGATCACCACATTCACTGGAAACGTTAATAACTTCAACGTTATTTACCTGTTGTCTGGCGGCGAGCCAACACCAATTGGTTCTTCTGCAGGTAAGACTGATTTGCTCATCACCTGGCTGTACAAGCTTACGGTTGATAAAGATAACTACAGCATGGGCGCGGTAATCGGCATTATGACATTCATTGTGCTTGCGATTGTTGCKTCCCGTTCTGGCGCGATCAGCGTATCCGCCGCATATTCGGAGACATTGTAGCTCATCTGTTCCTGATTGTTATGGCTGTGATTTGGCTTGCTCCAATCGTTTGGGTGTTCTTGGAAAGCTTTAACCAGAACACTGCACCATATCAGACAACGTTCTTCCCAACTAAGTACACGTTTAATAATTACATTCAGCTGTTTACTGAGCGAGAAGTTCTTGACTTCCCACGAATGTTCTTAAACACCTTGATTGTATCTATTTTCGTGTGCATTATCTCTCTGTTCTTCGTGCTTGTAGTAGCGTTCTGCATGTCTCGTTTGCGTTTCCGCGGTCGTAAGACATTTATGAACATTGCTTTGATTCTTGGTATGTTCCCAGGCATCATGGCAGTTATTGCTATCTACTTCATTTTGAAGGCTTTTGGCTTGACGAATGGTTCTGTTGTTCTTATTTCCCTTATAATCGTTTACTCTGCTGGTAGCGGCATGGGCTTCTACGTTATGAAGGGCTATATGGACACGATTCCAAAGTCTTTGGATGAAGCCGCTTATTTGGACGGATGCACAACTTGGCAAGTGTTCTGGAAGATTATTCTTCCAATATGCAAGCCTATGATTGTGTTCCAGGCTATTGTTAGCTTCTTGGGTCCATGGCTTGACTTCGTTTTGGTTAAGACTATTGCCCGTACTCAAGATAATTACACTGTGGCTTTGGGCTTGTACCAGATGTTGCAGAGAGAATACATCAATCACTGGTTCGCACGATTCTCCGCTGGAGCTGTGTGCGTTTCCATTCCGATTGCAATCCTGTTTATTGTTATGCAGCGATTCTATGAAGAGTCGATGTCTGGCTCTGTTAAGGGATAGTAACCTCTACATCAATTGTGGGGTTTAATTGAAAATGGGGGTCGAGCGTTTTAAAGCGTTTCGGCCTTCATTTTCTTCTGAATAATTAAAAGAAGGATATATTACATGACGTTCACGTCTTCAACACAATGGCCAGTGTACTCGGGTCAGCTTGGATGCTCGCTTAATGAAAAATCAACAACATTCACAGTTTGGGCGCCAACCGCATCATGCGTGACGCTAAGACTTTTTGAAACAGGAAACAACAGCGAACCTTTCAAAACACGTAATTTAAAGCCATTGCGCGACGGCGCATGGAGAACTTCAATATTGCAAAGGCTAGATGGCGTTTATTACGATTTTCTGGTGACTTTTGCTGATGGAAAAGTGAATCGTACAAGTGACCCTTGGGGTGTTGCTAGTGGCGTAAATGGCGAGCGCAGCATGGTTGTAAGTGAGGAACGCGTTAGCCCAGCTGACTGGCACAAAGATAAGTCGCCAGAGTTTGTACGCCATGCGACGGTTGTTTGGGAAACGCATGTTGAAGACTTTAGCAGCAATCCTAATGGCGGATTTAAGCCAGAACATAGTGGTCAGTATCTTGCTTTTACAGATTCGCATACGACTTTAGATTCAGATAACAACTTCCCTACTGGAATCGACTATCTTAAAAAACTTGGCGTAACTCACGTTCAACTAATGCCAATCTACGATTTTGCGACTGTGGATGAGGTTGCGATTAGGGTGCTTACTCTAGCAATCCATACGACGGTACGGCAAGAATACGCGAGTGCAAGGCGATGATTGGCGCTTTGCACAAGAATGGCATGCGCGTAGTTATGGATGTTGTTTATAACCACATGTTTGAGGCTGCGTCAAATGTGTTTGAAAGTGTCGCCCCAGGCTATTTCTGCAGACGTAAGTCTGATGGGTCTTTTGCAAACGGTTCTGGTTGCGGTAACGAAATGGCTTCCGATCACCCAATGTTTAGGCGTTTTATGATTGAGTCTATTTTGCATTGGGCGCGCTGCTACCATGTGGATGGTTTTAGATTTGACCTTATGGGATTAACGGACGCGGAAACGTTGAACATGATTCGCGCAGAATTAGATAAGCTTGATGGCGGCAAAGATATTCTTATGTATGGCGAGCCGTGGGGCGCGGATGCTGCAGCTGTACCTGATGATTGCCCTATGGGAGATAAAGATGGGCGAGGATTCCTTGATTCTAGAATCGGCTGGTTTAGTGATGAGTCTCGTGACACGCTTAAGGGCAATGTTATGGATCATCATGACCGCGGATATGTAAATGGCAATGAGTTTTGGACGGCGGATCCTGTGCGAAACGCGTTTAATGGCTGGCGTGGTATGCCTTGTGCTGGTAAAAGTGTTGGTCAAATTGTGCAGTATGTTTCTGCTCACGACGATTTGACTTTGTGGGATAAGCTGTGTATTTCTATGCGCGATAATGCGTCTAGCTGCGATTTTGACGCAAGTGATCCAAACAGCGTTGCAGACATTTTTAGCGCTAATATTCTCAGTGCTGGATTGATTTTGTGTTCTGCTGGTATGCCGTTTATGCTTGGCGGCGAGGAGTTTGGTCGCACTAAGCATGGTTGCGATAATTCTTATAATCGCGGCGTTCTTATGAACCAGCTTGATTGGTCTAGAGCTGAGCGATTCCAACCGCTTGTAGAATGGTATAGTGCGCTTATAAAACTTCGCGCTAAGAATGCTGACTTTTATGATGCTCAGCGCACTCACCTTACTGCGTCTGATAATACTGTTCTTGCGGAGCAGATTGGAAGCGACTTGATTGTGTGTGTGAACCCTATGAATGATGCGTCTGCAACAATTGATTTGCCTGCTAAATCTGCAAGCCTGTGGCGCTGCGTGTTGGATTCGACTGAGTATTTTGCTAAGTGGACGGGGCACGACTCTGGCAGCTGCGTTTCTATGCTGTGCGATGATAATGGCTCTCAGCGTGCGGTTCATGTGCCGCCGCGTACATTCGTTGTGTTGAGTCGCAAGCGCGCTTGATTGCTTGAGTTCTTGAGCGCGCTCGGCTCGCAATTTATCCCGATTTTGTTCTCTTATTCCTGTGATTTGGGAACAAAGTCGGGATTATTTTTTGGCTTATGATTGAATATTAATATTTTGGGGAATAACCCAATATTTTCGAATACTGAGTCGGATACTAATATTTCAAGGCGAATCCTTGTAATTTCCTTAATTGTTCCTTATAACTTGCCAAAGTGAGCGAATTATTCCTGTGATTCTGTTAGAATAACTTTTATACTTTATACCCCTATTGTGTATATGCAAAGTGGAGAAATATGCAGAGTAGATGATCTTACAACTTGATAATTAAACAAATACCCCCACCCCCCAAACCTAAATGATTTGAAGAATGAGGTAAATATGAACGCTAAAATTGCAGCCGCTATCTCTTTGGGCGCAAGCTCTTTGGCTCTTATTGGAAGCATAAGCATTGCAAACGCTGCCAACGCAGCCGAAGCGACTACAACCTTGACGCAAGATGTGCAAACCGCAGCAGCTCCAGTTTCTGCTGTTGCTGGCGCTGGAGAAGGCTTTGACCGCATGAGCGAACCTGTTACTATTGATCCGCAAAGCTCTACACCACAAACCGTTAATTCTCCTGTTGCTGGCAGCTCTGTTGCTGGCGATGCTAGTGCTGGCAAGCAAGAGAAAGAAAATTCTGGAACAGTTCAAGGTTCAGGCACACCTAAGAATAACACTCCAGCAAATGCAGATATACTCCAAAAAGTCGAAGAATCAAAGAATCTACAAAAAGAAGCTCAGAATAAGCATAATGAAGCAAATAAAGCTGTAGAAGAAGCAAAACAAGAAGCTGAAGATACTGCAAGAAAAATTAATGAAGCTGTAGAAAAGAAAAATAAGGCAGAAAATAGCATTGCTGAGACCAATAAGAAAATCGAAACAGAGACTCAGAATATAGCAAATGTCGAGCAGCGCATTGAAGAGAAGAATAGAGCCGTAGAAGAGGCAGAAAAAGCCAAGAAGGTTGCTGACGAGGCTAAGCAAAATGCTGAACAAGTAAACAAGATTAGGTCTGAAGAAAAAGCTGCAAAAGATGAACTTGCTAAGGATGCAAAAGATGACCACGAAGATACTGCAGAAGATTTAGCAAATGAAGAAAAGGCTAAATCTAATCTTGAAGCAGAGCTAGCTGAAGATAGAAAAAATGTTGAACAAGCAAAATCAGATACTGAAAAAGCAGAAAAAACCGCTGCCAAAGGTAAAGACGCTGAAACTAATCTTAATAAAATCAATTCAAATCTTGAGAAATTAACAGAAGAATTAAAAGAAGCTAAGAATAATAAAGAAACAAACTCCAGCAAAATCGCAGAGTTGAAGAAAAATGTTGAACAAGCAAATGAATCTGTTTCAAATGCTAAAAAGGATGTAGAAGAAAAGAAACGTAAATATGATTTACAGCAAGAAAAAGTAAATACTCTTGAAAAGCAGCTACAGGAATTAGAAAAAGACACTTCTAAACTTGGCAACTCTGAGCATGCTGAAAAAATGAATAAAATAGGACAAGAAAAACTAACCGAAAGCGATGCAGCAGAAAAACTTAAATCAGAGTTAGACAATGCTACCCGTACGCTTCAAGAAGAAACAACAAAAGCTAATAAAGCTCAGCAAGATTTGACGGAAGCAAACAAAAACAATGACGCTATTAATGAAATATCAGATGCAATTAAAGAGTTAACTTCTGAAAAGGAATACAATAATAAGATTGTTTTGGAAGCTGGTGAAGCAAAAGAACTTGCATCTAGAAAGAAGGCTGAGGCTGAAAAATTAGCTAAAGATATTAAAGAAAAAGAATTAAAGTTACAGGAATACGAAAAAACAATAGCCGAATTACGCGAATCTAAACAAGATGCCGAAAAAGCTTTTTCTACCACTAAAGAGGAGGCAGAAAAAGCTAAAGAGGAGGCAGAAAAAGCTGCTCAAAACTTACTAGCAAAAACAGAAGAAGCACTAAGAGCAGAGAAAAAAGTTCAAGATGAAAAAGCTAATTTTGAAAACGCTAAAACAGATAAGGATACCGCCGAAAAGAATCTTAATCAACTTAAAGAAGACCTGAAGCGAATCGATGAAGAAATATCAGAAGCTAAAACTAATGTTGAAACGACTAAACAACTTGCTGAAACAGCAAAGCAAAAACTAAATGATGCAAAAACTAATGTTGAAGCAACTAAAGCAAAGATCTTAGAGTTAAAAGCTTCGATTGAAGAGACCAAGCGTACACTTATTTCAAAGTATGCTGCAAGCTCCCAAACCATAGAAACAGCTTTTGCTTTCATGATAAATGAAGTTGCTCATCGATCTAAAGAACTTGATAAATCAACACAAACGTTGAACGATGTGGAAAAGAGTCTCACTGCAGCAAAACAGAAGGCTGAGGAAGCTTTGAAACCGAAGGCTCAGCCACAAGCTCCTTCTGCACCAGCTCCTGATCCAGCTCCAAGCGTGCCGCAAGAGGCTCCACAAGAGGCTCCACAGGTGCAGCCACAAGCTCCGCTTAATCCACCAGCACCTCCAGTGGCTTCAAACCCACAGGTGCTGGAACCGGCTCCTTCTGCGCCACCAAGCGCAAAACAGCCAGCTCCAGCTCCAAGCACTCCACAGAATGCGCCACAGAACAACGCTGCACCAAGTGCGCCACAGGCTTCGGCTCCTTCTGCTCCACAGTCTGCACCACAGTCTGCCCCTAAGCACAGTGCTGTTCCAGCAAAACAAACGGAGTCCACACATACAGCAAAAGCTGCAGAAGAGCTTGTAGAAAACGCTACTGCTAAGTCGCCAGCAACCGCAGAGACTCCTGCACGCACGCCTCGTGCTGCAGCATCTGCTGCAGCTCCTGCATCTGCTGCTCCTGCTGCTCCTACAGCAAACTCCGCAAGCGCAACAAAGAGCGAAGAGTCCAAGAACACATCTAACGATTCCGCAAAAGATGAAAATCAGAAGGAATCCGAAGAGTCCAAGAACGAAGACTCAAAGAGCGAAGACAATAGCAGCGATAAGAGCGCTCAGGCATCTGGCGCAAACAACGGTGAGCAAGCCACTGGCAAAAGCACAACGCTAATCGCAGCTGTTGCTGGCAGCATCACTGCTGGAATAGCAGCAATCGGCGCAGGATGGCACTTTATGCGAATCCGTCGCAAGTAGTCGCAAGTAGTGAACATGCGCAAATAATCGCAAATAACAAATAACAAAACCGCAGTTGGCATTTAGCCTTCTGCGGTTTTTGTTAATGCGGTTTTTGTTAAGTGCCACGAAAATCGCCAATATTGCAAACGATATCAATACTTAATATAATGGTTAGCTAGAGCGTGCCTCAATCCAGTGAGGTGTTGAGAAATCGATGCGACGAGATTACATGTGCCACTGATTAACAAAGGAGCATCATGAGCACAACAGACAACGCCAAAACAAAGGCTGCCACGCCTGTGCCCGTAGAAGAAAGCACAGAACGACTCAATCGTCCACTAATTCAGTTAGCAAAAGCCTGCGGAGTTGCAACTTTCTACATCGACCAACTAGGCGACTATACGGAAATTACCGATGAAGCTCTTGTTGGCGTGCTAGATGCACTAGGTTGGCAAGCAGATACAGAGGAAAATATTGCAAACTCACTAAAACGAGTGCAAGAAAAGCGAGATAGCGAACTTCTGCCACCAACAGTTGTATGCTTTAATGGCACAAAAACAATAGTGCCTGTGCACACTGGTGGCAGTGCAATCAACCCAAGCAAAATCCACGTAACACTGACTTTAGAAGACGGGACAGAATACGAGGATACGCCTGATAAGCCGCTTAATAACTTTAAGACAAGCAAAGAGGGCGACTTATTGCTGGAACTTCCAGAAGATTTGCCAATGGGTTACCACACTCTGAAAGCAACTGTAGATGACGAATGTGCCTTGCATGCTCAGGTTACACTGATTTCTGCTCCAGCAAGAATCCCTCTTCCGCAAAGCGTTCAGGAACGCCATCGCTGGGGCTACATGACTCAGCTCTATTCCGTGCGATCAAAGGAATCTTGGGGAGTTGGCGATTATGGCGACTTGCGTAGGCTGCTTAAAGACGCGGGTAGCATTGGCAAAGCCGACTTCATGCTTATAAACCCAATTCACGCCTGCGCACCAGTGGCGCCTTTAGAGCCTTCGCCTTATTTGCCTGAGTCGCGCAGATTCTTAAACGTAACTTATATTCGCCCACAGGATATTCCAGAATACGCGCAATTAAGCGATAGCCAGAGAGAACAAGTGGAAGCTCTGCACGAGTCGGTTGAAGCGCAAAACGACGATCCAAATCCTATGGATATTAACGCTGCTTGGAGTGCAAAACTACCAGCACTAAAGATGATTTTTGAGCAGCCTAGAAGCGCAGAGCGCGAGCAGGATTTCGCAGACTTTAAGGCGCGTTCTGGAGAAGACTTAGACGCTTTTGCGACTTGGTGCGTAGCCTTCGAGGTTTGGGGCGCTCCTTGGGGAGATAACCTTTGGTTTGATACCACTGGCAAGGGCACTCCTCAGATTGACGCGCTTAAGCGCGAGCACGCTGATTTGTTGGAGTTCCACCGCTGGCTGCAGTGGATTGCAGACGAGCAGGTTGCAGCTGCCCATGCCGAAGCTAAAGCCGCTGGAATGGCGATTGGTCTTATGCAAGACATGGCTGTTGGCGTTCACGGCTATGGTGCAGATGTGTGGTGGAGCCCAGAACGATTTGCTAACGGCGTTAGCGTTGGTGCACCTCCAGACTTCTACAACCAGCAAGGTCAGGATTGGGGTCAGCCTCCATTTGACCCTAATTATCTAGACGAAACTGGTTACATTGCATACCGAGACATGGTTCACAACGTGTTCTTGCATGCTGGCGCGGTTCGCATTGACCACGTGCTCGGGCTTTTCCGCTTATGGTGGATTCCGCAAGGTCAAGGAGCTAAAAACGGTGCTTACGTGTACTACAACGTGGACGCTATGCTTGCTGTTCTTAGCATTGAGGCAACTCGCGCAGGCGGATTGGTGATTGGCGAAGATTTGGGCACTGTTCCAGCATATGTTTCTAAGGTTCTTGCCTCGCATGGAATTCTTGGAACTGTTGTTGAATGGTTCACTCACAACGACGATGCAGAAAAAGCCGCTAAGAAGGCTGGTAAAAAGCAGATTATATTTGCAAACCCTTCTACATACCGCGAATACGCTTTGGCATCTGTTACAACTCACGACATGCCACCTACAGCTGGATACCTTGCTTTTGAGCATGTTAAGCTTCGCGAGGAGCTTCACTTGCTTACCGATTCTGTAGAAAGCTTCCAGAAGGCTGCTAGCGCCGAGCGAGACGCCATGATGAAGATGCTTTTGGAAGGCGGATGGATTAGCAAGGATGCTGCCGAACATGTAGAAGACCATGTGCAAGAGATTGTGGAGGCTATGCATGCGATTATGCGCACTTCCCCATCTTTGCTTTTGCAAGTGGCGCTTGTTGACGCAGTTGGAGAAAAGCGTTCGCAGAATCAGCCTGGAACCAGTACAGAATATCCAAATTGGCGTATTCCTCTTGCTGATAAAGATGGCAATGTTGTTCATACCGACGAAGTGTTTAAGTCACCTAGAGTGCTTTCTATGGCAGCTGTTATGAACGGCAAAAAATAATTAGAATTTAAGCCAAAATAACAATAAAAATAACAAAAAAGAAAGGGTGAAAACCTTTATAAATAAAGCTATTTAGAGTATAATGAAAGGGCATGGTTATCTGTTAAGAGTAACTTGTTTCCCTCCCCGACATGGTGTTAGGATTTGCGCATAGTTGCACATTTAAAGCACCTTGTAATGATGTCCCAAATGAGGCGAGCATCCATGATGGTGTTCGCCTCATTAATTATTCTGCAGAATACACGGATACCTAGTTACCCGCGATTACCCAGTTATCCGAATACCCGATTACTTGGTTACATCTAATTCTCGGGTTACTAATGTCAATTCACAAATCACTTACCACTTGTTTTAACGTATTTTGCAAACACGCGTTCAAGCAGCGGAGTGTGAAGCATAATCAAAGACCCCCATCCAAGCAAAATCAACAATGGCAATCCCTGCAAAAAATACTTTAAAGATAAATAGACAAGCGCAAAAAATACAAAGTCAAGCAAAACCATCATAAAAGTGGTTGCAATGTAAGATACGCTAAAAATCAACGAATTAATCAAGGTTCTACCAACAGAATTTTCAAATCTTGCTTGAAGAGCAAACACCCATTGAGCAACCAAAACCCATAAAATACTGATCGCAAACTTTATTATTAAAAGTGGCGTAAGCTGCAGAAAAATCCAAGACCCTACAATTGCCACAAGAATCGGAAGCAAAATTATCCAAATAATAGTAGATTTAACAAAATTATTTTTAAAAGATTTAAAATAGATTGAAGTTGTGTGCGCTTCTCCGCGTTCAATCCTTCTAGCAGTTTCATGAGCAGCTGTAATAGAGGCGCCAATCGTTATAATCGGAATACTCGTAATAATCATTAAAATGGTAAGCCATACTGCATCTGCAAACGATTCCATTCCTTGAGCAAACTTTGAATCGGGGCTGCCAAAAGAAATCATTACAACCACTCCCGCATAGTTAAACGCAATCTAAAACAAATCTAAAATAACAATACACTAAAAAATACACTTAAACACAAATGATGGTGGAAGCAAAGTTTTGCAACCACCATCATCATGCAACCGAGGTCCGAAGGAGAAAAGACCTCAGCCTTTTACCGCACCAGCCATAACGCCTTTGATAATATACTTCTGGCAGATGAGGTAGAAGATAATAATTGGAAGAATGGCAAGAACCAAGCAGCCCATCATGGCACCCATTTCAACGGAACCATAACCACCCTTCAAATATTGAACTGCAATCGAAACAGTCTTATACTTGTTCAAATCCAAAGTGAGGTAAGGAAGAAGGAAGTCGTTCCAAATCCACATTGTTTGCAAGATAGAAACGGATATAATTGCAGGTCTCATAATTGGAACAATAATCTGGAAGAATATGCGAGGCACTGAAGCACCATCAATCATTGCGGACTCTTCCAATTCCTGAGGAATACCCTTCACAACGCCCGTGAAAATAAACACAGCCAAACCTGCGCCAAAACCAAGGTAGATAATCCACAATCCCCAAGGGGTGTTCAACCCAAGCTTTGTAGTGATGTTGGAAAGAGTGAACATAACCATCTGGAACGGCACAATCATATTGAACAAGAACAATACGTAAAGCAGTTTTGCAGCCCAATTGTTTACTCGCACAATCCACCATGCGCACATCGAAGTGCACAAAAGAATCAGAACCACAGCGCCAATCGTTACAACAATTGTCCACCAGAAGCTCATCAACAAATTCGTGCGGTTAATGCCAAGAACGTAATTATCAAAACCAATAAACGACTTTGGAGTAAGTGAAAATGGTTCGCTAGCAATATACACCTTTGACTTAAAGGAGTTCATAAACACTAACGCGATTGGGAAAATCCACAACAAACTCACTACAGCAAAAAGCGTGGTCCAAAGCACAGGATGCTTAGTCTTCTCGTTCATGCTGCCACCTCCTTAGACGTTGTCAACCTGTTCTGAATCAAAGCAATTACAGCCACAATGATGAAGAATATGACTGCCTTTGCCTGACCGACGCCTTCACCATTGATTCTTCCGTAGAACGTGTTGAAAATGTTCAATGCCAACATCTCCGACTTTCTGGAAGGAGCACCATTAGTCAACGCCAAGTTCTGATCGAACAGCTTGAATCCGTTTGTAACAGTCAAGAATGTGCACACTGTAATGGACGGCATCATAAGAGGAATCGTAATCTTAAACAGCGTTTGCGTTGGGCTTGCGCCATCAACAGCTGCCGCCTCAATAACATCTCCTGGAAGCGCCTGCAAACCAGCAATGTAAATAATCATCATATAACCGATTTGCTGCCAGCATATCAAAAGAACCATGCCCCAGAATCCGTACGTCGCAGAATACGTAATAGCACGACCAAAGTAGCCTAAAATACCATTAAGCACTACTTGCCAAACATATCCCAAAACAATGCCACCAATAAGATTTGGCATAAAGAACACTGTACGGAATAAGTTTGAACCTTTGAACTTCTTTGTAAGCATATACGCAATTGCAAAAGCAATAACGTTAATAACAACTGTTGTTACAACAGTAAAAGCAGTTGTGAAAATCAACGAATGAATAAAATGAGGATCGCGCAAAGCCTTGCGATAATTGCGAATACCCACAAACTTTCCATCCGTAACAGTATGGAACTTAGTAAAGCTAAGATACACACCCATCACGAATGGCACTAAAAAGCCGATTACAAAAGCAGCAAACGTTGGCAAAGCGAATAACGCCCACCATTTGCGTATTGCTTTTCCACTCATATTAATCATGACTCGTCACTTTCTCCTCCTTGAGTACGACGCTTGTACGAGCGTCGACGCCCGAACCAATACTTTTATATTACTACATGCAACAGCAATGTCAAACGTTGTCATTTTTTGCATGTCGTTACGCGATGAAATTAAAATCAAATGTGAAGAAAATCCCTATTTTTGGCGATTTTGCAGCAAAATCTGCTATTATTATTTTTATTGCAAACGTTTGTGTATAAGAGGCGCAATGAACATTGATGTATGCGCTGCTCATATACTATCGTTGAAGATGATTGAATGATATTAATGAAGACATTAATAAAAATATTGATGAAGATATTGATGTTGTGCGAATAAAGGAGTTCACATGCCGGCTAATATTCAAGATGTTGCCAACGAAGCTCACGTATCAGTATCTACTGTTTCACGCTCATTTACACGACCAGACTTAGTTTCCACAATAACTCGCGACAAAGTGTTGGCTATTGCAGAAAAACTAAACTTCTCAATATCTCGTTCTGCAGCCGCTTTAAAATCTGGCAAAACTCTAAGAGTCGCACTACTAATGAGCGACAGCATTCGCCTGTGGTTTAGCGCATCCATAATACAAGGATTGAATCAGGTTCTTCACCCAGCAGGATACGATCTATCAATTTTCCAAATATCAAGCAGCCAAGAACGCGCAGAATTCTTTGATATGCTACCAACTCGAAGAAATGCGGATGCTGTAATAGTTTGCTCATTTGACGTAAATAAGTCGGAAGTTGCTTCATTAAAGGCAACTGGCGTACCGGTTTTAGGCATAAATTGCTTATATCCTATGGACTGCGATTTTGACGCAACAATTAATATTGACGACAATCAGGGCGCGAGGCTTATGGCTCGCCATCTTATTGGATTAGGTCATAAAAACATAGCTTATATTCGCACAAATCGCGATGTTTCCCTGCATTTCAGCGTTTTACAACGTTATCATTCGTTTATTGACGAATGCAAGATTAACAATATTACGCCTACCGAAATCGTAGCTCCAGAAGGTTTAGACCGCATAAGTTCAATAGTTTCATCGCTTTTAAGCAACAGTAGTATGCCTACTGCAATTGCATGCCAAGAAGATGGAATAGCAATACCTTTAATGTTCCAGCTTTCTAGGAGTGGATACAATACTCCAGGAGATCTTTCAATTATTGGTTTTGACGACAGCTTCTACGCTAGAGAAACAGGACTTACAACTATTAGACAAGACCCTGTAAGCATGGCAGTAGATACTGCAAAAATGACTTTATCTTTAATTAATGGAGATTATTTAGATGAAAGTCGCAGATACATTACGATTCCAGCACAGCTAATTGTGCGCTCGAGTACATCTCAACTTGACGCAGCTTAGTTCAAGTACCATTTTAAATGCAATCTTAAAATACTATTTAAATATCAGACTAAGTCAGCCTAAATTCAAACAAAAGAGCTTCAAACCCCTAAGGCTTGAAGCTCTTTTGGTAGGCTATTAATGCACTGTGCTAATGCAATTACATCAACAGCCCAATCTTAAATTATCGTTTTAAATTATGTTCTTAAATTATGACTTTAATTTGTAATCAAGTTTAAGCCGAATAATCAATATTCAGATTAATCCTGATCTTCGTGAGTCTGAGCAACTTCCTTAGCCCAATTGTCAACGAAGGCGCTCTTAACCTTATCCCACTTGCCAGTGCCCTGAGCATACTCAAGCAAAGCGGAGCCAAGATCGTTCTTCCAGTTGTCAGATGGCATCATAGTGAAGTTCCAGCTTACAGGAGTCTTACCAGACTGAGCATCTTCAACAGCAGCAGCAGTCAAAGGATTCTCAGACTTCATATCAGCAAAGCTCTTGAATGGAGTGGTGAAGCCCATCTTCTTAGACATAGCTTCCTTGCCGTAATCAGAGGTAAGAACCCACTTCAAGAAGTCCTTAGTTGCCTTCTTGTTTGCATCCGAAGTCTTATCGTTAATGCACCAGTAGTTCTCGGAGCCAGTAGCCAAGCCCTGCTTTTCTTCGCCCTTAGCACCAATGTAGATTGGGAGCATGCCAAGGTCTTCAGCCTTCATGCCAGCCTTCTGCAAGTCGGTCCAAGCCCAAGTACCATTCTGATAGAACACAGCCTTGCCAAGCGAGAACTCAGAGTTTGCATCCTCGCCAGTCTTAGAGCTGAGCTGAGTTGCAGGAGTGGTGGAATCAGTAATGTAAAGATCAAAGATCTTCTTGTAGCCGTCAAGGAACGTGCCCTTAATCTTTGCTGGCTGCTTAGTTACCTTGTCTGCCTTGAACTCGTAGTACAGAGGAATGTTTGCAAGGTGAGTCTTAAAGCGCCAATCAGAGCTGGAATCGAAGCCAGCAGAAGTGAATGCGCCATCAAC
>QWCD01027720.1_pt1 | contig 22880 bp, 20 predicted proteins | sample 1972461 | NCBI WGS metagenome assembly QWCD01 (sample SAMN09866717, study PRJNA288562) | Human vaginal metagenome isolate term4_vaginal, whole genome shotgun... | isolation source: vagina | host: Homo sapiens | place: USA: California | reverse complement strand
TTGAATATGGTTGACACTGTGATTGTTGGTGATCCAAACGGTCCGCGCACCCTTACAAACCCAAATAAGTAAACTGCATATCTAAATTTAACCAATCATTTCCCGAAAATGTACGTAAAATCCACTGTTTTACGTACATTTTCGGGAAATTTTTTACATTCTTCAATCATTGCAGTCTTCAATCGCAATAAAAAAAAAAGCGCTGGAAAAATCCAACGCTTTCAAAAGTGTTACGTGCCCAAACGGGCAGGCGCGCCAAACAGCTACTACTTACGCTGATGACGAGTCTTACGCAGCAGTTTGCGGTGCTTCTTCTTGCTCATCCGCTTGCGGCGCTTCTTGATGACAGAACCCATCTGAAGCCTCCATTCATATGTAAAGTGTGCAACTTGCCTAATGTTACACCGTTTTGACGACTTTGGAAAATTTTAAAACAAAATTTTACAAAAACACGTACAAAACAGCCTATATCACTACGAAAGTTACATTGGGAATTGCTTATAGAATCTTTCAACAGACTGTTTTAAACCAGTCACTTCAAATACAACAGTGTCATTTTGCCAGATGGCACTAGCTTTAGTCTTACTATTATCATCTACCTTCAAAACATAGCTTCCAGTAGCCTTACCAGCAACCTGAATCTTTCCAGAAGCAATATCACTTCCAGCTAATGCATCAGTCAAAAGCTCATATTGCTTATTTGCTAAATCACGACTACTCCATTGAGCAACAACGACTGAAACATCACTGCCAGATTCTCCCGTAGAATATCTAACAGTGTATTCTTCCAAAGGAGATGCGGAAGACCATTTAGCACTAGGAGAAGCATCAACACGCGCAAAATCAAGAACACTATCTGGCATAGATCTTAACAGTGCAGTAGATGTACTAGGCAAATCTTTAGACTTAATTGACGGAGTTTTTGCAGAAGACACCTGAGTTTTAGCAGACTGCGGTTGCTGGCGATTTAACGCCCAGCCAGGCCATATGAATGCGGAAACTATAGCTAAAACGACCACTATTACGGCAACTATAAGAACTTTTCGTAAGTTGTTATGAGAAGCAGATACAGATGAAGTCGAGTTAGAAGGATTATTCGCATAAGAATTCATATTTTTTACCCCACATAACACTGTTCAACATACTTGGATTATCTCACAAAAGTATGACGGTAAAATGTCTACAAATGCAGCTAGCGTCAAATCATGGCTGCAAAATCTACTACTTACTACTTATGCTCCGAATGCGGTTGGAGTGGTTCAAAATGGTATGGTCGCTGTCCAGAATGCGGCGAATGGGGAACATTAAACGAGTTTCACGAGTCTAAAGCTACAAGCGGAGTTTCACGAGCCTCCACAAGATCTAGAAATGCAAAAAATAACATTTCTACAATAACAAATCTTGATTCTAGCGTAGATGCTCAGCCAATCAGTGAAATTACAGCAGATAATGGCATGCGAATCCACACAGGATTTAGCGAATTTGACCGCGTTTTAGGAGGAGGGCTTGTTCCAGGATCAGTCACGCTTATAGCAGGCGAACCAGGAATCGGAAAATCTACTCTACTTTTAGAAACAGCAGGAAAAATTGCCAAGAATTGCAACGGATCTGCGAAAAACACTGCCGAATACACAAAAAATTTAGTCCTGTACATTTCTGGCGAAGAATCAAAGTCGCAAGTAAAATTGCGCGCATCACGCATAAATGCCATAAGTCAAAATCTTCTTCTTGCGTCTACAACAGACTTAAACACAGCTTTAGCGCTAATCGAAAAATATAAGCCAACTCTTGCAATTGTAGATTCGGCACAAACTATTGTTTCTAGCGATGTTGAAGGAATTACAGGAGGCTCCACTCAAGTTCGAGAAGTAGCTAGCGCGCTTATAGACGTTGCTAAAACTTGCGATATTCCAATTCTTCTTGTTGGACACGTTACAAAAGACGGCTCGATTGCAGGTCCTCGCACGCTTGAACATCTTGTAGACACTGTTTGCCAATTTGAAGGAGATAGTCAAACCGCATTACGCATGCTTCGCGCTGTTAAAAATCGTTTTGGACCTACAGACGAAGTTGGCTGCTTCGACATGAGTGGCGATGGTATTGAAGAGGTTCCAGATCCTTCTGGGCTTTTCCTGTCTTCTAATGGAGATTGTAAAAATGAAGGAACGTGCGTAACTTTTACTTTAGAAGGACACAGAAGCATACCTATTGAAATTCAGGCTCTTGTTACAGATTCGGTTCTGCCAGCCCCTAGACGCGCAGTTTCTGGAGTAGACACAAACAGAATTGCCATGCTTACCGCTGTTTTATATAGACATGGTGGATTAAATCTTTTATCTAAAGACATTTACGTTTCTACGATTGCTGGAGCTAAGGCGAAAGAACCTGCTTGCGATTTAGCAATAGTGGCAAGTTTGGCGAGCGCAGCCAAAAATAAGGCAGTCTTACCTTTAACTTGCGCAATTGGTGAGATTAGTCTTACTGGTCAGATTCGCCCAGCTTCTAGAATGGAACCCAGAATTAGAGAAGCATCTAGGATCGGCTATAAGCGTGCGATCGTGTGTAATATGCGAAAGAAAATTAGCATTCCCGGTATTGACATAATCGAAGTAGAGAATTTAAAAGAAGCTTTGAACGCACTTGGATTATAGGGATAATAAATATAAGAGCTTTTAGGAGTTTAATATGATTGATTTTAGCGAATGGGTTGCTATTACTTCGCAGAGAACTAACCAATCTCTTGCTGGGGCACGCGTGTTTATTGGAGATAACAATATTCAAAATGAGAATGCTAAAAATAGTGACCAAAATAGTGATGTGGAAAAATTCTTACGGAACGCGCAATCTTGGGGAATAATTCCTACGACTTGTAAACAATACGCAGATTTTGATGCCACTAAATCTTACGAAAATATAGAAAACACTATGGTTAACGCGCCTAATTTAAGCGGAAAAGACGCAATAGATTACGCGCAAAAACATATGCAAGTAATGCGCACTCTACTTAACAATTTACAAGAAAGTGGTCTTAATTTAGAAGGCGTTAGAATAGCTGTTTGTCTTGTGTTGGAACCAAAAACAGCTGTATTGCTTAGAGAATTGCACGCGCACGGAGCGATTGTTGGCGTTTTTTGTGGTCCAGACGAAACTGACCAGAGAGTAGCAGATCAGCTTAAAAAAGAAGGCATTTTAGTACAAGCAAACCGAGATTGGACACCTGAACAAACTCATGAAGGTGCGCTAAAACTCTTAGACGAAATACAGCCAGACATAATAATCGACGATGGTGCAAGTTTTGCGCGCCTAGCAAGCCTGGAACGCCCGCAAATCGCAGCTAATCTAATAGGAGTTGCAGAAGAAACAACTAGTGGAGTGCGCGCTTTTGAAGCAATGCAAAAAGCTGGACACTTGCACTACCCTGTGATTGCAGTAAATAACAGCGCTCTAAAAACCGATTTTGACAATCGTCATGGAACTGGCGAAACATGCGTTACTACTATGCAGCAAATTCTTGGAAGCGAATGCTTTAAAAACGCTAAAGTAACTGTTGTTGGATACGGTCCAGTTGGTCACGGATTCGCATTAAGAATACGCGCATTGGGTGCAAAAGTTACGATTTGCGATACAAATCCTGTCCAATCCTTACGCGCAGTTTTCGATGGATTTGAAGCTCATAATCTTGAATGCGTTGTTAAAAAAAGCAATATGATTGTTTCTGCAACAGGCGTTAGACACACGATTACATTGCAACACATGCAAAACATGCAAGAAAACGCGATTTTGGCTGTTATTGGCGGAATTGCAAACGAGATTGCACTAGACGAAATCCCTGATTTTAAGCCAGTTGTTGGAACTTCACAAAGAAAAATCCAAGTTCCGTGCGGTCCGCAAATCACACTAATAAGTGAAGGAGACGGCACAAATTACACTACTGGCGGTGGAAATCCTATTGAGATTATGGACTTTAGTTTTGCTGTTCAAGTAAGCGCAGTAGCGTATTTGCTAGAGCACAATGGGAAAAACAAGAAAAATAGCGACAAAAATCGGCTTGATTCTGGAATTTACCAATTGCCAGAAAGCTCCGATAATCAAATAGCAAGTATTGCATTAGCAGAACGCGGATATAGTGCTAGCGAATCCAATAAAGATAATGGTTATAGATGGGATTTAACAAGATTTGCCGAAGACGAAAATATTTAGATGAAATCCAATTAACCAAATCATAACAAATCTAAGCAATAATAGAGTAACAGAAACAAAATTAGTTAAACGATAATTCCATAAGGAAAGCAATGTTTACAGATCCAATACGCGCACTTGCACACCCAACGCCGCTTAGCGAAGTCACCTTATACAGTGCAGCAATGGTTATTCCAGTAACAGGTCCTATTATTCCCGAAGGAGCCGTAGCAGTATCAAATAGACGCGTTGTACACGTTGGAACAAGACAGTGGGTACTAGACATTCTAAAAGATGAAATGTCAAACGATTCCTATAGGAAAATGTTTAACAACGAACGACATTGGCATGGTCTTATGACACCAGGTCTTATAAACGCACACACGCATTTGCAATACACTAATATGGCAAGCGTAGGCCGCGGCGAATACCGCAATTTTAGAGATTGGGAAGAAGGATTCAATGTTGTTTATGACAAATTACAAGAAGAAAAACAGCATAACCCATCATTGATGACTTGGAAAACTTCTGCATACGAAGGCGCAAGAATGATGGTGGAAGCTGGCACTACTGCAGCTGCCGACATTGTAACTGATATCGAAGCAGTTGGAGCGCTTGCAAGCCAAGGCATGCACGGGATAGCCTATTGGGAGGTAATGGGCTGGAAAAACGTTGACTGGAAGGAAGAAGGCTACGCTAAGCTGCTCGAGATGCTTGGGCACATGATGGACAACGGCAGAGTGCCGAGTATAGGAATTAGCCCACACGCACCTTACAGTCTAGAAACCGAACCTTTTGTGGATTTGCCAGACATTGCAAGACAGCTAAACATGCGCTTGCACATACACTTAGCAGAAACACCTATGGAGGCTGGAAATCACGCCGATACACTCACCACGTATTCCGCACCAGATTGGAATGCTAACGTTTGGGCGAGCTACAGCGAACTTAAAGCACATGGAATGACAGCTTCCGCAATTCAGTTTTTGGATCAGCTCGGATCCCTTGGACCAGACGTACATATTGCGCACGGAGTTTGGGCAGATGGCGAAGACCGAAGAATTTTGCGTCAACGCGGAGTGGGAGTGGCATTGTGCCCAAGATCCAACCGCATTACTGTTACGGAAAGAGACGCGCCAATTCGCGACTACATGGAAGAAGGAAACTTGCTTGCGATTGGTACGGATTCACTATCTTCTTCCCCATCTTTAGACGTTTTAGACGACGCTGCAAAAGTCTATGATTTAGCAACAGCGCAAGGGTATAGAAAAGATGATTTAACACATCGAATTATTCGCATGCTTACTTTAGGCGGCGCAAGCGTTATGGGCTTACACGTAGGACCGCACAGAATTGGTCAAATTAATGCTGGAGCAACAGCCGACCTTGCGTTCTTTGATATTCCAACAGACACAAGCTCGCCACAAGGAGTTGAAGAGACTTTGCACAATTTTGTGCGTCACGGTGCAGGTAGTGCAAAAGCAACAGTTATTTCTGGAAATCTTGTATACAATAATGGTGCTTTTGCTCAATAATCTGATGCAAGCACAGATAAGAACACGTTTAACGAACACATTTAACGCAAATATGAAAAATAAAAGGAGCATGCATTATGAGTGTCAGTTTAGAAAATATGAGTGATTACGCCAAAAATCTTGTTAAAGAATTACAGCTAGAAGCCCATCCAGAAGGCGGATGGTACACCCGCGACTGGCAAGCAGCGCAACTATATAGCGCAACCAACAATGAAAATACTTCAAACGCGAGCACAAACAATACGAAAATTGACGAAAACGCTGGCGCAGACGCACCAAGACCATTGGCCTCTCTTATTTACTTCCTTTTGCCTTCTGGCGATTCAAGCGCATGGCATAAAGTTGATGCAGACGAGATTTGGCTATGGCATGGACCGTCAAATCTTACGATTGAACTTGGTGGATGTGGTCAAACCCCTTGTGATGAGGCAGATTTGCAGCGTTTTACTCTTGGAAACACTAAGGAATGCAATGGCTTATCCACGCGCGGACATCTTGTAATTCCTGCTGGGACATGGCAGAGAACAATACCAAGCGATGGCGATGTTCTTGTTTCTTGCGTAGTAAGCCCTGGATTTACTTTCAGCGGATTTGATTTAGCAGAACAAAACGATTCAAATAAGTAAACTAGTCTGCAGTTATTTAACAAGCGCCTTCAAAACACGCAAAGTTAACGATCCTGCTTGATTAGCTGCAAGAACTAAATCATCCTTATGCGAGTCCACAGATTCGTATGATTCTCCACAACGGTTGCTCATTGAGCGAATCGCAAGGAATGGAACACCGTTTTTAGCCGCAATATGTGCAGCAGCAGCGCCTTCCATCTCTTCGCAATCACCAAAAACCGTTGCTCGCACAGCGTCTAAAATATTAGGATCTGTGTTAAATTGGTCGCTTGTTGCTATGTTTCCACACAAATAAGCAACGTTGTTTGAATTTTCGTTATACACGCTATTTTCATTAGACGCGCTTTGCTTAAAGTCCGAGGATAAGTCGCCAGCAACCGAAGAGGATTCCTCCAAAGACTTCTCAAGCCTAAATCCTAATAATTGCGCCTCTTTAGCAGCTAAATCGCATAATTTTGAATCTGATTCAAAAACAGATTTGTACGGAGCACACTCTGCAATAATTTGCGTATTTGTTTCTAAATAGTGAAGTTTCTTGCCTATAACAATATCTCCAACACTAAGACGCGGATTTAAAGCACCTGCGATTCCGCTAAAAATCAACACTTGTGGATTGGATTCGATTATCAACGCTTGAGCTGCAGCTGCGGCAGCGCACTTTCCCATTCCAGCAACACATATTGTAAGAGTAGGATTTTCGCCTTTGCTATTAGAAGCGATTTTGCCCTGAATAAAAGTAACCCCATACGAATCCCAAGTTTTATAATCCCCACAAAATGCTTGAAGAATAGGCTGAGCTTCTTTTTGAAGTGCAACTATAACAGCAAGTTTTGAAAGATGACTAAAATCTTTAGAACTTTCAGAAAAATCGTCAGCCGCGCTATGTTCAAAATTATTTAACATGAAATACTCCTCAAAAAAGCAACACACCGTATGTAACTGACACTTAACATACTACGACTTAAGTCTAATCACCACAAAACTACGTATTAAATCAACAAAATATAGCGCGTTATAAACAATCGCGATAACAATTCTGTAACAATTAAGCCCTAAATGCGTCTATCGTCTTATAAACTATCAAATGTACGGCCGCAAAACCTACTTAAATCGCCTAAAAAACGAATAAGCGAAAAATCTTAAGGTTTTAGCAAAAACAAGGAGAAAAAATGGCTATTTTCGTACACAACAACTTGCACACCAACCGCGTAGCAGTCGCTGCTGCAAAAATTGCAGCAGCAGCATTAGCAATGGCAGCAATGGTTAGCACAGCAGCATGCGGCAGCCAAAACGCACAAGATACAAACCAAAAGACGATTACTCCAGGCGTTTTGACAATCGGCACAGCTCAGCCAACTTACACACCTTGGATGTACGATAACAAGCCAGAAAACGGCAAGGGTTACGAATCTGCAGTAGCATACGCTGTTGCAAAGAAACTCGGATACGATAAAGACAAAGTAAAGTGGGTTCGCACAACCTTCGACTCCGCAGTAACCCCAGGACCAAAAGACTTTGATTTTAACCTTCAACAGTTCTCTATTACGGAGGAACGCAAGAAGGCAGTAGACTTTTCGCCAAGTTACTACAACGCAACTCAGGGTGTTGTGGTCAAAAAAGATAGCAAGTTTGCTAACGCAAAGACCTTAGCAGACCTTAAAACCGCTACAATTGGCGCAATGGTTGGAACAACAAGCTACAGCTTTGCTAAAGACAAGATTAAGAGCGATATTCAAACCTTTAACGATAATGACGCTTTGGTTCAGGCTCTTGATTCTAAGCAGATTGACGCACTTGTTATAGATACTCCATCTTCCGTAAACATTGTGCGCAGCAAGCAGGTTAAAGAAGGTGTTGTTCTTGGACAGATTGCAGGATCGGAAGATAAGGAAGGAACTGGATTGGTACTTCCAAAAGGCTCTAAGCTTACTGCAGACGTCACTAAGGCTGTGAATGCGCTAGAAAAAGATGGTACTTTGAAGAAGCTCCAAGAAAAGTGGCTTGCAGAGTACACGACTAATCTGCCAGTTCTTAAGTAAAAACTAAACCAAAAATAAATAAAAATAAATAAAAATCGTACTAACGTCATTACCAATACGCATTATTGTAAGCAACTTGTAACCCAATCGTCACATAAAAGTGCTTACAATAGTGCGTATCATTCATTATGTCGAAAGGCTTGAGTGCCGCCAATGACAGTACTTAACGGCAATGCATTAAACAGTGAATCAAACAACGCTGGAGAATACGCTTTAAGCAATATCGAGCTTGAGCGTAGGTCAATCCGCAAAAAGCAAAATCTTAAATCAGTTTTAACAAGCATAATAAGCACTTTAGTATTACTTGGCGTGTGCGTTGCGGCACTTGCAATGAGCCCTGGTTGGCCAAGAGTGCGCGAAACGTTCTTTTCTGGCAAGTACTTTATGTTATCTTTGCCATCCGTTTTGCAAGGCTTAATGCTTAATCTGCAGGTGCTTGTTTTCGCTGTTATTGGAGTAGCAATACTTGGAACTTTAATCGCAGTTATTCGTACAAGCGTAAGCCCAATGCTTTTCCCTTTGCGAGCTATAGCGCAATTCTACACAACTATTATGCGCGGCATACCAATGCTTGTTGTGCTTTACTTAATCGGCTTTGGCATACCAGGATTACAGCTTTTTGGGCGAATCCCACCAGCAATACTCGGTACAATCGCCATTGTTATGAGCTACTCCGCATACGTTGGAGAGGTATTGCGCGCAGGATTTGAAGACGTGCATCCGTCTATGCGAGCGTCCGCAAGATCACTTGGCTTAACATCTGGTCAAACTGTGCGATTAGTGGTAATTCCTCTTGGCTTAAGAAAAGTGGCTCCTGCTTTAATGAACGACTTTATATCTATGCAAAAAGATGCAGGACTTATATCGGTTTTGGGCGCTGTAGACGCTGTTCGAGCCGCGCAAATATCTGTTGCAACTTCTTATAACTTCACTCCATACGTTGTAGCAAGCGTTGTGTTTATAGCGCTGAGCATTCCGTTTATTGTTCTAAACGATTGGTATACGGCAAGGCTGCGCAAACGCGAGCTAAACGGAGGAACCGTGTGATGAATAACTTAACAAACCAGAAGGTAAGTCAGCAAATGAGCGATTACACAAACACAAGTGATCAAACGAATACAAGTGATTACACGGATTCAACCCCAGTTTTGCGTTTAAGCAATATTCGCAAATCGTATAACTCAACACCTGTTCTTAAAGGCATTTCTTTTGATATTGCGCCTCACGAAGTGGTGGCTCTTTTAGGACCTTCTGGAAGCGGAAAATCCACTCTTATGAAGTGCATTAATCTGCTTGAGCGAGTAGACGACGGTCAAGTTTGGCTTGGAAACACAGATATTACAGATCCTCGTATAAATCAGGATCAAATTAGATCTCAAATCGGAGTTGTGTTCCAGCAATTCAATCTTTTTACGCATATGAGCGTTTTAGATAATGTGACTCTTGCTGCGCGAAAAGTTCATCATTGGAGCAAAGACCGTGCAGAAAGCCGCGCAATGGAGCTTCTATCTAGGATTAAGCTAGAAAATAAAGCAAAGTCTTATCCGGATCAGCTTTCGGGCGGACAGCAACAACGAGTGGCTATTGCACGCGCGCTTATGACAAGCCCACAACTTTTTGCTTTTAGACGAGATTACTTCCGCGCTAGACCCAATGCTTGTTGGCGAAGTTCTAGACATGGTTGCGGAACTAAAAGAGCAAGGAACCACGATTCTAATGGCCACTCACGAGATGCATTTTGCGCACGAAGCTGCCGATAGAGTGGTTTTGCTGCGAAACGGCGTTGTTGCAGAAAATGGCACACCATACGAAGTTATGGATGCTTGCAGTGACCCAGAAACGCAAAACTTCTTTAAGTCTTTCCGACATTGATTTTTTGTGAACTACGCAGTAATTGCGCTCACATAAGCGTAACCCCATTCCCGCGTTTGTTCCCTTTTTAAGCAAATCTGACTACAAACACGGGCGTGAGACCTGCCTTCGCGCTCAAAGCATAGCGCGCGAAGGCAATTCGGAGCGCTGAGCCGCTCAAACGTAAAGTCCAGTGGACTTTACGTGCGGCGAAGACGTGAGTGCGCTGTAACGCGCGAGCGATTTTCCCGAGATTGTTTACGTATTTGGCGATTTTGGAAACAAACACGGGCAAAGCGGCATGAAGATCATGTAAAACACAAACTTCATGCCGCTCTATAGGAGAAAGCTACGAAAATTTTTTGTTCACTTATACTGTCCACCATTAATCACTCGTAGCCTCGATGACAAGGAATCAATAAGTCACATATATAACCCCTTCACAAATACAAATAAAACAAACGCCACACAATTATGCATAACTAAACGTTGCAGGGTCATGCCCCATTCGCTCATTAGTGTTCAAATCATCTATTGCACGTATTTCATCATCCTTAAGACTAAATCCAAAAACATTAATATTTTCACGTTGCCTATTTTCTGAAACAGATTTAGGTATGATAATGTATCCATGCTCAATATGCCAGCGCAAAATCACCTGCGCACAAGTAACATCATGATTCTTAGCAATAGTTTCCAAAACACCATCGCCGATATTCAAATCACGTCCGCGCGCCAATGGAGAATACGCTTCAATAGCAATATTATGCTTCTTGCAAAAATCAACTACATTAGACTGCTGCCAGCTCGGATGCAATTCAATCTGATTCACTTGAGGCCACTGACCAACTTCATCATATAAACGCTGCAAATCAGAAGGCATAAAGTTACACACACCAAGCGAACGTACCCTACCTTCCTCTTTCAACTTAACAAATGCTTTCCATGTTTCTGTAGAACGCCAATCAAATGGTGTAGGCCAATGAATCATATACATATCCACATAGTTCAAGCAAAGATCCGCAAGTTGAAAATCAAAAGCCTTCAAAGTACTGTCATACCCCTGCTGTGAATCTCTAACTTTTGTAGTCACCCATAGGTTTTCTCGCAATTCGCCAGTATTAAAACCAGTTTCGCGCAATACTTCACCTAGCTCATTCTCATTGTTATATCCAGCTGCAGCATCAATATGTCTGTATCCTAACGAAAGAGCGCTTTCTACAACATCATGCATACTTACTTTATCAACTCGAAGTACACCTAAACCAACTTGTGGTATAGAATTGCCATCCGATAATAAAATGTTAGGCACAATGTGCATATTTTCATTCATTAAAGCACCCCTTCGCTATAAAATTGACCATTATTTTCAAAGGAAATAATAACACAACAAACACTCATCACTAGAGACGTAATAATGCCAATATTACTTAACATTAAGCTTGTAATACATTTGAGAAATCTGTAGATTGCGCTCAAAATCTTGGGTATTAGTGTTTTTATCAATCACAGCTAGTTCGACACCAGAGATACGCGCAAAATCTTCCCAAACTTCTCTACCAATTGACGTTGTCATACAAGTATGATGGGATCCACCAGCTAATAACCAGCATTGCGCAGACAAAGATAGACTTGGCTGCGGTTTCCACATGGCGCGAGCGCAAGGCAAATTCTTTAGGCTTCCAGACGGCTCTACAACATCGACAATATTCATTAAAAGTCTAAATCTACTGCACATATCCGCAAGAGAAACCACAACAGCATCCTTTTTAGGAGCAGCAGTAAACACGAGTCGAACAGGATCTGATTTTCCGCCGATACCCAATGGGTATATAGCAAGACGAGGTTTTTGAATACTTCCAATAGAAGGCGAAACTTCTAACATATGTGATCCTAATATCATTTCGTTATCTGGCTCAAAATGATACGAGTAATCTTCCATAAGAGAAGCTCCACCTTCAAGACCATACCCCATAACTAATCCCAAACGAACCAATATTGCGGTTTTCCAATCCCCTTCTGCCGAGAAACCCCATCCATATTCGGAAGGAAAACGTTGAGCAGCGACTCCTGGAAGTTGAGAAAGACCACCAAGATCTTCAAAATTATCTACTGCAGCAGTAGCATCATAATCACGCATCATGGATACCATTCCAATTTCCTGCTTAGCTGCAATTAACAGAGAATCATATTTTTGATTTAATAATTCTGGATCAACATTGTATTTATTTTTATAATCTTCTATCAAATCTTTAGCTTGCTTATCTGTAGCACGATTAACATATGAATTTAATTCGTTTACAGACCAAGTATTAATAGATGCACCAAAGATTTTCTCAGCTTCAGTTTTATCTCCCTCAGTAACTGCAACGTTACGCATATTGTCTCCCCAACGCATAACGTTCATATTGTTAGACGCCCACCAGCCTAAACATGCACGAACCCAAGCATTTATGCGATCCGAAACTTCTGGATTCGTATAATGACCAACAACTATTTTTCTTCTGATACCAAGTCTAGAAACAATATAACCGAATTCTCTATCTCCATGAGCAGCTTGATTTAAATTCATAAAATCCATATCAATACTTTCCCAAGGTATTTCACGATGATACTGGGTATTCAACTGAAGCAAAGGTTTACGCAACAGTTCTAATCCGCGAATCCACATTTTTGCTGGCGAGAACGTGTGCATCCAAGCAATAACACCGATACAAGATTCTTTTGAAGACGCATCAACCATAAAATTACGCACAGCGTCAGATGATTTTAAGGTTGGTTTCAAAATAATTTTCACAGGTATCGAATGTTGATTATTTAAATAATCTACGATTTCGCCAGCTTGTTTTGCCACTTGTTCTAGTGTTTCTGGACCATATAGTTCTTGCGAACCTACAGCAAACCACACTTCTTTGTTCTCAAAAGGATTTTCCATAGCCATTATTTACTCCTATAAGACTTATATATGTAATTGTTTTTAGATTATTTTTTATTAGTTTTGTCCATAAACATTTTGATATCGTTTATTAAGAGAATTGATATCTTCTTTCTTTATATCGATTATTTTCCCTATTTGCCTAGCAGCCCACATTGTTTTGGCTACTTCTTCTGTCATAGCAGCAGCTTTCACAGCACTTTCTGCATCTTTTCCAATTACGAAAGGACCGTGATTTTGCATCAAAACCGCTGGCGACTTAGGATATTTGCGTAATGTTTCAACAACGCCTTGCCCAATGGCCTCACTGCCAATCAACCTGAATGGTCCAACTGGAACAGGACCGCCAAACTCATCTCCCATCATTGTTAATCCACACGGTATATTTTCTCCAATAGCAGCCCAAGCAGTAGCATAAGTCGAATGAGTGTGTACTACTCCAAATACTTCAGGCATATTTCTATAAATATAAGCATGCGAAGCTGTGTCAGAACTTGGAGAATAGGATCCATCAACAACATTCCCATCTAGATCACAAACAATCATTGATTCAGGAGTTAGTCTTTCGTATCGTACTCCAGAAGGCTTAATAACCATTAAATCAGCAGTATGCAAACGTTGAGAAACATTTCCCGCAGTCCACACAACTAAATTCCATTTAATAAGTTGATCATGCAAATTGGATACTAATTCGCGTACCTGTTTTACCTCAGATTGAGTTTCTTGTGAATAATCTTTTAAAGTTTTCATAATTACTATTTCTTTCTAATAAATTTTTTAAAAATATGATGAGAAAACACTATTTTTAGTCTTGCTTAAGCAATCTTTTGCACAATATTTTTACGGCATCGTAGTTATTGCTGCATGTTCTATTGGCAATGACCGCATAAATTGCTCAAAATACCTCTGGAATCCTTCCACGTCATCCTTACGAGGGAAAACGGTAATTGAATTCACATGAGCAAATACTTCATTTTGCAAAAAGTCTATTAATGTTATATTTTTTCGTCTAATGTACGATGCTAAAATCGCCATTCCCCACGATCCGCCTTCAGAAGCCGTAGGCATAGTGGTTACTGGAACACCAAACGCCGCCGAAGCAATACGCTGAGAAACTTCAGGGGTGGCAAAAATACCACCATGACCAAGCAAAGAATCAATTTCAACATGCTCTTCTTTTGTTAAAACATTCATTCCAATAGTCACTGGACAAAATGCTCCATATAGTTGAGCACGCATAAAGTTTCCGAGTGAAAGTTTTGCTTGCGGACCGCGAGCAAATACAAATCGCCCTTCTTCCAAACCTGCTTGAAACTCTCCAGAAGAAAAACAGTAGTTAATATTTCCTCCAGCATCAAATTCAGTTCCATTATCAACAGCAGAATTAAACAGGCTTGTATATAACAAATCCATTGATATTGGTTTTCTTATTGCATCTGCAAATTGAGCAAATAAATTAACCCAAGCATTTAAATCTGTAGTGAAATTATTAGCATGACTCATTGCAGATAAATGACCATCTGGAGTCATAACTATATCTAACTCTTTATGAGCTTTTGACAAAGGGCGCTTTAAAACAACAGTTGCAAAAATAGATGTCCCAGCCGAAACATTACCAGTACCAGGCTTTAATGTATTGGTTGCAACCATACCGGTTGCCGCATCTCCTTCAGGAGGAACAAATGGTATTCCTGGATTCAAAATGCCACTAGGGTCAAGAAGAGAAGCACCATCAACTGTCAATCGACCAGCAAATTCTCCAGCGGAAAGAGGTGTAGGTAAAATATCCTTCAAATTCCAAGGCTGATTAGATATTTCAGGAAGATTCTCAATTTTATTTATCGCATTCTCATCCCAGCTTAAACTGTTTGAATCCATAGGAAACATTCCAGAAGCATCCGACAATCCTAATACTTTTTTGCCAGTAAGCTTCCAATGAATATAGCCAGATAGCGTAGTAAAGAATGCTACATTATGTACGTGCTCTTCTTTGTCAAGCGCACATTGATACAAGTGAGCTATCGACCAGCGTTCTGGTATATTAAGACTTAATTCGTTAGAAAGAATTCTGTGAGCATCATGCGTATTGGTATTTCTCCAAGTCCTAAATGGCACAAGCAACTTATTTCTATTATCAAAGGCTAAATAACCATGCATCATTGCTGAAATACCAATGCCGCCAATATTATTTAAACGCAATTGGTAATCTTTATTAATTTGATTACTTATCTGAGAAAAAACAGATTGTATTCCATGCCAAGCATCAGATAGATCATAGGTCCACAAACCATTTTCTAGTTTGTTTTCCCACTTATAAGATCCTTCTGCAATAACTTGATATTGTCCATTAATTAAAGCACCTTTAATTCTAGTTGAACCCAACTCAATACCAAGATATGTGTTTGCATTAATAATATCTTTTTTATTAGATGATACGCTCGAAATATCACACATGATGCTCCTTTGCATGCTTTTATAAGATTCATTTATTCAAATATGTAGAAAATCTTGAATAATCAATCATTTATTACTTTTTAGAATCCTCGCTCTTATCTTTACGCTCTTGACTGAATCCTTTAAAAGCGTTGTAACCGCAATAGCCGATTACAATTAATAAGCACAATGAAAAAATAAGAGTGTACCAAGCGAATAAATCACCAGATTTATAAGAACCATATAAAGACTGGAATAACCAAATCGACATAAAAAAGGTAGTTAGCGCGTACATTCTAGTCTTTTGAATATATTTTTTTGGCATATATTCCTCCTTATTGTTCTTTTATTCTGATTAACACCTGTTAATATCTGTTAATAACTAACAAAACTGGGCGTACACTTTTTCGTTCACAACGCTTGTGTAATATCTGAAGCGCACGCCCAATATGTACGGCATTTTTAGCGCTTACGACGCTTGCTCATTATGTCAACAGCCACTGCAGCGAGTAGCACAAGACCCTTAATTGTTTTCACAATTGCAGTGTCAACGCCCATGATAGACAAGCCTTGATTGATTACTCCCATAACAAAAGCACCAACAACGGCTCCAGGTATAGTTCCAACACCACCAGTTACAGCAGTGCCACCGATGAAGCAGGATGCAATTGCATCCATTTCAAATTCCATACCAGCTTGTGCAGTAGCAGATGCCAGACGAGAAAGCATAGCCACAGCAGCGATAGCAGACAAGAATCCCATATGAACAAACAAGCAGAAATCTACACGCTTAACATCAATACCAGAAAGTATTGCAGCTTTACGGTTACCTCCAACAGCATATATGTGACGTCCAAAAACTGTCTTTGTAAGAATAAAGTTGTATGCAACTACCAAAATCGCAACAATCACCAACATAATTGGAGTTCCACCCATCTCGGAATTGCCAGAGGATGCTAACAAATATGTTACAAATATGATTGCAAGAGCAGCAAATACGATCTTGCATACAGTAATCGATAGTGGTTCTGGGACTAATCCAACTTTTTCTACATGCTTACGCTTATTAATTTGGCTCCAAGCAAACAAAGCGATGCACATAAGACCAAGAACAATCGTAAGACCATCAAACGGACCCCACCAACCGAGAATATTAGGAAGATAGTTACGAGCAATTCCACGGAACGCGTCTGAAGTGATAGGCACAGATTCGCCAACTATAACCGTAGATAAACCGCGGAAGATCAGCATACCTGCAAGAGTGGTGATGAATCCAGGAATCTCCATTCGAGCCACCCAGAAACCGTGCCAGCAACCAATAAGTAAACCAACAACAATTGATATAGCAATCGCTAATACCCAATTAACACCATAACGTTCCATCAACAGTGCACAAACACCACCAATAAATGCAACTAAAGATCCTACAGAAAGATCAATGTGTGTAGCAATAATCACCATCACCATGCCTATTGCCAAGATAATCACATATGCATTCTGCTGAATTAAAGAAACAAAACTGTTAGGAGTTAAAAGAACACCTTTTGTAAGTATTTGGAACACAACGACAATAACGATTAAAGCTCCAACGATTCCATATTGTCTTGCATTATCGGTAATTGTCGAAAGAATACTTGATTTTTGTTCACCCTTCGTATCTTGGGCTAATCTGTTTTTGCTCATGATAACGCTAATTCCTTTCCTTAGTCATGCATTTCATCAGATATTCTTGGGTAAACCCATTCTTATTAACATCATCAGTAATAATGCCTTGACTTACGGTATAAATACGATCGCATATACCAATCAATTCTGGTAGTTCAGAAGAAATAACTACAACAGCTTTACCTTGATCGGCAAGCTTATCGATGATTTCATAAATTTCATACTTTGCACCAACATCTATACCACGAGTTGGCTCATCGAGAATGAGTATGTCTGGATCAGAAAGAACCCATTTTGCCAATACAACCTTTTGCTGATTTCCGCCAGAAAGCGTAGAAACTTGCACATCAATGTTTTGACATTTTATATTAAAGTTCTCTCGATATGCATCAACTTCTTTTCGCTCAATGTTTCCATCAACAACACCTAATTTGCTCATTTTTGACAATGAAGCAATAGATGAATTTTCGCGAATATTCTGCAAAAGATTTAAACCATAACCTTTACGATCTTCTGTAGCATAAGCCAAACCAGCATTAATTGCTTCTTGCACATTGCGCAATTCGACTTTTTTACCTTTAATATAAAGATCACCAGTTATATTGGAGCCATATGAGCGTCCAAAAACACTCATGGCCAATTCGGTTCTGCCAGCACCCATCAATCCAGCCAATCCAATAATTTCGCCAGAACGAACATACAAATTAGCATTATCGACTATTATTCGGCTATTATCCATTGGATGATGAACTGTCCAATTGGTTATACGAAGATATTCTTCACCAGATTGATTTGTTTCGTGCTTAGGATACAGATTGGTTAATTCTCGACCTACCATTTTACGAATTAATTCATCGTAATCTAATGGCGTTTCTGGTGTAATATACATTTCACCAACTGTCGATCCGTCACGAATGATAGTAACGTTATCTGCTATTACAGCAACTTCATTAAGCTTGTGCGTAATTATAATGCTTGTAACACCATGTTCATCTCTTAATTGACGAACAAGCTGTAGTAAATGCGCAGAGTCCTCATCATTTAATGCTGCAGTTGGTTCATCAAGAATCAGCAACTTTACATTTTTAGACAAAGCCTTAGCAATCTCTACAAGCTGCTGTTTACCAACACCAATATCCATAATCTTTGTATCTGGATCTTCTGGCAAACCAACACGTTCAAGAAGTTCTGCAGCTTTAGCGCGAGTTTCACTCCAATCAATTACTCCATTTTTGGAGCATTCATTTCCCATGAAAATATTTTCAGAAATTGAAAGAAATGGATTTAAAGTCAGCTCCTGATGAATAATAACAATTCCATCACGTTCTGAATTTTTAATATTACTATATTTACACTCTTTTCCGTTAAATATAATCTTTCCCGTGTAAGATCCGTAAGGATAAACACCTGATAGCACATTCATTAACGTAGATTTACCAGCACCATTTTCGCCGCAAATTGCATGAATTTCACCGCGATCAACCGAAAGATTAACATCAGTAAGAGCTTTTAGTGAACCAAACGTTTTTGTGATGTGCTGCATACTCAATATCGTGTCTTTATGCGACATCATCTACTTCCAATCATTACAACGCACAGTTTCAACTAATGGAGGCACAACTATGGCACTAATCGTGCCCCCATATTAGTTCAAATTGATAGTTAATTTTTAATGTACTAACTTATCAAAGCGTTCTTGTGTTATATAACCATCTTTCACTAAGTCAGTAAGATTATCCTTAGTAATATCTTGTGGATTTAGCAATTTAGAAGGAACGTCTATCTTGTTATTATTGAACTTTCCGTTAATACCAGACACCTTCTTGCCTTTAGCAATTTCCAATACCATCTGATAAACGGCTTCAGCAAGCTTATTGACATTCTTAAATACTGTCTGACTCTGCTTTCCACGTGCAATTGAAGATACAGCTGACTCCATAGCATCCTGTCCAGTTATAATTGGCCAATTATCTGTACCTGGCTTTAAATCTGGACGCTTAGATTCAATTGCGTTAATAACACCAGTCGAAATACCATCATAAGGGCTTAATATTGCATGTAGTGGCTGACCTTTAGCATATGCAGAATCAATAATTGATTCCATATCCTTTTGAGCCTGTTCAGCTTTCCACCCTTGAACAGAAATCTTCTGCCAATCTTGAACCTTAAAGTCTTTATTCACGCCACCACCATGATTAGATGGGGAAACTAAGGCACCAGATTTAAAGTATGGTTGCAGCAAATCCCATGCACCCTTAAAGAAGTACTTAGCATTGTTATCATCTGGAGAACCAGTGAAAAGCTCAATATTGAATGGTCCCTTTGCACCATTCTTAAGACCCAACTTATCAATAATATAATTTGCTTCAAGAATACCAGTCTGCTCAAGCTGGAATGTTGCATAATAGTCAACAGCCTTTGTATTCATAATCAATCTATCGTAGGCAATTACTTTAGCTCCAGCATCATGAGCCTTCTCTACTGCAGGTCCTACAGCACTACCATCCTTTGCAGCAACAACAACAACCTTAGCGCCGTTGTTAATCATATTTTCAATATCTGCATTTTGCTGAGCTGGTTTATCGTCTGCAAAGTTCAATATAACTTTATATCCAGCATCTTCTAGCTTCTTCTTTAGGTTATTACCGTCTTTATTCCAACGTTCCTCTGACTTTGTTGGCATAGAGACACCGATGGTGGCACCTTTTTCAATTCCTTGACTTACGTTTTTGGATGCACCACCTCTTGAACCTGAACAGGCTGATAAACCAGCAACTACAGCAATACCTACAAATAAAGCGATTGCTTTCTTACCTATGTTCATCGACGCTCCTTTGCATCAAAAGGTTATTTGATATAGACAGCTACAACGCTATCTAGTTTTTTATTATAAACTATTGTGTTAAGTTGTCAAACACATAAATCAAATTTTTCTATTTTTTTGTTTAATATATAAATTTAACACAATTCTTAACGTACATGAATCAACTACTTGTACCAATTATTTAATATAAATTCAGTTAATTTAACCAATAAAGAACAAAAGTATCAAATCAACGAATGACAATTCTTTAAAATACAGATATGCTTATATTATGTCGCATTTATTCGGATCCCAAACTTCATTGCGAGAAGCTAATCGATCTGCATTACTTTCTTACATACGCAGATTTGGTGCAATTACGCAAATAGAGCTTGCTGAAGCGACAGGATTATCAACTGCAACCGTATCAACTCTTGTAAGACAACTTGTAAAAGAAGGGCGGTTGTACACAGAAAACACAATACATAACGGAAGAAGAGCAACACTCGTAGCTTTAGCTCGTAGAAAAGGAATAAGCGCAGGACTAAAAATTAGTAGACACTCTCTAGATCTAATTTTTATTGACTACGAACTTAACATAATCGCGGAACGAACATTACTATTACCAAAACAACATATTCCAGATGTAACTCTCGAGCGAGCAACATTACTCATAAATGAAACTTTATCCAACATAAACGCATCTGCAAAAGAACTAATAGCAATAGGCGTATCTATAACAGCACCAATAGATAAACGTACAAAAACAATAGCAATACCTGGCATTATGCCACATTGGAACAATTTCGACATTATTTCGTATTTACAATCAATTTTTAATATTCCAGTTACTTTAGATAACGATGCAAACTGTTGCGCAGTATGGGAATCAAGAGCAGGATCTGTTACAAAAACCACAGATTTCATATACATAAATACCGATGACGGAGCTGGTGCCTCCATAATGGCAGATGGGAAAATATGGCGCGGCGTAACTGGAATGGCAGGCGAAATAGGGCATATTCAAGTTGATCCACTCGGAAGCATTTGCGCATGCGGAAACCGTGGATGCCTTAATACTTTTATAAATGAAGAACGAATCACATCGTTATTAAGAGTTACCCATGGAGATCTAACTGTAGAAGATCTTGTACGTTTAGCAAATGAAGGAGACCCAGGATGCAGACGTATCATAGCTGATACTGCAATACGAATAGGAACAGTAGCAGCAGAACTATGCACATCAGTAGACCCTGAAATTGTAGTTATAGGAGGACTCCTAGTGCAAAGTGGATCAGTTTTCGTCGATGCTTTTAGAGAGTCATTGCACCGCTTACTATTCCCTGATGTTTTAACTCCTATACAAGTTGTGGTTGCATCAAATCTTACTAATTGTTCTGCACTAGGAGCAGCACTAGAAGGAATTGATGCTGCAGAAAAAATACATCACAAAACATCTCAACACCTATAGAAATAGGTTGTAATATCGATTGCAATATGATTAGCAATATCAACAAGGAGACGTAATGTACGGACAAAATCCACTCCTACAGCTAAAAGATATTAGCGTAAACTTTGGCTTTACCGAAGCGCTTAAATCAATAACACTCGATATTTATAGCAAAGAAATAGTGGCAATTGTTGGAGACAATGGCGTCGGAAAATCCACTCTTATTAAAACAATATCTGGTTTGATCCAACCAACAAAAGGAAGAATGATCTTTGAAGATAAAGAAGTGAATTTGCACTCCATACGAGAAGCAAATGATCTTGGAATAGCAACAGTTTTCCAAGGACAAGAATTTTGCGATAATTTGGACGTTACATCAAATCTATTCTTAGGCAAAGAGATGCGAAATAAATCATGTCATACACTCAATAAAGATGCAATGGCGTGTGAAGCCCGAAAGGCATTACAAGAACTAACATGTGCCATAAGAATACATACTCCAATACGATTACTATCAAGTGGACAACGTCAAACTGTCGCATTGGCACGAATGCTACTATCGGATCCAAAACTCATACTATTAGACGAACCTACAGCTTCATTATCTTTAACACAAACAGCTGAAACCCTATCTTATATGAAACGCCTACGATCACAGGGTCGCACAATTATATTGGTATGCCATAATCTTCCAGACGTATTTGCAGTGGCAACTAGGATAGTTGTACTAAGACAAGGAAAAATCGTTGGAAATCATGATGTTAGTGAAACAAATTATGTCCAAATAATCAGAGAAATGACGGGAATAGAGGATGAGGAAGACGATACAATATCTTCATCAATAATAGACAACATAAACGAGAATCAGAAACTAAGTCATAAAAGAAATGCGCTTATTAGCAGAAGTACAAAATAAGCTATTAAAATCAAAAACTATAACGGTTTACATCTTGCGTAATTTTATAAGCGGATCTACGACTTCGAATTTAAAGCGTAGCGCGCGAAGTCACCCCAACTTGCACACAACTCTTTACCCCACCACTCTTCACTCTGCCATCTCTTCTCCCGCATTTGTTCCCTTTTTAAGCAAATCTGACTACAAACACTGGCAAAAATAAACAAACACAAAAAAATGCTTCCGGTTTTGAAAGCCCCTAGTAGCAAACAAAACCGAAAGCAACAACACTCAACACCCAAAACCCAACAAGCTAAACGAATCAACACTGGGAAGAAAAGAAAAACAATAGCAAACCAATGTTAAAACAATAAAACCAAAGAGAATCGGGAATAAACCAGTGTGATGCTTCCCTACAAAACACCACACCAGTCGTTGAGCGCAAACCCTAAATAAGGTGGTAAATAAT
>QWCD01000205.1_pt1 | contig 22979 bp, 18 predicted proteins | sample 1972461 | NCBI WGS metagenome assembly QWCD01 (sample SAMN09866717, study PRJNA288562) | Human vaginal metagenome isolate term4_vaginal, whole genome shotgun... | isolation source: vagina | host: Homo sapiens | place: USA: California | reverse complement strand
AGCTCGTATTCAAAATCGGTCATAGCACGCAAGCCTTTTACCACAGCTTGTGCACCAATTGATTTGACAAACTGAACAAGCAGACCTTCAAACGGATACACGTTTACATCGCTTAGGTGCGCTTCATCAAGTGAGGCACGCACCATCTCAACACGGTTTTCAAGCGAAAAGGTAGCACCCGTTTCGTTTTTGCGCGCTGACAGCGCAACAGCCACACTTACCTGGGGAAACATTTTTCGCGCGCGGCGAATAACATCAAGGTGACCAAGCGTTATGGGGTCAAATGTACCAGGAACTACCACATGAGAAATTTCTGTATTCATAGCACTCCTTTTTTCATGTGAATCAATATTTACCTGAATATCAACAAACGTTTCCTACAAATTATGTGCAGATACACGAAAAAGACTTACCTGCGTAATACCGTGAGTTTTCTCGCGTACAAGCTCAAGCGTGGCAAAATGAGTGCGGATACTTTTTTCAAGTGAGGTATGTTTTTCGTGCTCGTACACTACAAGCGCATGCAAATCAAGCATATGAGTTGAACTCAATGCGTCAAAAAGCTTACATACCTCATCTGGCTTATAGGCATACGGTGGATCAAGCAACACACAATTAATTGGATGCACAATACGCTCAATGAGGGTGTGATTCATGCAATCACCGTACAACGCCGTAAACGTGTTTGGCTGACATCCAAGGTTTTGAGCGTTGGTTTGCAAAATCTTAAAAGCATTGCGATCTTTTTCGATAGAAGCCAAATATGCTGCACCTTGCGACATAAGCTCAAAACCCAAAGCTCCCGATCCTGCAAACGCATCCAAAACGTACGCACGCGCCAAGTCCAAATCAAACTCATGCTTAACCATAGACGCTATAGACTCACGCACGCATATGGTTCCTTTCAAGAGAGCTTCATGAGTTATTACGCTGTACACATGACGCAGACGGCATAGGTACAAAGGTTCACAGTTCAAAGCGCTAAAACCCGATACCTTTCAGTTCTTCAAAATAAGCTGGAAAGCGCGCGCGCATCTCATGCACCAGTGCTCGATGTTGGGTTTGCGATAAACGAGGATCACCATCTAACAGCTCGCCCACATCGCGATGAGCTGCTTCAATCAGATCCATGTCGCGCACCATATCACAAACATGCAGGGTAAGCGTACCGCTTTGACGATAGCCTAAAATGTCGCCCTCGCGTCTGAGCTCCAAATCTTTTTGAGAAAGTTCAAAGCCATCAAAGGTGTTCTCCAAAATATCAAGCCTTCGGCGAGCTAAACTATGCTTTTTTGAAGCGGTTACCAAATAAACCTGTGCCGCAAGACTGCCTCGGCCAACACGGCCACGCAGCTGGTGAAGCGTTGCAAGCCCAAAGCGATCGGCGTCAAGGATAATCATAGCACAGGCGCGCGGAACATCTACGCCTACCTCAACAATGGTTGTTGCCACCAATACGTCAAGCTTGTGCGCCCTAAATTGACTCATAACCCTGTCTTTTTCTTCGCTGTCCATGCGACCTGTTAAAAGACCAATTCGATAAGCGCTAAAGCTACTATGTTTGAGAGCTTCAAAGGTTTGCTGAGCACTGTGCAGCGTTTGTGCGGAAGACTGCGCGTTGGGAGCAATGTCATCAACCGTGGTACGCGTGTCTTGATTGTCGATAAGTGGACAAATAATATAAGCTTGCTGACCTTGCTCAATGCATGCGGCAACAGCATCATAGGCAACGGATACATTTTCGTTTGCTAATACGTTTGTGGTTACATTTGCTGTAGAAAACGGCTTATGTTTAATAAAAGAGCAGGTTAGATCGCCGTAAAACGAGAGTGCCAACGTACGTGGAATAGGAGTTGCGCTCATGGCAAGTAAATCGGCAAACGGAGATTTTTGTCTAAGCGCAAGACGCTGATGTACACCAAAGCGGTGCTGCTCGTCAATGACGATGTAGGAAAGCTTGTGAAATTGCACATCATCAGACAAAAGCGATGTGGTACCAAAAATGACCTGAACCGACCCTGTTTGTAAGCCGCTCAGAATATCGGCGCGCTCGGACTTTGTTGTTGCAGACGTTAATAGTGCCCACGAGATAGACAATTTGGTAAGGAGCGTGCCTATTTTTTCGGCATATTGCTGAGCTAAAACAGAGGTTGGCGCAAGCATGGCAGCTTGCGTGGATGTGTCGGCGCAAACCGCAAAACCAAGGGCGCAAACAACGGTTTTTCCCGTTCCAACATCACCAAGTAACAGCCTATTCATGCACGTTTTTGCATGCATATCATGTAAAAGGTCGTGAGCTGCACTTTGCTGCTCTGCGCTCAATTCAAACGGCAACGCTTTATAAAAGTTTTTGAGGTGGCTTCCGTTAATGCAGTGCTGTATGGGGTCTTGAGTATCCTCAACAGATGTGCGCGCGCGAAGTGCAAGCTGAAGAAAAAACAGCTCGTTATATGCAAAACGGCGCCGCGCAGCGTCTTGTGCAGACATAGATGTTGGCATGTGCATCTGTTGGATAGCAGTTGAATATCCCATCAGACGATTACGCGCAAGATACACAGATGGTATGCAATCTACCAGCGGCAAAATTTTATGCAAACATATTTTAACAATGCGTCGATACCATGCAGCGGATAAACCATCACACAGTGCATAAACAGGCAAAATATGCGTATCAAGGCGAGTTGTGGCCACGGACTGAGGCGCGCTTGTATCTTGAGCATGTGCTCCTGGTGCGTGGGTATTTGCAGCTTGGACGTTCGTTGTATGAGTATCGACTGCGTGATCGTCAGAAGTACGGGTATCGGCTGCATGGATAAGCTCAATAAACGGCGAATTCATGCACTTAAAACCATACGAATATTCGACTTTACCCAAAAGCGCAACCACGTCGCCTACATGGTAGACTTTTGCAAGCCAGGGCTGCCTAAAAAACGAAATGCGCATGATACCAATGGTATCGGTTACATACATCTCAACAATTGAGAGATGTGGACGCGGACGCTTAAGATTAATTCGATCAATAACACACGATATGGTAACTGTGTCATTTACAGCTGCTTCAAGAATAGAAACCTGCCGCGAAAAATCAAGGTATCTACGAGGAACGCGCAATATAAGATCGCGCAGGGTATGGATACCAAGATTAGAAAACAGCTTCGCGCGCGCAGGCGTTACATACGGCAACATGTCAAGCGGCGCGTCAAGCGCACAAGACGCTGCAAGACGCGGTGATGCCTCGGATATATGCAGTTGAGTATCCACAGACGCCCTTATTCGAGCGAGAAAATCACAGGATAAAGCGGTTGCTCTCCGCGTTGTGGATCTACGTCAAGCGAGGGGAACTTATCTTCTATTTTTTCTACCAGATCATCATAGCTTGCTTGATCCATATCTTTACCAGCCAAGATAGTTAAGGTATCGCTTTCTTCTTCGTCCATCATACGAGCAATAACTTCAAGCGTTACGCTGCATACGTCGTGCCCAACCACATCGATGGAACCACAGGCAATACCCATCACATCGCCTACATGGATAGGCGTACCATCAGAGGCTGACGAATCGCGAACGGCACGGGTTATCTCACCGTCTCTAATGAGAGAAAGTTGATCGGTCATTTGTGACACAAGTTCATCAAAATCTTTGCTCAAATCAACGCAGAACATGCAAGAAAATGCTTGCAGAACGCTTTTAGTGGGAACAACTTTTGCAACGCAGGTAGTAACTGCCTGAACTGCTGCTTCGGCAGCCATGCGAATATTAGAGTTGTTAGGCAATACAACTACCTGACGAGCATGGGTTGCCTCGATAGCTTTAAGAATATCGGCCGTAGAGGGATTCATGGTTTGGCCGCCAGAGATAATTTGGTCAACACCTAATGATGTAAGAATTTCTGCTTGGCCGCTACCAGCTGCCACCGCAACAAAGCCTACGTCCTTTAACGGTGCGTTAGAAGCAGGCGACGAGGCTGATGTAGATGCCGCAGATCCAGCGACAAAATCATCACCGTGGACAAGAACTTTGTCATCGCGGATGGCGTCTGTTCGTTCGTGAGCCTCTAGATCCATATTGTGTACAAACACGTTATATATTTGGCCGCGATGCAGCATGTGGCGCAAAACGTAATCGGGACGATTAGTGTGAACATGAATCTTATAATCGGGATAACTTCCTACCAAAAGTTCGCAGTCACCTTGGGACGCAAGGAATTTAAGATGAGTTTCGGGGTTAAAGTCTTCTAAATCGGCATGGAACAAAAACTCGGTACAATAACGATACTGAGAGCCTTCCCAATCTTCGTTAACCGCAATATCAACCGCATTTGATACGTGGGCTTTAGCGTCTTTGGTATCTTGGGCATCGTGGGCATCGACCGTAGTCTTAAAATTGGTAAGCTGCTGATCTTTACCGTTATAAGCATTTACAAAGGCTTCGATAAAAGTTGCAAAACCAAAAGCGCCCGAATCTACTACCCCGTTCTCTTTAAGCACGGGCAATAAATCGGGTGTGCGTGCAACGGATTCATATGCTTCAACCACAATTGCATCAAGGAGCTCTTGCTTGGTTGCGTGTTTTTGCTCAAGCTTATCGGCGCAAAGCGACACGTCTTTTAAAACGGTAAGAATGGTTCCTTCAACAGGCTTTCTTACAGCCTTAAATGCAACTTTTACGCCGTTTCGTAAGGCTTTTGCAATGTCTTCTACGCTTAGAGCTTCGTCGGATGCGCCAACAAGACCTTCACTAATACCGCGCAAAATTTGGCTGGTAATAACGCCAGAATTACCGCGCGCGCCCATAAGTGATCCGTGCGTAATTGCATGTGCTATATCTTCCATCGACGCATCTTGAGGCAGGTCTTCCACCTCTTTTACCACGGTTTGAAGCGTAAGCGACATGTTTGTTCCCGTGTCTCCGTCGGGAACGGGGAATACGTTAAGCTTGTTAATTTCATCAGCTTTGTTTGCAACCGCTTGAGCTGCAACGGGAAAGCAGGTACGAATTACATGAGAAATCATATCAGTGGAATTCCTTTAATTCATAGACGGTTATCCAATACTTGAGCAGGTGCGAGCGCGGTACGCGTACGCGACAAGTGACAGGGTGCACGTTGTTCGCGCGGTGGGTGCGCTGGTGCGGCGCTTTGCACGATTTTCGCGCTGTTTGCAGCAATACACTCCGAGCAAGAAGTGCAAGATCACCGCGAGCGACGCGGTGGTGCAACTCGTGGCGCGTAAGCACAGGCACGCGACGAACCCGTGCGTAAGGCGTGCAGCAGACGCGTTATTGCTGCAAGCGCACACCTGCAACACGCGGTCAGGCGCGCATGCCTTCAATAAATACACGAACTTCTACATCGCTAAGCTCGGCAATCTTTTTTAAGATAAATTGAGTAGCACTGATTAAATTTTTAGAAACCGAAACCAGGTTGACTCCTTGCTCAACAATGACGTGCAGCGATACAACTGGATGGTCGTCTTTAGTTTCTACGTCTACACCTTTACGTAAGCGATACATGGGTAAGAGATGCAACTTTAAGCGTTCCACAAACGACTTGTGACATACGAAAGTCTCCTCTCGTCTTAAGCATGTTTACATATAGCAATTGTAACGCATTCATTCAATAATCTTAAGGAACTATTTTTAAATAGTGGGGTTATAGGCTTTTACCTAAGAAATACCATATATTCTGCGTGGTTAGACGCGTGCGATGTTTGGTCCAATGGATCTGGCTTTTAGGGGTTTGGTGGGAACGCGGGTGTTGGCGCGCTGTTGCTGCGTGTAGCTTGGTGTCGCGCGTGGTTTAGCGCAGCACAAAACTCAATGCTACGATGACGAACTACTGCGTACAACCTGGTTCTGCACAAGACTCAACGCTGCACCTGGCTTGATTCCATGTCGCCAAGGCGCCGCAAAGGGCAATTTTTGACTTCAGAACTCGCGTCAAACGGGGTATTTTTCGAATTTTTCTTAAAAGTTTGGTCAAAAATCCTAAAAGTTGTGTAGGGTTGTTCACGAAACTCGTATCTACTACCTTTACGTTCAACTGTTCTTTCATATGGCTCTGCATGGAGTTGAGCTGTAGATTCAGCTTTCAAAATGCTATTAAGACATGATTGGAGCAACTCTCTATAAGCCTTAGTCTTATCTTTTGAAAATAAGTGAGTATTTCTTTCTCACTAGAGGTAATACTGATTTGAGCCATTTGTCACTCATCCTTTTTAATTTTTTAGACCAATAAATTATAGCTAAGGGAAGAACACTTGGCTCTTTTTGTTCCGCAATTTTACACCATTATATGGACGTTACCCTGTTCATGGATGTTGTACAACCGCTCTATTAAAGATGCTCGCGTCAAAATCCAGAAAGCTCATGCGCGGACGCATCCCTCATCGCTTGTCTGAATGAGTTTATTCAAAGGCGATTCTGCCAAACAAGCTGATATATCCAACAACTGAGAGCATGACTTGCAGAAAATACACTATGTGCTAAAGTAGATAAGCACTTGTGAATTAAAGGCGCGATATGCGCTCCTGCAATGGAGGTCAATTATGTCTAAAGTCTGCGATATTTGCGGTAAGCACGCAGTTGCTGGTCGCTCAATTAGCCACTCACACCGCACTGTTAACCGTAAATTTAAACCCAATATTCAACGCGTTACCGTTTTTGAAGACGGTAAAACTCCTAAGAAAAACGTTTGCACTCGTTGCCTTAAGAGCGGTAAAGTTGCTCGCTCTGCCGAGCAAGCATAACAACTACCTGCAGGAAGTTAAACGCGCTGCGCCTTGTGCGCACTACATAAACACAAAAGGAGCTTTGCGCTCCTTTTTTTGTAGAGTTATAGAGTTGTGAAATTGTGGACTCTTTTTTTGTCTGCCTTGTTAGGTGCCTGTAAAGCTGCACACACTTTTTGTCCTATAACTCTGTAATGCCTTATGAACTATGAAAATAATTTTCCATTATATTTAATTATCGAATGGCATAAGTATACAATACCAAGTATTAATAAGATTATACCAAAGATAGCTCCCATTTGGTTAGAATAAATCCCGTGAAATACGCCTAGAACAACAGCGGACACACCTACGAGAATTAATCCAATACCAGACTGAATTGCCAAACTTTCTGAAGTAGCGGCCGTTGTATTTTTCCTGTGATAGGTATGCAATAATATGGGATTTTTAGTCCGAATATTAAAAATTCCTAAGGTTATAATTAGAATACCAAGAACTATAGCCACTATTAACAACCTCCTTAAATTTGTGCGCGTTGATGGCAGGCTGTTATTGCAGGTGTAAGACGCCATTCATACCCTTATTCGGTTGTGTCTTATTATATGCAGTTCCAAACCTAAAGCAATAGGTAGTTTCTTTATTTTTCCAATCAATATGCATTTGTGCTCTGAACTGCCGTTTTGGTATCTACTCCCGTCATTAGAAGTTAGCACTAGAGTCCTTAGATCACATACGCATAAAGTAAAGAATAAATTGCCTCGTAAATCGAGAGCTATTGGACAAAATGTCTAAAAAATTGTCCTAAGCCCCTTTTGTCCTATAACTCTAAAATTGTGGGCTCATTTTACAAGCATTACCCTACTAACCATGCATGATAAAAACGGCAGCTTTCCCCGAATGACACACAATTGTTGCATCAGAATCTTCTACCACATTAGAAATACCCTCGTCGCTAAATTGCGCCAAATCGTAATGAGATAAATTCCACTTAAACCCTGTTTCTGAAATGCACGTCCACGGAGTAAGCGCAATTACCGACACCGTTTTTTTGATATCCGTCTGCGCAAAATGTATATGCGAACGTCCACGCAACGATATAATCTGCAGTGTATAGCTGTCTTCAACAATTGTTGGACAATACGAAGCTGCACGTGCTAATACGCCAACAACGCCCAGTGCATGATCGGCTCGTCCACCAGAAGCACAGGTAAGCGTAACATGGAGAAGCTTGCGACGCCTGCGCGCCTCGTGCACCGCACAATCGAGCGCCAGCTGTAAATCGGTTGCATACTTTTCGCGCGGAAATGTGATCTTTTTTTCGACACAAGACGTTACCCACTCATACGCATCCCTATTAACCGAATCTGCATCACCACAAAATACCTGTGGAACAATGCCTGCTTCATACAGAACATTTGCTCCCCCGTCTGCTGCGATGAGATAATCGTTAGCGCGTGCAAGTTTTTGCACCAGCTTAAGAGAAGAAGGTGCAGGAGAACCTGCAACAATCAACACGCTCAACACATCATCGGCACTTGCATCGCTTAAATCCCCCTGTTGATGTGCGTCAAATGAATCTGGCAAAGGCTCAAAATCATCAAGCAACTCATACGATAGCTCTGCATACGAATGAATAAACACATCACTAAACTTTTTGCAGGTCTCAATATCGCGCTGCATATGAGTATCAAAGATACAAACGGTATTAAGCTTTGCCGCTTTAGCTTCGCGAACACCAAACGGCGTATCCTCAAATACCCACGTGGATGAAGCGTCCGTTCCAAGATACGTATGCGCAGCTTCCCAAATATCGGGATACTCCTTACTTCTAATAGAGCCACCCGTTGAAAACGTACGCTCAAAGAAATCAAAAATGCCTGCACGCTTAAGCGCAAACTCTAAATGCTTCTTTGGCGTAGAAGAAGCTACTACCATACGAACTCCGTGCGCACGAAGGCTTTGCAAAAACTCACAAACACCAGGTAAGGGTACCGACGAACGCTCATACCCATTGCGAATTATTTCGTTAAAACGTTGCATAACCGCATCGCCAGACGCGTCTACATGACAGTGCGTGTGAATATAGTCACACGTTTGCACAATCGTGAGCGGCTCAATTGCATCGAAAAGCGACTTGGTTAGTTCAAGACCGTATGAATTTAGAAGCTGAGCTGTTGTGTTGCGCCACATATCCATCGTATCAAGCAACGTACCATCGCAGTCAAAAATTGCAGCTTGAATTGCCATACCACTTCTCCTTTTACGATTAAGAAATTCTTGTAAGACATGCGACAAAATGAGAATCGCATGAATGTGCCAGAGGTGCAAATAAATACATGCCGCAACGCGAAGATGTACACGCGGTTGCAGATTCTACCTGCGAAGGCGTGCACGCGGCGGCAGATGCTTTGTGATTAGTATCTGTAACGCTTGTACTAAAAGAATCATACGCTTGAGTAACAACTTCGCGCATAGACGCATGAAGCTCTTGAGTCCACGCGTGCGGAAAGTTCGTACATACAAAGCCTTTTCCGGCATCTGAAGCCAAAAAAGCGGATACAACATCTTCATTTTCGCATGAAAATATCGAGCACGTTGCATATATCAAAAAACCTCCCACGTTAACCAAACGACTAGCCGCACGAAGGAGCTCGCGTTGAGTATACACAAGGCTGTGAGAACGAGCTACATCAAGAGCCGTCTCACTCATAGTTGTCGGTGCCTCTACATGCCTTCTCATGGTTCCCGAACCACTGCACGGAGCATCGATAAACACCGTATCAAAGCGTTCGTGCTCATCAAAGTAAGTATCAAGTGTTGTTGCATCATGCGCTACAAAACGAATAGGATCAGTAATGTTGGCGCGACTGAGACGTTTCCGCGCACAAGCGAGCTTTTGAGACGACTTGTCGCATAGAACACGTTCAGAAATAGCAGGACAGGAAAGCCTTTTATTCATATAAGAAATAAGAAGCGACTTAGTACCCTTTCCACATCCTATTTCAAGAAGCTTCTTGGGGCGTGTATGTACAACACAAGCAGCAATACATTGCGCGGCAAAATCGGAAACCGTTAAACGTTGACTCTCAATATCGTTATAGAGCAAAGCAGGCGATATACCTTGTAATTTATAACTACCCCATGCACTCTGAACTGGAACAAGTGTACAAGGTATCTGAGGCGGATTAAAAGGATTTTTGCATACATAAAACGGAACATGTGCTTGCGCAGCCAGCGCCATATGTGCACATATAAACAGCCCACGATCGTGATATACGCGTTTTACAATCCATGTGGGCAATCCCGAAACCAAACACGCCTCGCAAAGAAAATCAGATTCACACGTAAAACCAAAGGATTGCAACAGATGATGTTTAGATTCAGCAGAAATCGGCGCAGCGTTTATTATGCGCAAAATATCATCGTATGAGTGGCAATCTTGTATAATCCGCACAAGATGTTGACGCGCGCGGGCAAAGTTTGTCTGGTCATGCGCGACTATTCTGTGCAAAACGGCATTTACAAAAGAAGCTCCACGCTTATCCACCAAGCGTACAAGCTCTACATATTGGCTTACAACTGCATAAGCTGCCGTTTGTCTATACACCAATTCATAGGTAGCCATACGCAAACATATAAGCACTTTATACGGCTGATGAGCAAGACGCTTTACATACTGCGCAAGCATCTTATCCACCATACTCTGCGAGCTTATAACACCACATACAACATGCTGGACAAAACTTTTTTCGTCTTGTAAAAGCGCGCGAAACATATCAAAATGCTTTAGAAAGTCCTGAGCATATGTGGTGTTTTTCCGCAGTGCACACAAAGCCTTAAATGCCACCGTGCGCGAAGAAGCAACCTTAACGCTTGTCATGAAACATGGCTCCATGTAGAAACGTTATGTAAACCCAAAGACCAGTCGTGTGCCGACATAGCAGATTTTCCATCGGGTTTAACACGCAATAGTTCTAAGGTGCCCGAAGCACAGCCTAAAAATACACGATGATTTTGAATGAGAACCGAACCTGCTGGTATGTGTTGTAAGCACACGGCGTTCTTGGATGCTGCACTCTCGGAGACCGCATTTTCGGACACCGCACTCTCGGAGGCTGCGGTGTTAGACGCCGCATTTGCGGATGCAACTTCATCACCCACAAAGCACCCAACAAGCGCACGAACACCCTTTTGACCCATCATAAAACGTGCAGGCGCAGCGTCGCCAGACGCTTGTATACGAACCACATTACTTTCTGCAGATAAACTGGGGTCTAGCAATAACTCGTGTTTATCAATTTTTTGAGCATATGTTATATCGGTTTCAGATTGCTTATGCCATACAAGCTTATGCTCCTCTAAATCACTAAGCGCACACAAAAGCTCACGCGCACCCAAAGCACTAAGTTTATCGGTAAGCTCGTCTAGTGATTGCGTTCCAATCTTAAGCGATGCTTGTCTGCAAAAATCTCCTGCATCAAGTTCGTGGACTACGTTCATAATGGACACGCCTGTAACTTCATCGCGCGAAAGAATAGCCCGTTGAATGGGAGCAGCTCCACGCCAACGCGGAAGAAGTGACGCGTGAATATTAAGCGTTGTATATCGAGGCAAAGCTAAAACGCTATCGGGAATAATGCAACCATAGGCAGCAACAACAATAACATCAGGCTCACATGCTTTAACTGCTGAAATGAGCCCCTCATCAAAACGAGTTGCCTCACGCACGGGAAGCGAAAGCGCGTTCGCACACTGTTTAACTGGTGACGGTATGAGCTTTTTTCCTCGACCACGCACCGCGTCGGGGCGTGTAATAACAAGCGAAATCTTGTGATGCTTATGCAATTCTTGAAGCGGGTTAACCGAAAAATCGGGTGTACCCATATAAACTATATTCATAAAGCTCTCAAACCTTACATTTCAACTTAAACTTAAAACTCAAACCTTAAATTTCAACTTCACCAGGACGCGCACCTGCCTCTAAAGCATGTTTGTATTCTTCGAGTTTTTCCATTTTTTTGTGAAGCGGCAAATGATCGGGAATCGTAACGCCTTGCAGGTGGTCACACTCATGTTGTAGACATGCAGCCAACAAATTACCACGAGCTTCATAGCGAATAAGATCGCCGTCCAAATTTAATGCTTCACAAATAACATGCGATGGTCGCTTTACGGGCACCAAAATACCTGGATACGAAAGACAACCCTCAGACATGCTGCGATCTGCTTCATCGGCAACAACAATTTTTGGGTTAACAAGCACATATGGTTTTTTGCGAGAGCCTTCGCCCCATTCGCAATCAATAACCACCAAGCGTATGTTTTTGCCAATTTGAGGCGCGGCAAGTCCACATCCATCAGTTGCATACATCACTTCAAACATATGATGAGCTAGATCTTTAATTTCCTGCGTTATTTCTTTAACGGGCTCACACACTGTTTGCAAAATAACAGACGGCGCGCAAACCATTTCTTTATACGCAACACTTTTTTTCATAACACTCCTCATCCTATACGTTTAGAAAGTAACCTTGTACATGCCATATTATTCTACCGTTACATAATATCGTAAGCGTCCACATCAATAGAGATGCGAAGCCCAGGGGGCGTTTTTACACGGCTTATACACGATGAAATGGTTGTGCCAAGTGGCGCACCAAGTGGCGCTTTAACTACAATATGACGGCGATACCTGTCGTTAACCTTGTATTTCATGCAATTAGACGGACCAAGCATACGCCACATACCTTCTTGATGCGCAAGCGTTGTTTGTAACTCAATTGCTAGACGCGCCGAAAAATCAACAACATCTTTTGCATTCAAACTCCACATAAGCACATTAGCAATGCGAGAAAACGGAGGATAATATGCCGATTGACGCTCCTGCAATTCTTGTGTTACAAAACGCGTGCGATCATGAGTTTGCACGGCTTCCATTACCGGATGCCCAGCCCAATATGTTTGAATAACAACCTTACCACCGCACGTACCTCTCCCCGACCTTCCAGCAACTTGCTCTAATAAGAAGTAGCTTTTTTCTGCCGCTCTAAAATCGGGCATTTTAAGGGTGGTATCTGCATTGAGCACACCAACAAGTACCACATCGGGAAAATCAAGACCTTTGGCAATCATTTGTGTACCAACTAAAATGGCACAAGAAGCACTATCAAAGGTTTCTAAAAGCTTTTCATGTGTGCCTTTAGCACGCGTTGTGTCCGCATCCATGCGAACAACCACGGTTTTATCACCAAACATACGAACAAGTTCGTCTTCTACACGCTGCGTACCTGCTCCAAATCCTGCCATGTACTTACTTCCACAATGAGGACAAGCGGTAAGCGGATTTGGATATACAAAAACTGACCAATGACGATCACATTCGTGACATTTAAGCTCATGCGTTTTTTCGTGATAGGTAAGCGTAATTGAACAATGCGGACACTCAGGCACCGCACCGCACTCGCGGCACATCAAAAAATTAGCAAATCCGCGTCTGTTAATAAGAATCATAGCTTTTTTACCAGCATCAACCACATGCCACAACTCTTCTGTGAGTGCACGAGAAAACATGGATTTGTTGCCAAGCGCAAACTCTTTGGTCATATCCACAATCTGAATACGGGGTAAGTGTGCGCCAGCAGGACGCTCATTCATAACAACATGCGTCCACGTACGAGCTTGGTGCATGCGCTTTGAACAGTGCATTAAACTATCAAGCGAAGGAGTTGCAGATCCAAGCACCAATGCACTATGCGACAGCTGCGCCAGTTTTTCGGCAACGGCACGCGCATGATAGCGTGGAGCAAGTTCTTGCTTGTAACTACTATCGTGTTCCTCGTCGATCACAATAAGGCCAATATCAGAAAGCGGTGCAAAAAGAGCAGAACGAGCACCAACCAAAACACGAGCGCGACCTGTACGAACCATATCCCACTGATCATAGCGCTCGCCTACCGAAAGCTTTGAATGAAGCACTGCAACACGATTACCAAACCGACTACGAAACCTACCAACTGTTTGTGCTGTAAGGGCAATTTCGGGCACAAGCACCAGCGCAGTTTTCCCTTGTGCTATCACATCTTCGATTGCTTCTAAATAGACTTCGGTTTTGCCCGATCCTGTAATGCCGTCTACAAGAATTACATCTCCTGCTTGAGCCTCACAAGCACGCCTAATAGCAGATAGCGCATTAATTTGACCGCGGGTCAGCTGAGACGGCTTTAAAGCTTTTGCACTTGAAAGCACAGATGGTGCAAGCTGGCGTTCTATGCGTTGTTTATAGATTTCTACCACATGTTTTTTTTCGAGCGCACGGGCAACCGAAAGTGTTCCTGGAAGCAAAACTTTTAACTCTGCCACACGAACAGGACCTGCCGAAAGCGCTGTTAATAGCCTACGCTGTGCACATGCACGAGCGGCTGGTTTATAATCTTTACCCGCTTTCGTCAGCTTGATCCAACGTTCATCAACACAACCTCGTTTCTCGCACACAAGCTGCCACGGAGCGTCTTTTGAATCACGCTTGATTTTTACGAGTTGTCCCGGTGGCAAAAAAGGACGAAACGCTTCAGACAAAGGACATGCATACTCACGCGAAATCCATGTAGCCAGCTGTGCATGAAGGCGATCAAAAGCAGGCAGCGCCAGCACACGCAAAACAGGTTTTAGCTCTCTTGAGGTTTCTTGTATCGTTTGCACTTTAACGTCAATTACATAGCCAATAGCTGCTCGATGTGCAAAATCAACCAAAATCGTTGTTCCAACGGTACACGTTTTACTAAGCTCGGGAGTGATTATGTAATCAAACGATTTGGTAAGCGCACGGGAAGGAATATCGAGTACAACCGATGCAATAGTTATTTCTTGAGTTGTATCTGGCATAATCCTCCCTTCTTATTGTTGCAACTGCGCAAAGAGCACGTACACAGCCGCGGCATACGTTGAATACAAAACCCTCTACTAGTATAAAATACGTACATATGTTTGCATAGTACAAATTTATAATCTTCTTAAAAGTTAAGCACATACATCCAAATTACTTGAAGCTGCTCATAATGTGTATGGATAGCTCTACCTTGTAAGCATGTACGTATTGCGTATAGATTGGCGTGCCAATTTCTTACAAAAGCTGAGTATAAGCTTAAAGCATGGATGTTTCATGTGCACGCCCCCTTGCACAACTTTTTAAGAAACGAATCACATAAATCGGGTACACAATAAGTAAACAGATGTTAGCTATAACATCAAAATACCTCAGAAAGGAATTTTATTATGGCACAAGATCCTAAAAGCGCATTGCTTGAGAAAATGAATGTTTACCTTGCAAATCAACAGGTTAATTACTTTAAAACACTTAGCATGCATTGGTATATTAAAGGCAAGAGCTTCTTTGTTCTTCACAAAAAACTTGAGGACATGTATCTTCAGTCAGAAGAAATTGTTGATGGTGTTGCCGAGCGCATTATTGCTTTGGGTGGAAACCCCAACGCTAATATGGAAGGCGCTTTAAAGCTTGCTACCATTAAAGAGCGCGAAAATGCTCCTATTAAAGACGACGATGTTATTCGTGAACTTATTGAAAGCATTACTTGGTGGATTGGTCAAGCACAAGAGATTGTAGAGTTGGCAGAGCAAGCTGGCGACGGTGCAACTCAAGATCAGTTTAATGAGTATATTGCCGATTACCAAAAGCAACTGTGGATGATTTCTTCTTGCGTTGCTTAAAACGGACGCTCTAACGAGCACAAACTATAAACATACATTACATGAAAACGGAGTATCTTTTGGATACTCCGTTTTTCTTACGTGCAGCTAATCTTTATGATTGCCAAGCTCTTTGTCGGCAGTATCTGCAAGCGCACGTAAGAGTTTAATAACCTGTTTGGTTTGTTCTTCTCCCAATGTAGCTATAAGATTTTCAACAATTTGCATAACTTGCGCGTGTTGGCGATTATACACATCCATCTCTGCTTCATTAAGCCTAATAAAAATACGGCGCTTATCGCTGGTGCAACGTTTGCGAATGATAAGTTTTTTGTGCTCCATAGCTGCAAGCGTATGATTCATCTGAGATTTTTGCATATTCATAATCTTGCAAAGCTCGGTAGCAGTGATGTCTTCATCAACGTGCTGCAGCAGAATACGACATACAACAGCCTCGTTATAAGGAAGAACCGAAACTAATCGGTCATTATTGATAATTGTAGTGAGTGAAATCCACGCATCAAGAAGTGATTCGCGCTCATCTTGATCTGCCATTACAAACTCCCATTCAAACACATACCTTACTACGTGCACCAAACACATGCACGTCATGCTCTAAACGTGCGTCAAGCATGCATTAAACGTGCCACACACGCACTAAACATGCGCTAAACATGCTGCAAATGTGCTTTTATCTCGTCCACTTTATTTGTTTGCTCCCAGGTAAAATCGGGATCATTGCGCCCAAAATGCCCATATCGTGCCGTTTTTTCAAAAATCGGACGACGAAGATCAAGCGCGCTAATAATAGCAGCAGGCGTTAAATCAAATACGCGCGGCACCATATCGCTTAACACGGTGTCGGGAACTTGGCCAGTTCCAAAGGTATCAACCATAATCGAAAGCGGATGCGATACGCCAATAGCGTAGGCAAGCTGGACCTCGCAACGCTTAGCAGCATGAGCAGCAACAATATTTTTAGCGACCCAACGTGCGGCATAAGCGGCAGACCTATCAACTTTGGTGCAATCTTTACCCGAAAATGCGCCGCCGCCATGGCGACCCATGCCACCATAGGTGTCAACCACGATTTTTCTTCCCGTTAAACCTGTATCGCCCATAGGACCTCCAACTACAAAACGCCCTGTTGGATTCACGTAAATATCAGCATTCTTATAGCTGATGTTCAACGGCTCAATTACAGGCTCAATAACATGCTTAATGATGTCGGCTTTAATCATATCCATAGAAGTAATTTCGGGCGCATGCTGCGTTGACACCACAATGGCACTCACACAAACGGGAACGTCATGTTCATAGCGAATACTTACCTGCGTTTTTCCATCGGGACGTAAATAATCAAGGATGTGCTCTTTTCGAACTTGAGCCAAGCGGCGTGCCAGCGATTGAGCTATAAAGGCAGGCATAGGCATATATGTTTGAGTTTCATCTGAGGCATAACCAAACATCATACCCTGATCTCCAGCGCCTAATTGAGTAAATTCATCTGAGTTACCATGTTGGGATTCAAACGAGACATCAACACCTTGAGCAATATCGGGGCTTTGTTCATGAATAAGATTGATAACGCCGCAGGTATCACAGTCAAAACCGTATTTTGCACGATCGTACCCTATTTTACGGACGGTTTCGCGCGCAATAGCTGGGATATCAACATAGGCCTGCGTGCGAATTTCTCCTGCAACAATAATGGTGCCTGTCGTAACAAACGTTTCACACGCGCAGCGAACATCTGCAAGGCGCGCAGGAATGCCGCTTGGTGAAATATATCCAACTTTTTCGAGATTAGCTTCTTTTGCAAGAATAGCATCAAGTACCGCATCGGAGATTTGGTCACACATTTTATCGGGATGACCCTCGGTAACCGCCTCTGATGTAAATAGGAAATTTCTTCCAACCATATAAGCACCTGATCTTTCTGTTGTAGCGTAAACGGTAAACGTAGAGCAACCTGATATTGTCACACAACCCAAGCCACTAACGTGCCAGATAAACCACGTATTCTTTATGAGATAACACCCAATGAAACACCCAAGACAACAAGGGTAGATATGCCTGTACTAAATCTTAGCAATACCATATGACATAAGGCTTACCAAAAATAGCGTATAAGGTTTACCGTTTTTGTATACCTTATAGTACACGTTTATGCATGTAACATGTATCAAGGAGTGCGCGATGGCAAAAATGACACATTTTATACGATATAATTCATTAAAATAAGCTTAAAGCATAAACCATGTTATTTCGGCAAAATTAGCGAGAATTTACGTGCGCTCATGCGTGCACAGACCGCCTTCGCGCTATGATACATATAACTACTTGATAAACATACATCGAGAGGTATCCAAGTATGAATTCACAAACTGCAAATACAGAAGTACGCGTTCGTTTTGCACCATCTCCCACCGGTAAACTCCATGTAGGAGGTGCGCGTACTGCTATATATAACTGGGCTTTTGCGCGTGCACACAAAGGGACATTTATTTTGCGCATTGATGATACAGACCCTACACGCTCAACCGAAGAAAATACGCAGATTATTCTACGTGCTATGCGCTGGCTTGGTCTTGATTGGGATGAAGGTCCCGATGTAGGAGGGGCCTTTGGTCCGTATAAACAAACGGAACGTTTGGACATGTACCGCCAAGCTGCACAAAAGCTGGTAGAAGAAGGCAAGGCGTATTACTGTTTTTGTAGTCAAGAAGCCTTAGATGCTGCGCGCAAAACAGCCCAAGAGCAGCATGCACGTTTTCAGGGTTACAATCGTGCTTGTAGAGGAATTAGCCTTGATGTTGCAAAAGAGCGTATTGCTCATGGTGAGCCCTATACCATTCGCGTAAAAGTGCCTCTTAACCGTGGCGATGTTGTTGTTCACGATCTCATTCATGGCGACGTAACCTTTAATGCGCGCGAGCTGGACGATTTTATTATTTTTCGCTCAGACGGAACTCCTACGTATAATTTTGCAACCGTTTGCGACGATGCAGCTATGAAGATTACACACATCATTCGCGGCGATGATCACTTATCAAATACGCCGCGTCAAGTTATTGTATACGAAGCATTGGGCGCGCAAGTTCCTGTTTTTGCTCATCTTTCTATGATCTTGGGCGTAGACGGTAAAAAACTTTCAAAGCGCCACGGTGCAACTTCGGTAGAAGAGTATCGCGATAGCGGCTATGACAGTGAGGCGTTTGTAAATTACCTGGCATTGCTTGGATGGGCGCTTGACGGTGAAACAACCATTGTGCCTAAAGATGTGCTTATGCAAAAATTCTCGCTTGAACATATTTCAAAAAATCCTGCAACCTTTGATCCTAAAAAACTTGACTGGATTAACGCTCAATATATGCAGCGTCTAAGCGATAACGATTTTGCACACCACGTTCTTATTCCCGAGCTGATAAAAGCAGGACTTGAAATGCCTAAGGCAACTGACGCGTGTGCTGAAGGCAACGCAGGCGACATGGCGGAAGGCGCAGGCAAGACCATGGACATACATGAGAGTGATGTGAGCGCATGTTTTGACAAGCGACCTTCGTGGTATTTGTTGCTCGCATCTATCCTTAAGCCACGTACAACGCTTGCACACGATGTTGTCGAGAAAGCTCGTTTTCTGTATCAAGGTAAAAACCTCTGTATAGATGAGCCTTCGCTTACTAAAAATATTTATAACAACGAAAGCGCAGGCGCGTCACTTAAGGCTGCTTATGCGGCACTTGAAGAGGTAAGCGACTGGACAAGTGAGCACATAGACGCTGCAATGGCTGAGCTTCCCGAAAAACTTGGCGCCACCAAGCGTAAGTTTTTTGCTGCCATACGCGTTGCTGAATGTGGCAATCAGGTTTCCCCTCCTTTGGGCGAATCTATGGAGTTACTTGGTCGTGAACTTGCGCTCTTTCGTTTGGAAAACGCGTTGAAGTTGCTAGAAGCACATAATAACTAATGTAGATAAGTGAGTTTATTATTATGATGACAACATCAGCATTTGAGGTGCTCGGTCCTATCATGGTAGGTCCTTCGTCCTCGCATACAGCCGGTGCTTTGCGTATTGCTTTAGTGGCTCGATCATTAGGTCCGGCTCCCTTAGCGCGCGTTGAATTTATTCTGTACAATTCATTTGCTCACACCTACAAAGGTCACGGAAGCGATAAAGCACTGGTGGGCGGCATTTTGGGGTTTGCGCCCGATGACATTCGTGTGCGCGACTCCTTTACTGCGGCAAAAAAAGAAGGCCTACGGTTTGACTTTATTCCTTCCAATGAAGGCGCTGGTAAACACCCTAATACCGTAACGATAAAAATGTACGGTCTGGACAATCAAACTATGTCGGTAACCGGGGAATCTTTGGGCGGTGGACGAATTCGCATAAGTTCCATTGACGGCATTAGTGTTGAAATTACTGGTGATTATCCAACGTTGTTTGTAGCTCATCAAGACGTTGCAGGTGTACTTGCAGCTCTTACTGGAATTCTCTCTACCTATGAGATCAATATTGCCACCATGCGCACGTTTAGAGCAAAACGCGGCGGTAAAGCTTACACCGTTTTTGAAGTCGATAATCCGCTTCAAGGCGATCTCCTTACTCGTTTAAGAAACGTAGAGCACGTACATCTTGTTAATACCGTAAACATCCCTGGTTCGGTGGCTATCTCGCACGAAGGAAAGCTGCAGCTTGGTTTTGAAACAGGTGCTCAACTGTTAGAGCTCTGTGATCGCCATAATATGTCAATAGGCGAAGTGATGAGAAACCGCGAGCTTACGCTTTGTGAACGCCTTCAAAATGTTGACGAAAAAATGCTCCACGTGCTAGAAGTTATGCGCGAGGAAACAACCGATCCGCTGCGTACTCCACGCCCCTCACTTGGTGGATTACTGGGTGGTCAAGCACAAACGGTATGGAAGCATAAGAGCAGCTACGCGTCTGCACTCATGGGTGATACGCTTACTACGTGTGTAGCGTATGCAATGGCGGTGCTTGAACGCTCGGCAACCATGGGCGTAATTGTTGCCGCCCCCACCGCTGGATCGGCAGGAGTAGTTCCAGGTGCGGTTCTTGGCGTTGGCAAAGCCATTGGTGCCAACGACGCACAATTAAGCCGCGCGCTGTGGAATGCGTGCGCGCTAGGAGCTATTCTGGCGCATAATGCTTCAGTTGCAGGAGCCGAAGGAGGGTGCCAAGCCGAAGTAGGCTCTGCCTCGGCAATGGCGGCATCTGCTATCTGTGAGCTTTTAGGCGCACGACCTCGTGTGTGTTTAAGTGCCGCTTCAACTGCTATTGCTAATTTATTAGGATTGGTATGCGACCCCGTGCGCGGATTGGTTGAATATCCCTGTCAAGACCGCAATGCTATTGGCGTAGCAAATGCGATAAGTGCAGCTCAATTGGCTCTGTCGGGCGTACTTGATCCCCTACCATTTGATGAGGTTACTCAGGCGATGAAGTCGGTGGGTGAAGCTTTGCCAGCAACACTTAGAGAAACGGCTCTGGGAGGTCTAGCGGCGGCGCCATCTGCACAAGCTGCAAGCTCTTGTTGTACAACGTGCAATCTCTGCGATTAACAGGTGTTGGGATGGGTTGTACGCGATGTGCGGCGTATTGTTCGCGGTCGTATTGTTCGCGTGCGTGCTGTTTGGCGAGTGTACTGTTCGCGGTCGTATTGTTCGCGCTTCTCTCGTAAAATTTGTGAAGAGGAAAATTTTTTTAAATTTGTATTGCAAAATGAGGGTGTTTAACGTATATTTATTCCTTGCGCGTAGCAGTTAGTACAACATCTTTTGGGACGTCGTCTAACGGTAGGACAAAGGTTTCTGGTACCTTCAGTGGGAGTTCGATTCTCTCCGTCCCAGCCATTTGTCTAACTCATGTCTATGGCCCGTTCGTCTAGCGGTTTAGGACGCCGCCCTCTCAAGGCGGAGATCACCAGTTCGAATCTGGTACGGGCTACCAATGATTACTAAGCCGCCTTATGGGCGGTTTTTTTCTAGCCTTTTTTCAATAACCCTCTTATAGCCGCCTTCTCTTTTTGCTGATTTTGTCCTATAGCCCTTCATAGCCCCTCTTTTTGCCAAGTTTTGTGCGCATGTAGCATATTATTCACTACATACGCAGCTCCATCCTCTACACATACGCAACTCCATCTCCAAACTCATGTGTTACGCACGGATTCTGGCGCAATACTCTACACATGCGCAGCTCCATCCTCTACAACAAAAGACTCTGTCAAGACGTTGTTAAAAAATGCGGAGTACCTTTTGAGTACTCCGCACAGATTGATGATTATGTTAAATCAAGCGTTTACACTACTTATCGCTTGAGCAATGAGCTTAAACAAACTAGCTTAAACACCTATTACTGAGCAGTGTTGTCGCTATCCTGTTCAGTCGTATTGTCACCACGCTTTTTGCGACGACGAATACCAAAGAGTCCTAAGAAACCACCCAATCCAAGCATCAGAGAGGCAAACAGCGAAGCGTCGTTCACGCCTGTTTGTGGTAATGCAGGCTTACCTTGAGGCAACGGCTGGTGAGTGTTAGCGTCAGACGCCGTAGGTACAGGTGCCGAAGGTGTAGACGGCGTTGGTGGCGTTGGCGGCACCACACGCTCAACCACAAGCTTATCGGCAGGGATAACAAGCGTGCTTCCGTCATCAAACTCAAGTGACGCATCTCCGTTATCAGAAATAGTCTGTTTAGCAGGCTTTACATCGGGATTAGCGTCATTAAGATTATGCTTAACCTTATCCTTCTCCGACGGCGTAAGATGAGTTTTGTCATCGACGACAACACGCTGAGCAGGAATCTTAAAGCGATCGGCCTTAGACGGCGTAACTACAACGTTAACAGATTCAGGAATTTTATCCTTTTCTATCTGGACAACTGCAATTATCTGATTTTGCTTAAGGCGAACAGTTGACGGAACCTCAATGGAAAAGTCACCGTGAGCATCAACGATACCGGTCTGTGTGGTTGCGCCATCAGGGAATGTAACCGTAATGGTCGCTCCTGCAACACCTTTGCCAGTAATCTTCTTTGTTTGCGTATGAACAGGATTCACCGTTGGGGCCGCAGACACCAGCAAAGCAGGATTTTCTTCTGCAATGGCGGGATCGGACATGGCGTAATACACAGCTGTATATGTTACGTTCTTCTTTTCTGCCACGTCTGGCAAGGTGGGAGTCCAACCGTCTTTTGTATCACGATGCTTTAAGCCCTCGTTTGGTTTAACCTTTGGAGCAACAGGCATCGCATTGCCAATTTTTACATCATATATTACCTGGGCGTACGTTTGGTTATTGTGGATGAGCACACCGCCCTCGCCTGCCTCGAAAGTTACGCGAACGAAGCCTTGAGGTGTAGGTGTTTGAGGGTTGTTTGTAACGTCGATGATGTTGGCGAGTACTACTGCGGTATAAGTTGCACCATCGTTTACTTGAGAAGTCTTCTCAGGAAGTTGTGGATCCCAACCTGTGAAGGTGTAGTGCTCATCAGCAGAAACTTCAGGAACGCTTACTTCACTAAATT
>QWCD01027905.1_pt1 | contig 23057 bp, 25 predicted proteins | sample 1972461 | NCBI WGS metagenome assembly QWCD01 (sample SAMN09866717, study PRJNA288562) | Human vaginal metagenome isolate term4_vaginal, whole genome shotgun... | isolation source: vagina | host: Homo sapiens | place: USA: California | reverse complement strand
ACGTAATGCTCGACTTAGGTCAGCCTCTTCACGCTTATGATTTAGATAAGATTGAAGGTCCTATTGTTGTTCGCCGCGCTAAAGCTGGAGAGCATTTAACAACTTTAGATGGCAAAGATAGAGAGCTTAACGTTGAGGACTTGCTTATTTGCGATTCTCCAAAGGGAAATCACGGTTCGCGTGTTCTTGGACTTGCTGGCGTAATGGGCGGAATGTATGGAGAAGTGACGAGCGAAACAAAGAATATTCTTGTTGAAGCTGCACACTTTGATCCGGTTTCTATTGCGCGTACAGCTCGTAGACACAAGCTTCCAACCGAGGCTTCTCGTAGGTTTGAGCGCGGAGTAGATACTCAGCTTCAGCCTGCAGCTACGCAAATGGCTGTTACAATGCTTAGCGAGATTGGCTCTGGAGAGCCTTCTAATACGCCTACAGATGTAAACAATACTGTTGATAGAAACGTTATTGTTTTCAAAGCTAGCGAGGTAGAGCGCGTTTCTGGATTAAGCATTGATTTGAACCGCATTAGCGATATTCTTACGGATATTGGTTGCTCGGTTGCTGGCGGCGGAAATGGTTCGTTCTCTGTTTTGCCTCCAACTTGGCGCCCAGACTTGAATGATCCATGCGATTTGGTTGAAGAAATCGCGCGCTTGGTTGGCTACGATGAGATTCCTGTTAAGGTTCCAGCTGTTCCTGTTACTGGCAAAACTGGTTTAACGCAGGAACAAGCAACTCGTAGAGCTATTGCTTACGAGCTTGCAGAAATGGGCTTAGTTGAATCTTTGAGCTACCCATTTGTTGGTAAGGAAGATTTTGATGCTTTCCGCGAAGACGTTGATTCTGTTGCTGAAGTTAGCGTAAAAATCGCAAATCCTTTGGCTGGAGATCGTCCTTGGCTTCGCAGGAATGTTCTTACCACTTTAGCTGGAACGGTTCGCAGAAATATTCGCCGCGGCTTGAGCAATGTTTCGCTTTATGAGCTTGGCCACGTGTATTTTGCAGATCCTAATGCTCCTGCAATTCCTGCTTTGCCTGGATCAGTTCGTCCTACGGATGCTCAACTTGCAGCTTTGGATGCAGGTTTACCTAAGCAGCCTTTGCATGTTGCAGCGCTTTTTACTGGTAAAGCAGAAGAAACTGGTTGGCTTGGTACGCATCGAGACGTTGATTACAGCGATGCTCTAGAAGCTGTTCAGCGTTTAGGAAAGCGCATTGGCGTTGATTTTAAGATTCATCAGCTTAGTGCGAACGATGCTCCTGCTTCTTGGCATCCAGGCCGTACTGCCAAAGTGTTTGTTGCTGTTGATGGCGGCGACGATGTGGAAATTGGCATTGTTGGCGAGCTTCACCCTAGCGTGAATGAGAATTTGGATTTGCCAAAGCATTCTGCAGCATTCGAGCTTGATTTGAGCGCATTGTTTAATGCTATGCAAGTTAAGCCTGTTCAAGCAAAGCCTGTTTCTACATTCCCACCTGTTAAGCAGGACTTTGCGTTTGTTGCTCCTTCTTCTTTGAGTGCTAGCGACTTAGAGGAAGCTATTGTTAAGGCTTCTGGCGATTTGCTTGAGTCTATAGAGTTGTTCGATGTTTATGAAGGCGAGCAGCTTTCAGATGGTTTGCGCTCTCTTGCTTATTCGGTAACGTTTAGAGCTGCGGATCGTACGCTTTCTGGAGAAGAAATGGAAGCTGTTCGAGAAGCAATTACAAAAGCTGCTAAAGATTTGCATGCAACTTTGCGCGTGTAAAATCGTGAATTAGCTTTTGATTAATGCGGCTGAATAACTATCTTTAGTTGTTTGGCCGCATTTTTTATTGTATTTTATTGTGATTTTATTCAGTATATTCGTTATATCCAATATGCAAATATTAGTAAAGATTAATAAATATTAGTGAATGTTGGCCATTATTGCTAAATATACGTAAAGTTATGCATATATACATGTATATTAGATTGGAATAGTTTTTTTAGAAAGGTTTGCCAGCTATGGTTCACGCAAAGAAGAATTTTGGGAATTTTGATGATAATGACTCTGCTGGCAAGCAACGTCCTGCAACTAAGGCTGCGCGATTAAACGCGATTGAGCAGGCGCTTTTAAGCGAGGTTATTACTTCTCAATCGCAGCTTGCTTCTGTTTTGGCTCGTAATGGTTTTGATGTTACTCAAGCAACTCTGAGTCGCGATTTAGACGAGATAAATGCTGTTAAAATTCGTCTTACAGATGGCAGAATTGCGTACGTCTTGGGAGATGGCACTGGCAACCGTCACGCAATGGATACGGTTAGGATTGATCAGCAAGTTGCAAGAACTCTTTCTGGTCTTATTACAGAAGTTGGATTTGCTAATAATATTGTTGTGATTCACACTCCTTCGGGTGCTGCTCAATATGTTGCTAGTGTTATTGATAGACAGCCGTTAAAGGGGATTTTAGGTTCGGTTGCTGGCGATGATACCGTGCTTATGGTTTGTGTTTCTAACGAAGAAGCAGAAAATCGTGCAAATTGGATGCTTTCTGTTGCGTCACGGTAGTTGAAAATCTGTAGAAAAGCTGCGCGCAAAGATACAATTATTGATATAAATATACAATTATTCGTTATTTTGTAATATGCATTTGTAATATTCATTTGTAATATTCATTTGTAATATGCATATTCGATTAGAGTGGATTTTATGATTACTATTGCAACTTCAAACTTGAATGGTATTCGCGCTGCAGAGCGCAAGGGGATGCTTGATTGGGTGCAAAATCACACTCCAGATGTGTGGTGTATGCAAGAGGTTCGCGCTCCGCAAGATGCGATTGACCCGATTATGAGCAAAATCAAGGATTTGTATACGTCTAAAAGTGGTGAATATGTGCAAAATGAATCTGCGCAAAATGACAAACAATTTTGCGTTACAAATCAGATTTGCAATATAAAAGGGCGTGCTGGAGTAGCGCTTGTAACATCTTTGCCAGTTGTAGAGCAGCGTTACGGTTTGCCTGGTTTAAGCGAAGACGTGGATTCTGGCCGCTGGATAGAAACCGACGTTCATACGCCTGAAGGGTATGATATTACGGTTGCGTGCGTGTATGTTCACGCTGGAAATGTTGACGATCCGCAGAAAATGCATCAAAAATTCCGCTTTTTAGACACTATGCTTACGCGATTAGGGGAGCTTAGAGATATTGCTGCAAGTGGCGGAAATCAGGCGATTTTATGTGGTGATTTTAATATTGCTCACACGCCTTTAGACATTAAAAACGCTAAAGCGAATGAGAAAAGTGCTGGATTTTTGCCAGAGGAGCGCGCGTACATCGACCGCTGGATTAACGAGTATGAATTTGTAGACGTTATGCGAATGCTTGCTGGCAATATTCAAGGGCCATACACGTGGTGGAGTCAGCGAGGCAAAGCTTTTGATAACAATGTTGGATGGCGTTTAGACTATCAATTTGCTACTCCAGAGCTTGCGGAAACTGCTTGCGGATTTGTGATTGATCGCGCGCCAAGCTACGATTCGCGTTGGTCGGATCATGCTGCGCTAAGCATAAGATACAATGTGTGATTTTGCTTTGCTTGTGGTAATCTTGTGAAGTTGAGTAAAAGTGGCATTGGCCGTTAGAAAAGAGGAATTATGGGATGGTTTAAGTCGAAGCGCAAGGCTAAAGCTGATAGTAAAAATGCTGGAAATCTTGCGGATTTGCAATCCCAAAATTCGGCCTTAAACGAGCTTATTGAAGGCGGATACAGCGCAGACACGTATTTGGGTCGAGGAAATCTTAGAGGTCCTTGGAATATTTCAGACGAAAAAGTTCCTGATTTAAGTACATATATTGACTTCGGAGCTATTTGTATTCCGTATTTGCAAGGAATAGAGTTGCGCGTAAAAAAGCAGCGCGAGTCTAACCAAGTTCTTGGCATAACAGTTACGTATAGGTCTTCTAGTGTAGAAGTTGAAGCGTTTGCAGCCCCTAAAACAGAAGGAATCTGGAGCGAAGTTCGCGCGGATTTGCTTAAGGGAAATTCTGACGCCAGGGAAGTGAATGGCGTTTTTGGCAAAGAGATTATATTACCAGTTAAAGTTGAAGATAAGACTGTAGATACGCGAATTGTTGGAGTTGACGGTCCGCGTTGGATGCTTCGTGGAGTCTTTTCTGGCGTAGCTGCTGGCGATTGCGCGGTTGCTGGTGATGCAAAAAAGGCGAGTGATGAAGCAGTTTTGCTTAACAAGTGGTTTAGCGACATTGTTGTAGACCGAGGCAGTGAGCCATTGGCTCCTCGAGATATGATTCCAATGCATGATGTTTCGGTTCCTAGAGATTCTGACAATGGTGGTTCTGGCGATTCTGCTGGTGATTCTGGTGAAATTCCAGGCCGTCCAAAGGGGCCACTTGGCGCAGATCAGCAGGTAGAAGTCAAAACTACGCTAACTCGCGGTCCAATGTTCTCTGAAGTTCGTTAGTAAAGCTTTATAGTAAAAGTCGTTAGCAAAAGTCGAATAGTCGTTAGCAAAAGTCGTTAGCAAAGGATATTGTCTTGGAAAAAAACGCGCGCAACAAAAAACGCTCAGGATTAGCCTCTTTAGCTTCCATCGGTTCCGAAGGAAAAGCGTTTTCTGTGATTGACTCCATTGGCGGAGTTCGAGGCGTAATCGAATCCATGCTTCCAGGATTACTGTTTGTTATTTGCTTTGTTGTAACGCGAAACGTGCAAACAACAGTTATTGCGTCTGCAGCTCTTGCAGTTTTGCAAGTGGTGGCGCGACTTATTCAACGCCAATCGATTATGGGCGCGTTAAGTGGGCTTGTTTCTGTAGGGATTTGCCTTATTTGGGTGTGGACTAGTCATCAAGCGCGCGACTACTACATGATGGGTTTTATTACAAACGCTGTTTATGGTGCGCTTCTTGCGATTTCGCTGATTGCGCGCGTGCCAGCTCTTGGGCTTGTGATTGAGTCGATTCGCAAAATGCCTACGGAAAATTTTGGCGCGTGGCTGCACGAATGGCTTGATTACAGGCCACTTAAGCGTGCGTACATGTATGTTACTGGATTGTGGATTGGTGTTTTTGCGCTGAGGCTTGTTTTGCAAGTGCCATTATATTTGACGAATCACGTTGTGTGGCTTGGCACTGTTCGATTGCTTATGGGATTGCCGTTCTGGGCGCTGGCAATTTGGGTTTCTTACTTGATTATTGCAACGCCATTTATGCGTCTTCATCATAAAAATCGAGAAGTAGAGCAGAGTGAAGTAGAGCAGAGTGAAGTAAATTCTAGCGAAGCAAAATCTAGCGAAGCAAAATCAGCTTAACAAAAAATCAGCTTAACAAAACGCAAAACTAAGGGGTAGTACATGCAAGTAACGATGCGAATCGAGAGATATGCGGATCAAGGCAGATGCGTAGGTCATCTCGAAGGACGCGTTGTATTCGTGCGATTTGCGCTCCCTGGTGAGCTGGTTGTTGTGCGCATGGATGAGCCGATGCGTGCAAAAGCGCACTTTTTTACTGGCGAAGTTGTAGAAGTTTTGGAGCCTAGTGCGGATCGTGTGGAGCCGCAATGGAAGCTCGCGGGCCCGCTGGCTCAGGGCGGCGGAGTTGGCGGCGCGGATTTAATTCACGTTTCTTTGCCTGGTCAGATTCGTTGGAAGGCTTCCGTAATTGCCAATCAATTCCAGCGTTTAGCGCATATGGATGTTGCGGAAAGCGATGTTAGTGTTGAGCGCATTCCAGGGGACGAGGAGCTTAACGGATTTAATTGGCGTACGCGCATGGAGTTGGTTGCGGATGATGAAGGGCGATTGTCTATGCGTAAGCGCGAGTCGCATGACCGCATTGCGATTGATACTATGCCACTTGCGTCGCGTGCAGTTTTGGCTGTTGCGGATTCTTTGGACTTGTGGAATCGTTCTTTCTCGCCAAATGCGCAAATTCGCCTTGCTGTTCCAGAGCCTAGGGTTGATGGTTTGGATTTTAATGATAAGGCTGCGCTTCTTAGTGCGATTGGCGAAAATTATGCGCTTATAGTAAATGATGAGTTGGTTGCAGGTTCGGCTTTGTTGCGCGAGCGCGTGCGCGTTGCGGTTGCTGGCGATTCATCGCGTATTCGTACTTTTGACTACGATGTTGACGCGCGCGGTTTTTGGCAGATTCATCGCGCAGCTCCAGAGCATTTAGTGAACTACGTTTTGGGGTTAGTTCGTTCTGCGCTTGGTGGGCGCACTAAGAATACGGTTTTGTGGGATTTGTATTCTGGTTCGGGTTTGTTTACGATTCCGCTTGCGACTTTGGCTAATGTTGGCGGAGATGCTGCTGGTGATGCAGGTTTCGCTGGTGCTTCAGAGCCAGCTCGCGTGCTTAGCATTGAGGGTGCGCTGATTGCTGTAAAGAACGCAAGGCGAAACATTGGGCGCGCAGGGCTTAGCAGGGATGTTGTTGAAGCTTTGCAAGGTGATGTTGCACAAACGCTTGAATCGCAGGTGTTTAAGGCGAGTAAGTCATCTAAGATTGTGCGCCGATTTGCGCATCCAGATGTTGTTGTGTTGGATCCTCCGCGCGCTGGTGCTAAAGCTCAAGTTTGTAAGCAGATTGCGAAGTCTGGGGCAAGAGCTGTTGTGTATGTTGCTTGCGATCCTACTAGTCTTGCTCGCGATGTTGGTACGTTTAAGGAGCTTGGTTACAGCGTTCAGTCTTTGCGCGCGTTCGACATATATCCCAACACTCATCACGTCGAGAGTGTTGTATTGATGTCAAAGGCTGATTAGGTGGGTGCAAGTTTGCCCTTATGTAGCAGGGGTTTGCGAGGGCTATCGTTAAAAGGTTTAGTGTGTGGCGGCTTTAGGCTGGGTTCTTGCGGTTTTTGAGTGTGTTTTGGCTGTATGAGGGAACATGTCTACGTTCTAGGGTCGAGTGCACAAGATGGATAACGTTAAAAAGTGCACCCACCTTGCACCCAGCTGGTGAAGTGGGGATATACAGTATTACAAGCATAATATAGTAAGAAATAATATGATGTTCTAAATCAAAGTTTCAGAGTACAGAGCAATAGTTTCAGAGTTCAAAAGCAAAGCTTCATTGTATACAACACGTAATGAAGCTAGATTTCAAATTATCATGTGAAGAATCATGGAAGATATTATCTGAAATCATAAAATCATCACCTTCAAACCTTGTATATTTTAAAACCCGCGCGACTAATCAGCTAAATCCGCTAATTTAGGAGACTTAGTAGGCTCATGGTCTTGCAATCTAAAGCTCGAATTAATGCGAGGCTGAGATTATGTGAAATTGCAGGTAAGCCAGTAGGTGATTTACATCCAGTTTGCAATGGTATTAGTGAACTGCGTTTCGCTTTTGGACCAGGATATCGTGTGTATTTTGCACAAAAAGGCTCAAAGTTAATGCTATTACTTGCTGGTGGGGATAAAAGTAGTCAAAGTAAAGATATTAAGCAAGCGAAGATACTTCTTGCACAGTTAATTGAGGAGAAGAAATGGTAAATATAAGTAAATGGGATGCGAGTGAGTATCTTGAGGACGATGATGATGTTATTGCATATCTCAATGCTGCAGCAGAACTTAACGATCCTCGCTTGTTGCAAGCTGCTATAGGTGATATTGCAAAAGCTCGAGGAATGAAAGAGATTGCTCAAAAAGCTGAGGTTGGTAGGGAAAGCCTTTATAAAAGCCTAAGACGAGATGGCAATCCTAGCTTTCAAACTATTGCGAAGGTTGTTCAAGCGTTAGGTGGACGCATTGCAATAGAACCAGCAAATGCGTGACACACACAGTTATCGTGGCAAAAATCGCAAATCTAGCAAAATCTGCCACGATAACGTGCGTCCTGTTTACAGCGTCATGCAACAATTACAATGACTGAATTGTAAGGCGTAAGACTAGAATTACATACATTTTTAATACATTTAGTATATTAAATATATTTAGTTGATATTTGAAACAAAATGGCACTTATAGCAACAGAACAACAATTCCATATACATAAAACATCGTTTTATGATTTTATTGACATCCATATAAATTCAATAGTAGAATTTCTAATGTGTTGTTTAGTTGCACCGTAAAGATGCATGCAACTAGCGCTTTGCTAGTTTCTTTTATCAGTACGGTTGCTGATCATCATGGTTAATTAGGAGAGAAGATAAGATGAAAATTTGTTATAAAATGATAGCTACATGCTTTGCCTGTCTACTGATTGCTAATGGATTAGTAAATGTAGCATATGCCGATAATAATTCTGGCGTTACAACTCAAGAAAGTAGTTTTGTAAAAGTACGAAATTATATAGCATTCCAAGGTGAGCGTTTCAGATTACTAGATACATTCCAAGACCCAAATTCAGCAAAGCAAAACTTTTTATCTAAACATTTTAGTGTTATCAACAAGGCTAAGAAAAGTTATTCATTGCCTGAATTAACTGAAAAAACAGCAACAATTTATAAAAGCATTCTTTCACAAGAGGATGAAAAAAATACATTGAGAACAGACGCGACAGAATCTGTTGAATTTTTAGATTGGTATGAAAATAGATCTGAGAATGATGCAATACTTGCTGAACTTGAAAAAATAAATAAACAAATTTCTAATGGATTTCTATCTAAAGAAGAAGGCATAGAAAACGCTTATCTACTTTTGCCAACATTACCAGAAAATCATAATGATAAACCATATTACGCAGACCGTAGTTTAGGGATTAATGTTTCTGCCGCGAAAAAATATGCTGCAAAATATGCTGTAAAACCTAATCCAAAATACGGTTATAAAAAAAGAGGCTGGTGGATTTGGGAACGCGATGAAGATTGCACAAATTTTGCTTCTCAAATTTTGTACGCCGGTGGCGTATCAATGGATATGTATAATAATCCATCTAAAGGTTGGTGGTGGAAGGCACAGAATGACACTTCTATCTCTTGGGTTAATGCTAATACTTTCAAAAATTATATGGGAAGTGGCTACAATACAAAGCATTGGAAACAGCTTGTTCATTCTGTTGCTGACGGTGATTTTATCGGCGTTGATTATAACCAAGATGGAGAAGTTGATCATATCGGTTTCGTGTATCAAAAAGGTCGCGATGGTTTGAAGATTGCACAACATTCCACGAATTATTTAGCGTGGGATGGTGGATGGCCAAAACATGACGGAAAAGCTATTTATTATAGAGTACGTCGATAAATAGTAAAATTTTGTAACATTTTCATTTAAGAAGAATGTAAATAATGAATTTGCTAAAGAATATTTGTAAACGCAAGTGTGCGTGGTTATTGTTTATTCCACTTGACACTATATGCCTACTTACTCTGGCATATAGATATTTTATTAACACATCGAATGGGTATGTTTTATATGACGGTCTTGCATGGACTAGTGTAGTAAGTCTTGTATTGTTGGTTTGCGTTATTGCATTTTGTCGCGAGCGCAAACGCTGGATAATGTCAATAACACTAGTAGCGCTTTTCGTTATATCTACGCTTATTTGCATGTATGCGCAATCATTAGCAGAGCTATTACAAGTTCCTATGGTAAATTATGCATATTATCCCGGCTCTGAAGTAAATACAGTTCTTATATGCCTGAATTTTTGCGTACATAGTGTATTGGTTATGCTTCTTGCATTTAATAGTTATAAGACTTTCATCGAGAAAGAACAATCAGAAAATAGTGCATCTTGCAATATTGTTCCCGAGGAGAAAAAATTTAAAAATATTCATTCTTTCTGTGCAAAATATTTGTGGATTATTTTAGTAGTGATTGATGCTATAAGTATTGTATTACTTCTTCGATTTTGGTTTACAGGATTGCATGATGCAGTTAATTCAACATTGTATAAGGCAGTACAATTGTCTGGATTTTATGTGCCAATTTGCTTTGCAATTGCTGTGTTATCTTTGCGCAAAGATTCAATGCGATGGAAAGCATTAATACCTATTGTAATTATTATTTTTGATACATTAGGTACATTGCTATGGTCAAGTGATACAGAACTATTGTATGGGTATTCAATCAATCCATACCCTGGACCTCATATTTTCACTCTTGTTACTACGTGGAATTTCTACCTAATCACTTGTACAGCTTTTGCTTTAATGTTGCACAAATATAAGGAAAATGTACGATTAAAATCAGTTGATAGCGTTCAAAATAAAAAAGATTAGATGCTGATTCAATCTGCGCAATAATCGCGATTGTGCCTTGCAATTATTGTGCGGATTGAATTGAAGCCTCTTGGCGAGCAACATCAAGCGCTTTATTGAATGCGTCGCTAGTCCAACTTGCTCCAGCAACAACTGAAATATGCAAATCTTTCAACGGCTTTCCAACTATTTTACCTGGAATAGCGCCAGCAAAAGCATTCATGTGCTTTTTTGAAATCGGCGTAAACGGATGAGGAGTCATTTGCACATCGCTAATATTCCCATTTGCGACGCTTAAGCGCACATCAAAACTATCTTCTGCAACCGGACCATACGTAGCTTTGATTTTGTAATCGCCATCTTTGTAATTGCCAGTATCGGTTTTAGACTGGTTTTTAGAATCCCCAGAATCTTCACTTTGCGCAGAAGACTGAGATTGCTGAGCGCCAGCATCGTACTTCCCTGAAGGATTACCGCCATCATCCGCGCTTTGACCAGAATTGTCAGCGAACTCATCGTTCATAGGAACAGCTTTTGGCTCTCCACAAGCGGACAACATAGCAGATGATGCAGCTATAACAGCAAGCGCAGCAACAGTTTTGCAACTTTTTTGGATTCGACATCCTTCAGGGTGGATGCCCTATATCTAGCGACTGGCTAGGATTTCGACTCCAATTTCCCTTTTTTCAAAGGTAAGATACAGAACAAGAGAATAGTTTGAACTTAGACCAGCTTTGGGCTCTTTTAGTTTCATCATGGTTTTGAGTGATGCAGACTCAACGACGTATTCTTTGATCGCAAGTGTATCGCTTACCTCACTTCGGTCACATAAATCTAATATTGTCAGAAAGACGGGTGCATATATTATGCGAGTTCAGATAATCCAGAACTGCTAAGTTCGAGCCATCTTGTGATTGAGAGGCTCTCTAAAAAGTCGCGATCATGACTTATTACTAGCAGAGCGCCTTCAAACTGCGACAGCAAATCTCTCACCTCACGGAGGCTTTGAATATCTAGACTATTAGTAGGTTCATCTAAAACAATGAGTTGTTTTGGTGGGGTAGCTAGTAGGAGCTTCGCGAGTGAAAGTCTAAACTGCTCGCCACCCGAGAGTTCAGATACAAGGCTGTCAGGCGTTGCGCTGCTAAAATCAAGCCGAGCAATGACAGCGAATACTCGTTGCTGTTCAAGGTTGGGTATCCCTTGCACAAGCTCGTCCCAGATCGTTTTTGAGTGATCAAGATGTAGTGAGTTCTGAGAGAGAATACCAATACTTTCAAGATCAGGGGTCAAAGGTTCTGCCCAAGCCGGACCAGAGCACCTCAAGGAGCTATTGTTAATGCTTGCTATGAGGCGCGACTTTCCAACACCGTTAGCACCAACAAGTGCAACGCGATCGTCACCACCGATAATGGTTTGCCAGCCAGTGCATGAAGACAAACATATAATCTGACGCCTACTGCCCTCTTGATCTGACAGCAAACCGTCGAGACGCATAGTATGTTCTTTTTCGATGTTATTTTTTGCGGCCAATTCGGTCTCAGCGGCATCTTGGCGTTTCTCTGTTAACTGTGATCGTTGTCTGCTTAAGGTACCCTCAGACTTACTTTTGAGACCGTTCATAGACATTTTAGAGCCGCGCTTCTGAATCGATGCACGTTGATTACCGTTCCTACGAATTGATTGCCGTTGCTCTAATTCTCTAAGAGAACTTTTCAGCCTTTTTACCTCTTTTCGCGCTTTGTTAAGCTCGTGAGTGGCCTCAGCTCGCCTATTCTTTACATGGTTCAAGTAATCAGCGAAGGATCCATCTATCTGAGTCAATCTACCATCACGGATTTCCCAAATCTTGTCAAAGCAATCCATGATATTTCGATCATGTGTTGCCACGATAAGGGTGTATTTAAAGTCGGCAATAAAGCGCACCAGCCGCTCTCTTCCAGCGAAATCAAGGTTATTCGATGGTTCATCAAGCAAACAGATTCTCGGCTTGGCAATCTGAGCTCGCGCTAACCCCAAGTTCGCGAACTCACCACCAGAGATTTCTGAGATCAACCGTGAATACTCTAGTTGTGGGAACCATTCTTCTTTAACAGACTCAAGCAGGCTCGCAAGTTCCCATTTATCACTTAAATACGCTAAGTCCTCCTCATTATAATTACCTTCCTCAAGTCTTTCGGAAGACCTCAAGAACCACTCAACACCAAGAAACTCGGCAACCGTGCGATTATCATCAGGGCTACGATTCTGTGCCATGAAATACGGTGCGGATCCTAGGACTACGGAGCCATGAGATGGAGAAATCGTGCCTGCGATGATACGCAAGAGCGTTGACTTGCCACTTCCATTATCACCGACAACTGCGATACGTGTATTAGAAACATGGCTTGAGATGTCGTTCAATACGAGCACATCTCCATCAAAACTGTGACTCACGCCATTCAAACGTACAGCACTCTGATCCATATTCTTACCTCACAGAGAAATAATAAAGATGAATTAAGGTCGTGCTATTAAGGAAAAGCGCATCGGACTTTCTGTAACATGCTCACAGTCTGTGAAACCCGCAGCTAGAACAAGTGACCGAACATCTTCAGGTTCTCTGACCCGTCCTTGAACAGCACAAGCTAGCGCCAGTTTGCCTATAGCATCAACATGTGATGAAGAAGAAAATCTGATCGCCTCGGAGATAACCAAGTTCGCCCTAGATTGGCGAATCGATCGAAGAATATTTCTTAGTATTTTTGTACAACAGTCATCATCCCAATCAGCTAAAATCGAATCCAACAGAACGACATCTACGCTCGGAAGACTGTCGTGGAAAAAGTCCAGTGGCATAAACTCAATGGTTTTATTGGCTTCAATTCCGTATATTTAGTTTTTACCTGTCTATTTAGTTTTTACTGTTTTTATCCGTTTCATTCTTACTTGAATGAGATTTTATGTGTGTTATTAAATCTCTTAGGAACGAAATTGCTGGTAATGCCAATGGCGTCCATGACCATTGGTTATTTGTAATAAGGAAAGCTATTAGTCCAGAAAGCAAGCATAAAACAAATAGTACAGCGCTTATCCATGTATTTCTTTTAGATGTTTCTATTTCTGCTTTAACAAGTTTGTCTTGTCGTTTAGACTCATCGACCGTAAAAGCATCTGCCTGATTAAGTATTCTTTCTTGTACATTCGTTGGGTACAAATTAAAACTTTCTGGATCTGGCAGTATTCCGCTCCATTCGTCGCTATAACCTAGAGTCTTGAGTGCAAATATAAGTGAAGCAGCTTGTTTTTCTTCAAAGGTAGTTGAATCTATTGTTTCGTTAATGTCATTTGACGTAATTCCGTCGACACTCCCAGCAGTATTCGAGTCATTCTTCGATTCATGATTTGTTTTTGAGCGTTCTTCATTGACGCCTGGCGATATTGTTCCAGCTTCTGAGTCTGATTCGCGCTCGGAATCGTCGGCATAATTGAAATCATTTTTCACAAACTCCTACCTTTTGCTAGTGCGGTTTGATTCTCAAATGAGAATTTAATAGTTTACGCAATATAAAACAGTCTACACAATATAATGAAACTATTTTACATTATTGTTTATTGCTTAGCTAGTGTATAACAAGATTGTTTTTGATTAAAGCAGTAATGTTTATTGAGTTATAAAAGTGATTGTGTTTTTGTTTTAACATTTTTATCTCTGGTTTGTGTTGGCGTTGGTTGCGTATGCGTGTGTGTTTTGAGTGTTGAGTGTGTTGCTTTCGGTTTTGTTTGCTACTAGGGACATTCAAAACCGAAAGCTTTTTGTTTTTCACTCTTTTTGTTTTGAACTGTTTTAGTCTATGATCCCTGTTTTTTTGTAGTGTTTTTGTTGTTTTGTATTATTATTTGTTGTTTTTTGGCCAAGGGTATAGTGTTATCAAATTTGTCAAATAAGCTATTGGATTTGTGTAGTTTGTAGTGAATTATTTAAGTTTGGTAGCGATTTGAAGGTAGTTATGTAAGTTTGCATGTAAGCCTGCGTGTAAGTAGTTATGTAGTCTTGCATGCAAGTTTGCATTGTTTGGAGAGAGTTTTAGGGGAGAGCTGGTTGCTGTGAAGTCAATATTTAGTAAGAATAATATTTTTATTCGCATGAGATCTATTAGTCCGGCATTGCGATGGGCTCTGGTTGGCTTATGTTTTTCTATGCTCGGCAATCAAGCGTATGAAGGATCGGTTTTGCCTATACTCGCGCTGATTTTTACCGCCGGTCTTCTTGTTGTTTTGCCGCAGCTACCAAACACGAGCTACGCTACAGACTAGGGATGTAGTTGTGATTTTGAGTATTCTAATTGTAGTCTATTTGCATAATTTAGTATTTGGGGGGGGGGATAACCCTATTCCTATTTGTTACAAGTAAAACTGAGAACACCTTATACATTTTATATATTATCAAAAATAACAACAACAATTGTATGGCAAAAAATTATGGAATAAGATGAGTACTAAACCTAATGATAGGTCTTTTATATATTGTAATTACAAAGGAGAATTTCTATGAAATGTCATATTTTTAAGTCTATTGCTGTAGTTGTTGCAGCATTATCAACCTGTATTTCTCTGGTATCAACTGCTCAAGCTAGTGAGATAGTGGATAATGGACCAAGTGTTGTAGAAAGTAATGTCAGTGATGCGAATATAGATAATTATGCTAAGCGTCTTGAAATTATTTTTTCAAGGTATCTCAAGTTTAATAAAATTAATAAAAAATGGACTATAACACAAGCAGGGGAGTTTTCTCATGTTCCGAAAGAAGTGCTTGAGAATTTAATTCATAAGCTCAATGCAAATGCATCTGTTGATAAGATTTCGTCTAATGATAATCATGCAGTGCGTTCGAAGGATTATGCTAAATGTGTACTTGAAACTACTGGTCTAAGCAGCCTTATTGGAATATTTCATGGTGCTTTAACAAAGTTACTTGAAAATCAGCTTTGGAAGCAAGCTGCTATGTATATTTTAAAGGCAGTTGGTCCAGCCGCATTTAGAGGTGGAGCTGTGGCCCTAGCTGCAAGTTTAGCAGCTTCTGCTATTTGGTGTGCGACTCCGTGGAGTAAGTGAGGAGAATATTCTTATGTACAAGGTTCTTATGTTCGTGCTGAAGTTGGTTCTGTTTACAGCTGTGAATTTTATGTTCCTTTACTTGTCGATGGTGGTATTCGGCCATGATTTTGGTGTGATGTTCAAAACGTATGGGAATGCGCTCGGTCCGCTTATGTTCATGCTTGCTTTGATGACAACGATGTCGTTGCCTAATGAAGGAACCATTTTTGAGGATAAGCGGCAAAAAAGTGTGTCTAAAAACCCGAGTTATCGTTGAAATACCACGGAAAACTCGCTGTTATTAAGCTAAAAAAGCTTAACATTCAGCATTACTTGACATTGAAAACAAAAGGGGCTTAAAAGATAATCGTGCTATTACTGCATAAAATACTTAAGAAATTATCATAAGCCCCTTTTCGGCCTATAGACCTTCTTTTTAGTTTTAATGCAATAAATTTAATATTCCTAATTTTATTTTCAAAAATCACTAGATTGGTTTTATATATTTTTTGAAATAAAAACTATTCTATACAAAGCTTAAAATGCACTCATCTAATCATCCCTTGAATCATCTCACGTGCTACGAAGCATCATCAGAAGATGACTGGACGAACGAGTAGGTATTGAAGAAAGCCAACCAAGCTTGTGTTGGCTTCGCCTTGTCGCTGCCATCATTGCGTTGAACCGCACCATCAGATGCGGCAATTAACCAACCGAGCAAAGCGTCTAAAGCAGCAATGATCTACTAATACTGTGACATTTTGACATTCAAAGAAGTTTGTGTATAATATATAATTGTGTTGTTGTAATTAATTCAAAGGAGTAATATTATGAAACACAAATCCACAGTAAAAATGTGTGCATTTTGCCTATTGTTTACAATTGGAATATTTCCATCAATGGCATCCGCATCCCCGCCTCACAGTGAAGACTTTCTTGCCAATCAAGAAACTGCAACTAATACTGTTAAGTTCCAAGGGAAGACTTTATATTTATTAGATACCTATGTCAATGGCGATGCTGCCAAGGCTAAATATGTTGCTCTCTACGCGAGTGACCTCAGAGCTGCTCAAACCAAATATTCTCTACCAGAACTAACCGTCGACACAGCATCTATGTACAAACAGATTATTATTACTGAAGTTTTGGATGGCCGTCCAGATTTACAACCATTGGTTCAATTTCTTGATGTTTATGAAAACCCTAAAGAGAACTCACAAATTATCGAACAGTTAGATGCGTTCAATCTTAAGATTTCCGAAGGTGAGCTTTCTAAAGACGATGGTATTGCTCTCGCAAAAATGTGGATTCCAACCAAGCCTAAAAATGGGAATGATAGACCAGTTTATGCTTTGCGAAATTCCGGTATCGACCTTAGTAAGGCTCGCGCTTATGCCGAGAAGTGGGCAACAGGGATTAATGGCAAATATGGTGAGGAAAAGAAATGGTATGGTGCCCCTGTTGACTGCACTAATTTTGCTTCGCAGATCCTACACGCCGGTGGTGTACCAATGGATACCTATAATGATCAAAATAAAGGATGGTGGTGGAAATCGAAGGGAGATCGCTCTACATCATGGGTGAATGCCAATGTTTTCAAAAACTACATGGGGTCTGGTTATAGCACAAAGCACTGGGATAGTTTCGTGTCTAATGTGCGTAGTGGAGATTTCATTGCTGTAGACTTCACAAGTGATGGGACTGTAGATCATGTGGGCTTCGTCCACACCAAGAGCGGTAGAAAGTTGCGGATTGCACAACATACCAACAACTACCTTAAATGGAATGGCGGATGGCCAGATTCAAATGGCAGAGGAACGTACTATCGTGTCCGCCGCTAAAGGTAATAGGCTACAGCTAATACCCCTAATAGCTGTGCTAGCAGGCCTAGGAATACTAGTTTATCGCTTCTGGTTGAACACCTCTGCTCTGTACGCTCCATTCTACGCTCTCATGGCGTGCGGGGTTGTTGGTGCGTTGATTCAGTTATTGGTTGCAATAACAACTACTTGTTTGTACCGCAGAAAAGTTATAGCTATCGTGGATGTGACAGTGATTATAATTACATTGTTGACTATTCTCTTTGGCGAGTATATAGCATGCAATGTGCTGAAATTGTCTGTTATTAGCTATGCTTGGAGCCCTGGAACACAGATTAACACCGTCGCTACAATCTTGTCCGGTGCTGTGGTGACATTCCTAGCATTCTGGGAACAACGCAAAATAAAGTGACAGTAAAACCATATGAAAAATCTACAGTTAGGTATATTCTTGCGCATTCGATGACTAGTTTTTCTCATAAGGGAATGTAGTACCGATTGCTATATACCTGCCAGATTCTAGGCGAATAACCTTTGTGCTATTCGCCTAGATTTTTATATATTCTCATCACTGCGAGTGCTATTGCGTCTCATGAGATATAGGCCAAAAGGGGCTTAGGACAGTTTTTAGACATTTTGTGCAACTATAGCACGATGTTCCGTAATTGTCTTTCCATTAAGACCTGTTTTAATTCTGTGGTTGTTGTAAAAATCAATGTAAGTATGAATAGCTTTACGTAATTCTTCTGTACTATCCCAGTTAAGTGGATAATACATTTCTGTTTTCATTCGTCCAAAAAAGCCTTCACAGGCAGCATTATCTCAACTGTTTCCTTTTCTTGACATGGAGCGTGTAATACCAAGACCTTCTAATCTCTCAATCCACCTGCCACCTCTATAGTGATTTCCTCTATCGGTATGAATAGCTAAGCTTTTACATTCTGTAGTGTCGAGGGTAGTTAAAGCCTCTTCTAACATTTCATCTACAAGACACTGATCTGGGTGGTTTGAAAGAGCGTAAGAGACCACTTTACCATCAAAACAGTCAATCATAGGGCTTAAATAGAGTTTTGACTCTTTTACTGAAAACTCAGTAATGTCTGTAAGCCAAATCTTATTAGGTGAATTTGCATGAAAATTATTGTTAACGATGTTACTACATGCGGGAGTAATTTCTCCTATATAGCTTGAATAGCGTCTTTTACGCCTTGCATATCTAACCTCAATTGACTCTTCTTTCATGAGTCGTCTTACTACTTTTTCAGATATTTTAATACCTTTAGTTCTCAACATTAACCATATTCTAGGAGAGTCATAAGTAAAGAAGTTTTCTTCTGCAATCTTGTGTATGCAACCTCGTATATGTGCGTATTTGTCAGTTTTTTTGAAGAGCATTTTTAGCATAGTAATAACTTGAACGTTTTATCTGAAGTGTTTTAATCAGCAGCTCTAACGGTAATACTAAAAGTAGTTAGGCCTATAACACTTTTTGCGGAGTGAGGATTTCTGATATTAATACGGTTGGGATTATATTAGATTTGTTGGGATTGTATTAAATACAGTTGGGACTTTATTAGCTACGGTTGGGACTCTATTAGAGCGTGGCTAATGCTCGTTTTGTTTTCTAAAACGAGTGTTGTTTAACGAGAAGGGGGGTGAAAACATTGTTAACGCTTAAACCTCAAAGCACGTAGCTTTCAAGGCAAGTGTGGTTTTTACATGTCAAACTGTTATAAAAACGAGATTATTCCACTCTTTTTTACACTCATGATATGGGTTTTAAGAAAGAGCGGGTAAATGTTATAAGAATTTTTGGAACAATTAACAAGATTGTGGTTAATGATTAATCAATAAGACACTACTAATAAACAGTTAAAGCCTGATTAGCTATAGGGCGATGAGATACGTCAATAGGATCCTCATGGTTTTTTCATGACTCCTATGAAGTACCTCTATTCTACTATGGCTGTTTTTCAGGTATTAGAGTCGGTACTTCATAAAGTATCGGCTCTTTTTTGTATGTGTCTTCACCCTACCGCTGCAGGCGGGAAGGGTGAGCATGAGGACTCGTAAAACTAATAGCAACGATCGAGCAACATATAAGTATACAAGTTGTGTTCGTAATGAAGATGGTAGTTATAGTGAAGAAACTATCGAGATTAAGCCGGGCGAAAATGGTGTCACTGAAGCGGATATTAAGATGCTTCACTCAATGGATGACAGCGAGGTTTACTACAACAATAAGAATCTGCGTCCTGCTAGAACTGCTGAAGAAAAAGCTGAGATTGAAGCGTGGAAAGAGAAGTACATCAAACGTTTCGAAGAAAGATACGGCTACAAACCAAACAAAGACGACGTTGACTACTCTGCTGAAGAGCATTTCCCGCGTAACTATAATCTTTCGCTTGACTTCGATGCAGATGGCGAGCTTGAAGTAGATAAAAGTCATCTTGCTGAAGCTCTCAGTACTACTGATGATTATGGTTTTATTACCAACGATTATGGTTTTGAAATGTCAGAAGAAATGGAGCATGCGTTTTCAACGCTTACTGACAAGCAGCGTCAGGTTATTCGTTTGATGTTTATTGAAGGATACACTCAGTCAGAGATTGCAAGCATGCTTGGTATCTCGTCTGCTGGCGTGAAAAAGCATCTCGATAGTGCCATCGTAAATCTTAAAAAAGTTTTACCAGAAAAATTCTAGAAATTTTATTTGGAGGAGGTTAAAAACTCCTCCTTTTTCTTTGCCTGTGATGTGTAAGGAAGAAACCCCTTATAGAAAGGAGGCAAAACTCGTGAAACACAAGATCGTTATTAACGTCACCGGTGAAAACGGTGAGAAGAAACAGGTTCTACGTGGAGCTGTGATGCGATTACCTCAGCGGTTTATCCGCTGGCTGTTTGGTGATTACTCGCAAGTCTACCTATTAGATCCTGGGAAAAGTGTTCAGTCAGTTGATGTCAAAGAAGTTTAAGGAGGAAAAACCGTGAACAAGGAAATATTGAGAGAAGTCATCAAAGACTTGGAAAACTTAACAGCTCATCTTAAAACTCTGTTTGATGATGCCGGTGTTTCTGGTGTTGGTTGTAAAGAAACAGCTTCTAATAATAAGGAGTCTGTTAAAAAGGTGAGTTTAGAGGATGTGCGAGCGGTTTTAGCAAAACTTAGCCAACATGGTAAAACCGCGGAAGTAAAAGCGCTTATCGTCAAGTTCGGAGCTAACAAGCTTTCAGAACTTGATGAAAGTAAGTACGCTGAGCTTCTTGAAGAGGCGAAAGGTATGACAAGTGACTAAGCATGCTTTACTTTCCCCATCTTCTGCTCACAGGTGGATTAAGTGTACTCCGAGTGCTGTTTTAGAAGAAAAGTTTGAAAACACTACTTCTGCAGCGGCTGAGGAAGGAACAGCGGCACACGCGTGGTGTGAGTACAAGCTGAATAAGCTTCTTAACCGTCCGTGTGAAAAACCGTCAACAGAGTATGACTCAAACGAGATGCAGGAATGCTCGGATGCTTACGTGGATTTCGTAATGGAAAAATACGAGCAGGCAAAACTTAACTGCCAAGATCCTATCCTTCTCATAGAGCAGAAAGTTGATTTTTCAGCTTACGTGCCTAGTGGGTTTGGTACAGCGGACTGCATTATTGTAGGCGAAAAAACGCTGCAGGTTATCGACTTTAAGTACGGTCAAGGCGTGCTGGTTGATGCTTACGAGAATCCTCAGATGAAATGCTACGCGCTTGGAGCTTTAACGCTTTTCGACAGCTTGTACGAGATACAAACTGTTGAGATGAGTATTTTTCAGCCAAGACGTGACAACGTATCCACTTTCACACTACCTGTCACAGAGCTTATCTCTTGGGCTGAAAGCGTGCTTAAACCAAAAGCAGAGCTTGCTATCAAAGGCGAAGGCGAATTTGAAGCCGGWGACTGGTGCAGGTTTTGCAGGGCAAAAGCCACGTGCCGTAAACGGGCGGAAGAAAACCTTAAACTTGCAGAACTTGAGTTCAAACCGCCATCTGTTTTAACGGATAGTGAGATTGAAGAAGTACTCACGCTTATCCCACAGTTAACGAAATGGGCTGATGATGTTTTAGCGTACGCCACAGATTCAGCTATTAACCACGGCAAAGAGTGGCATGGTTTCAAACTCGTGGAAGGCAGATCAGTTCGAAAGTTTAAGGACGAGACAGCGGTTATTGAGAAAGCTAAAGCTCATGGCTTTACCGACATTTTCAAAACTAGTCTTATCGGTTTAACAGAAATGCAAAAGCTGATGGGCAAGAAAAAATTTGAGGATATTCTGGGCGACCTAATTATAAAACCGTCCGGAAAACTTACGCTCGTACCAGACTCGGATAAGCGGGCAAAAGTCAACGTTCAAAATATTAATCAAGAATTTAAGGAGGAAAAGTAAAATGAACGGATTTAACAAAACTAAGGTTATCACAGGTAAGAACACGCGTCTTTCCTATTTCAACGGTTGGGAGCCAAAGTCTATTAATGGCGGTCCTGAAAAATATAGTGTTTCACTGCTTATTCCTAAAGATGATGTTGAAACAGTAAATGCTATTGAGAAAGCTATTGATGCTGCGATTGAAGAAGGTGTCGGCAAGTTCGGCGGTAAGAAACCAAACAAGCAAGCAATTAAACTCCCACTGAGGGACGGGGATATTGAGCGTGATGATGAAGCGTATAAAGGACACTACTTCATTAACGCAAACTCCACTACTCCTCCGCAGATTGTAGACAAGCAGGTAAAACCAATCATGGACCGCAGCGAAGTGTATTCAGGCTGCTATGCGAGAGTTTCCATCAACTTCTACGCGTTTAACTCTAACGGTAATAAGGGTATCGCTTGCGGTCTTGGCAACATTCAAAAAATCCGAAACGGTGAGCCACTCGGCGGACGTAGCCTTGCAACTGATGATTTTACGACTTTAGAAGATGATGACTTTCTAGCATAAGGAGCATGTGAAGATGATTAGCTGGTTTGTTGGAGTATTTGCTGGCGTATTGCTTCTTGATTTCGTGGTAAGAAAACTTGTCAGTCTTTATATCGAAGTCAAAAACATGCTGAACAAAAAGTAAGAAAGCCAAGGAGGTGGCAGGTTTTCTGTCACCTCTTTTATTAACTTGGAGGTGATGTAATTTGGAAAATTTGAGTATAGATTTAGAAACGTTTTCCTCCGTTGACCTTAAAAAATGTGGTGTTTACAAGTACGCAGAATCGGATGATTTTGAAATACTGCTCTTTGGCTACAGTGTGGACGGTAGTGAAGTTAAAGTCGTTGACTTAGCACAAGGTGAAACCATACCAGAGGTTGTGCTTTCCGCTTTAACAGATGAAACAGTGACCAAGTGGGCGTTTAACGCTCAGTTTGAAAGAGTCTGCTTATCACGCTACCTGCGAGATAAAGGCATCAATGTTAACCCTAGTCAGACAGTGAAAAGTGAAAGCTTGTTTTTAAACCCAAGCTCCTGGCATTGCACAATGATCTGGTCAGCCACCCTGGGACTTCCCATGTCGCTTGAAAACGTGGGAGCAGTACTGGGTCTTGATAAGCAGAAACTCACTGAGGGTAAGAATCTTATTAAATATTTCTGCCTGCCGTGTAATCCTACGAAAGTAAACGGTGGAAGAACAAGAAACAAGTATTTTCACGATAAGGGAAAGTGGGAGCTGTTTAAATCGTATAACAAGCGTGATGTGGAAGTTGAAATGAGTATTCAAGAAAAGCTCTCACGCTTTCCCGTACCAGACTTTTTATGGCAGGAGTTTTATCTCGACCAGGAGATCAACGACCGTGGGATAGAAATAGATCCTCGTTTCGTTGAATCAGCCATAAAACTCGACTTAGAGGTGAAAACGCATCTCATGAGTGAGCTTAAGCATATTACAGGTTTAGAAAACCCGAACTCAGTGTTACAAATGCGCTCTTGGCTTAAAGAGCATGGGCTTGAAATGGAGTCGCTTGGTAAAAAAGAAGTCGCTAAAGAACTTAAAACAGTGGGTAAAGAGTTGG
>QWCD01000121.1_pt1 | contig 23111 bp, 23 predicted proteins | sample 1972461 | NCBI WGS metagenome assembly QWCD01 (sample SAMN09866717, study PRJNA288562) | Human vaginal metagenome isolate term4_vaginal, whole genome shotgun... | isolation source: vagina | host: Homo sapiens | place: USA: California | reverse complement strand
TATCGTTCTGCTTATATCGATAAAGATGCCAAATAAGTTTAGTGAAGAATTAGAAGAATAAAATAGATGAAAATCGTATTAGAGCATCACTTTTTAAGTGGTAATCTGATACGATTTTCTTTTAAATTAAGAAGAGGTTAGAAGGATTATCAGAGTACTTTCCTTACATTTAATAATCAAGATGCTTTATTTGTTTGTATTTTCAAAATTGATTGACTTTTGTAAAAAAAGAGATAAAATGGTAAAAATATCTAATTTTTAAGGAGGCAAACAAATCATGCGATTGAAGAAAGTAATGGTTGGATGGTTAACAGGAATGGCTTTGATAAGTGCTGGGTGTAGTCAATCTTCAGAGAACTCTAAAGGAGCAGCTGAAAATAAAGTAGTGTATGCGGCACCAACTGAGTTATCCACTTTAGATTCTTCGTTAGTTCAAGATATCAATGCAGCTAACTATCTTGGACATTTGCAAGAAGGATTATTTTGGGAAGATGAAAAAAATGAAGTTCATCCTTCGTTAGCTAAGGAGCTTCCTGAAATTTCTAAAGATGGAAAATTAGTTAAAATAAAATTACGTGAAGATGCCAAATGGGCTAATGGGGATAAGATTACAGCGCATGATTTTGTATATGCAGTTCAAAGATTAGCAAATCCAAAGACAGGAGCTTCCTATTCATATTTGCTAGAAAATTTTGAAAATGGTCCTGAAATTTTGAAGGGACAAAAAGATTATCAAACGATCGGAGTAAAAGCTTTGGATGATTATACGATTGAAATTCGATTAAATCGTCCAACACCGTATATTAATCACTTATTGGCGTTTGTTTCTTTCTATCCTTTAAACAAGAAGTTTGTAGAAGAAAAAGGCGATCAGTATGGGACGTCTGCAGAAAATGTTTTAGCAAGTGGACCTTACCAAATCACAGAATGGGATGGTTCCTCTAATAAGTGGACGTTAAAGAAAAATCCTAATTTCTTTGCAGCAGATAAGGTGAAGGTTGAAACAATCGAAGTTCAAGTAATGAAAGAAGTTTCGACTAATGTGAATTTATTTGAGGCTGGAAAAATCGATAATGCTATTTTAACGGGTGAGACGGTGAAACAATTTGCAGATCATCCTAAAGCAGTGAAGAGAGAAAAAGCACGGCTAAGTTATCTTGAATTTAACCGGAAAAAAGATTATCTAAATAATGCAAAGCTTCGTGAAGCTATTGATTTTGCTATCGACAATAAGGCTCTTACCCAACAAATTATTGGAGATGGATCGGTTGCTACTTCTACCTTTTTGCCAAAGAAATTTTATTTTAATCCAGACACTCAAAAAGACTTTGTAGATGAAGTTGCTGTCCCAGAAAAAGCAGATGGTAACAAAGCTAAAGAATTATGGGAAGAAGCTAAAAAAGAATTAGGAAAAGATCAACTGACCATTCGTTTGTTAGCAGATGATGATGAAAAAGCGAAAAAAGAATGTCAATATATTCAAGGGCAGATTCAAAATCATTTGCCAGGTGTTCAAGTAGAATTGGTTAATGTTCCAAAGAAAAATCGCTTAAAACAAATGAAAAAGCAAGATTTTGATTTGGTCTTAACGGAATGGGGAGCAGATTATGCAGATGCTTCTAACTTCTATGACCTTTATAAGACAGGAAATGCGTATAATTCAGGAGATTATAGTAATGCAGAATATGATGCCATTTTAGCTAAAGCTGCCAATGAAGATGCGTTGAAACCTAAGGAACGTTGGGAAGATTTCAAAAAAGCGCAAAAAATATTGACGGATGATCATGCTTTAGTAGTTCTTTATCAAGCGGCAGAAACTCAATTGCGCAATCCTCGCTTAAAGGGAATGATCTTTAGACCTGTCAATTTAGAATTTGACTTTAGAACAGCTTATTTTGAATAATTTCAGAAGTGAACCATTTATGACATGACTAAGAGAAAAGATTCTCTACTAGATGCAAAAAAAGCTAGGCAAGAGGGCCTAGCTTTTTTGGTAGAGATTGGGAGGAGATGATGAGAAGAAAAAATGTTAAAAAGGTTAGGAAAAGAAGAATGTGTTAGATTTTATGCCATAAAATATGCCATAAAAGGAGTGGAATTTTGGATGGAATCTCAATAAAACGATTTTTTCCTTCTAAAAAAGATTAAATTTTGGCGTTTTTTTAAATTTTTATGAAATTTCAAACAAAAGTGCAATGATTTTTGCTAAAATAGTAAGTATAATATTAAAAATGTAAGAGATAACGTTAAGAAAAAGCCACCTATCATTAGTCCTTGTTGATAATTCTTTGTCATTAAATCCGACAAAGGAACAAGAGGTTCTTGATTATCTTGAACGGGATTTGGTCGAAACAGGTGAAGGCCATATTTCTTCCACATAGCATGGAAGTTGTCAAAAGTCCCAGAATGGATGATCCATAGACCTAAAGAAGGAATAAGGATAAAGCCGGCTATCATAAAATAGCCGTTGCTAAGGTCTAAAAAGATTCCCTTTGAAGAGAGGGTTAAGTGGTAGAGTAGGGGGAATAGCGTTAAAACGATCAATAAAATTAAATTTAATTTTTTTTTCATGGTGTCCCTTTCTTTTTCTTTCCTATTAGTCTTAAGTTACCATAAATGAGGAGGTGCTGCAATTTATGAAATCTTATGGGAAATTTTTGCTTAGAAGAATATTTTTTATGATTCTCACACTATTTCTAATTGCAACGATTACATTTTTCTTGATGAAGTTACTGCCAGGAACCCCTTATTCTAATGAAGATAAATTGTCACCTGAGCAAATTTATATTATGAATGAACGCTATGGCTTAAATGATCCCATTTTTGTTCAATATATTCGGTATATTTTTGGAATGGTCAAAGGGGACTTTGGTATTTCTTTCCAATTTAATAATACGCCTGTTTCCGAATTATTAGGAGCAAGAATTTGGCCATCTATTCAATTAGGGGCGCAAGCCTTAGTTTTAGGGACTGTGATTGGAACAGTTTTTGGTGTTTTGTCTGCTATGTATCGGAATACATGGATAGATTCCACATTAACCTTCTTATCTATTTTAGGGCAATCTATTCCTAACTTTGTGTTTGCTGTGTTATTACAACTTATTTTTGCGGTGAAATTGGGATGGTTTCCAATTGCTTTGTGGGATAAAGGATTTGCTTCTTCTATTCTTCCAACCATTGCTTTAGCTATTTCGCCTTTAGCGAACTCTGCACGATTTGTACGTACGGAGATGGTGGATGTGTTGAATTCTGATTATATTGAATTAGCGCGAGCTAAGGGATTGAGTCGAACAGCGGTGGCTTTCAAGCACGGAGTAAGAAATGCTTTGATTCCTTTGGTAACGATCCTAGGACCTCTATCTGTTGCCTTGATGACAGGGTCAATGGTTGTTGAAAATATCTTTGCTATTCCGGGAATTGGAGAACAATTCGTTAAGTCAATTACAACAAATGACTATTCGACCATTATGGGAATGACGATGTTTTATTCGACTTCCTTAGTTGTTATTTTATTAATTGTTGATATTTTATACGGTATTATTGATCCACGTATTCGTGTGGCTAGTGAGGGGGAAAATTAGATGGCTGAAAAAAATCTCGCTATAAAAGCTATGTCAGCGGATAATTTTAAACCAGTGTCCCATAAAAACTTTATGGACGCTGAGACCATTTCTGCACCTTCTCTGAGCTTCCTTCAAGATGCTTGGCGTCGATTAACGAAAAATAAAGCCGCAATTGTATCTTTAGTGATTTTAGTTATTGTAACAGTTTTGGCTTTAATGGCTCCTCTGTTAGCTCCTCATGATTATGCAGCTCAAAACGCTCAATTTGCTAACTTACCTCCTAAAATTCCTGGATTAGAATGGTTATCTTTATTTGATGGAAAAACGAGAGTGGCAGGTGCAGCGATTGATGCTTATGCACACGCTGGAGTGCCGAATGGGCAATATTTCTATTTAGGAACGGATGCTTTAGGAAGAGATCTTTTATCTCGGATTTTATATGGAACGCGCGTTTCTCTCTTTATTGGTATTGTTGCAGCTACTCTTAATTTAGTGATTGGGGTGCCTTACGGAATTGTTTCTGGATGGTTTGGTGGCAGAGTCGATAATTTGATGCAACGTTTTCTAGAAGTTATGTCTGGGGTACCAAATCTTGTTATTGTGATTTTGCTTTTATTAGTATTAAAACCAGGGATTGCTTCCATTATTATTGCTTTAGCTTTTACAGAATGGATCACTATGGCTCGGTTAGTTCGGGCAGAAACCTTAAAAATCAAAAATGCAGAATATGTGTTAGCTGCACGTTCTTTAGGGGAATCAGGTTTTAATATTGCGGTGAAGCATATTTTACCTAATATTGCAGGGGTAGTGATTATCCAAACCATTTTTTCTATTCCAGCAGCGATTTTCTTTGAAGCGTTCTTGAGCTTTATTGGATTAGGAATTCCTGCACCCCAAGCTTCTTTGGGAACATTGATTAATGATGGATACAAGACTTTCAGATTCTTGCCACATCTTATGTGGTATCCAGCTGGAGTTCTTTGTTCAGTGATGATTTCCTTTAATATGTTAGCCAATGGGTTACGGGATGCTTTAGATCCTAAGATAAATGATTAGGAGGTTAGCAATGAGTGAAAATATCTTAGAAGTAAAAAATTTAGAAGTCGGATTTGATACTTTTGCTGGCCAAGTTCAAGCGATTCGAGGCGTTTCTTTTGAAGTGAAAAAAGGAGAAACTTTAGCTATTGTTGGAGAATCTGGGTCAGGGAAATCTGTGACTGTTCGTACGATTATGCGCCTATTAGCGAATAACGCTGTTTATAAAGGAGGACATATTATCTTTAAAGGAGAAGACCTCCTCGAAAAAGATGATAAGGCAATGCAAGCCATTCGTGGGGAAGATATTGCTATGATTTTCCAAGACCCAATGACTTCTTTGAATCCAGTTATGCGAATTGGAGATCAAGTAGCAGAGCCTATTCGGATCCACCAAAACACCAGCAAAGAAGAAGCTTATAAACGGGCTTTAGAGTTGCTGGAACAAGTAGGTATTCCAAATGCAAAGCGCCGTATGAAAGATTATCCTCATCAATTTTCTGGTGGACAACGGCAACGTATTGTGATTGCCATTGCTTTGGCTTGTCGTCCATCGATTTTAATAGCTGACGAGCCAACAACCGCTTTAGATGTGACTATTCAAGCACAAATTTTAGATTTAATGAAGAGCTTGCAAGAAACTAGTCAGACGTCAATTATTTTTATTACTCATGATTTAGGGGTAGTAGCTAATGTGGCTGACCGTGTGGCAGTGATGTATGCCGGCAAAATTGTAGAATACGGAACAGTGGATGAAATTTTCTACAATCCACAACATCCTTATACTTGGGGATTAATTACTTCCATGCCAACGTTGGATACGGAAGGAGAGCTCCTCTCTATTCCAGGAACTCCTCCAGATTTATTAGATCCTCCAAAAGGAGATGCTTTTGCTTTGCGGAGTGATTATGCGATGGCTATTGATTATGAAGAAGAACCTCCGATGTTTAAAGTCTCAGAGACGCATGCGGCAGCGACTTGGTTGCTTCATCCAGACTGTCCAGCAGTACAAGCACCTGATGAAATTCAACGTCGATTTGAAGTGTATAAAGAACTTCAATCACAAGGCGCAACAGATACGCATGAAAATATTGGGGTCTTAGATCAAGCACATAAACAAGCACAAAAGAAGGAGGCTTGTCATGACTGATCAAAATAAAGCCTTATTAACCGTTAAACATTTAAAACAGTATTTTAATGTTGGTCAAAAGAATGAAGTTAAAGCGGTTGATGATATTAATTTTGAAATTTATGAAGGGGAGACATTCGGTTTAGTTGGAGAATCTGGTTCTGGAAAGACGACAACTGGACGGGCGGTTATGCATCTTTATAAACCCACTTCAGGAGAAATTATTTTTGAAGGAAATGATATTTCTAAAATTAAGAGCTATCAAGAAGAACTCTCTTTTAGAAAAGATATTCAAATGATTTTTCAAGATCCTTACGCTTCTTTAAATCCACGGATGAAAGTAGAAGATATTATTGCGGAAGGATTAGTCATTCATAAAATTGGAGCTAGTGACAAAGAACGCAAAGAGCGTGTGCGTGAACTCTTGAAAGTGGTTGGTTTGAAACCAGATCATGTTTCCCGTTATCCGCATGAATTTTCTGGGGGTCAGAGACAAAGAATTGGGATTGCCCGGGCTTTAGCTGTCAATCCAAAGATGATTATTGCGGACGAACCAATTTCTGCTTTGGATGTTTCTATTCAAGCGCAGGTTGTTAATCTTTTACAACAACTTCAAAAAGAATATAAGTTAACCTATCTCTTTATTGCACATGATTTATCCATGGTTAAATATATTTCTGACCGCATTGGCGTTATGTATCATGGCAAATTAGTAGAATTAGCAGAAGCGGATGAATTGTATTATCACGCGCTTCATTCTTATACTCAAAGTTTACTTTCTGCTGTTCCTCAACCAGACCCTATTCATGAACGCAATCGTCACCGTATTCCTTATGATCATAAAGAGTTTACCGGTGAAGAAAGTATGCATGAAGTTTCTCCTGGGCACTTTATTTACTGCTTAGATAGTGAAGTCGACTATTATCGTCAATTACGTCAAGCTTAAAAATATCAAACAAAAAGCCTGAAAGAAGACAAGTAAACATCTTTTTTCAGGCTTTTCTGTAAATAAAAGAAGAATGACTAAGCGTTATTCTTACGGTCTAAGTAGCTTTGAATCAATAAAATAATGAGTAAAAAAGAATACCAGATTATTTTACGGTTTCGCTTTTTTTGAGCAGGTGTGAGGGCTTTCTTAAACATGTTTTTCCTCCTCATTCCAATTCTATTTTATTTTATTATAGCATATAGCAACGGACGATTTTGAAATCTTTTGTTTTTATTAAGTCCTATTTTCCTCTTTCATGCAAAAGGAGGGGATGTGTTACAATAAATCTTTGGAAAGAGTAAGAATGTGTAAGGGGGATAAAAAGTGCAAGTAGGAATTGATCGGTTCAATTTTTATGTACCAAAGTATTATATTGATTTAAAAGATTTAGCAAAGGCTAGAGGAGAAGATCCGAATAAATATCTGATTGGTTTGGGTCAAGAAGAACAAGCGGTACCTCCCTTGTCTCAGGATACCATTAGTTTGGCTTTAAATGCCGCTTATCCCTTAATCACAGAAGAGGATCGTCAGGTGATTGACTTGGTTATTTTGGCTACTGAAACAAGTGTCGATCAATCCAAAGCCGGAGCGATTCTTTTGCATGACGGTTTAAACATTCAAGCTAAAGCACGTTGTATAGAAATGAAAGAGGCATGTTATAGCGGAACTTTTGCTTTAAGAACGGCTGTTGAACATGTGACACTTCATCCTAACTCCAAAGCCTTGGTAGTTTGTTCGGATATTGCTCGCTATGGGTTAAAAACTTCAGGGGAAGTCACTCAAGGAGCAGGAGCTGTGGCAATGATTATTGCAGCTCAACCTTCCATTGCCGTGGTGAAAGACGATGCTACTTATTATAGTGTCAATGTTAATGACTTTTGGCGTCCAAATTATACGAGGAATGCTTGCGTAGATGGTCATTATTCCAACGATCGTTACTTGAAAGCTTTAGAAGAAACATGGACAGATTACCGCCAAACCCATAGCCGAGATTTGAAAGAGTTCAAAGCCTTCTGTTTCCATCTCCCTTATACTAAGATGGGGAAGAAAGGCCTAAATCAATTGACGAAGGATATAGCGGAAGAGGACAAGGCAACTTATTATGAATACTATGAAGCGAGTCGCCTTTACAATAAGCGCGTAGGGAATATTTATACCGGTTCTTTGTATTTGAGCTTCTTTTCTTTATTAGAAAATGGAAAAAATCTTCAAGCCCAAGATAAAATTGGGATGTATAGTTATGGATCAGGCGCAGTAGGTGAGTTTTATTCTTTGGAATTAGTGGAAGGCTTCGAGAATTACCTTCAGCCAACTGCTCATGCTAATCTTCTTAATGGACGCCAAAAATTAAGTATAGCAGAATATGAAAACTTTTTTGAAGAAGGGTTGGTTGAAGACGGCTCTTTACAAAATATTTCTCCTCACCGAGATGAGGATGTCTTTAGATTGGATAAGTTAGAAGGGCATTGCCGGTATTATAGAAAATAAAAGAATATCCATACAAAAAAGCACCGACTTTTAGAGAGCGGCTTTGAAAAGTTGAACTTAGATCGTCAACTTTTGAGAGCTAGTTGGAAAAGCAGTGCTTTTTTTATTGTTAAAGGGTATTTTGACGAAGTTGAGAGAGAAGGCGCCTTGCAACTTCTTGGGAAAGGGTGGAGTTTGTTTTTAAGAGAGTTGTGAGTGGCTCGATCTCATCCTCTTTTGCTCCAACGCTCATGGCTAAGGAGCGAGACTGAAGGGCCATGTGGCCAGTTTGAATGCCTTCACTGACTAGAGCACGCAAAGCGGCAAGATTTTGACAAAGACCGACACTAGAAATCATAAGCATTAATTCTTTGGCATTGGGGGACTGCATCAGTTGATGGGCAATTTGAGCGGTGGGATGAATTTTGATAGAGCCACCGACACTTCCTACTGTGAGGGGAAGGGTGAGTGTTCCCTTTAAGCGTTGAGTCTGTTTATCGAAAGTCCATTGGCTTAGTCCCCGATATTTTCCATCTTTTGCAGCATAGGCGTGGCAGGCGGCTTCGTTTGCTCGCCAGTCATTTCCTGAAGCAATCAGAACAGCGTCTACTCCGTTCATAATGCCTTTATTGTGAGTGCATGCGCGGTAAGGGTCAATTTGAGCGAGACGACTAGCTTGAACAATGCGTTCAGCGATGGCTGTACCGGCTTCTATGGATTTGCCTAAAGCTTGGACAGGAACCTCACAGTCAGCTTGAACGAGAGATTTAGTGGCATAGTTACTTAGAATAGCCATTAAACAAGTCAAAGGCGGCAAATTTTTGTCGGATTGGCTGAGTGTTTCTAGATGGTGTGCTAAAGCTTCCAACATGGTATTTGTCATATTGGCCCCCATGGCTTCTTGAGTATCTAAAGTGACATATAATATGAGAAAATTTTCTTCGGAGTCTTCTTGGAAGTGAGAGGTAATTTTTTTGATCCCTCCGCCGCGTTTCTTTAAAGAAGGGTGGGCAGATTCCGCTAGCTGAATGAGGGGGGATTGGTGGGAGTGAATATACCTTTCCAAAATCTTAGCTTCTTTTTGGGAAGAAAGGCCGGTGAAAACAATTTCTCCGGTGAGCAGTCGGGTAAGGACATGGGCGTTGATACCTCCGCCTGCTCGAGCCATTTTAGCACCATTTGAAGCGGCGGCCACCACACTTGGTTCTTCGATAGCCATCGGAATAAGGATTTCTTTGCCGTTAATGACAAAATTTTTTCCAATTCCTAAAGGGAGGGCGTAAGTTCCAATGGCATTTTCGATCATGTGGTCAGCTGTAGCCAGGGGAAGAGACTGGTTGTTTTCTAATAAAGTTGCTTGGTCAGGGGTAATATGGCCTCCTTGAACAAGGATTTCTAGTCTTTCTTTTAGAGATAAATGGTAAAAGGGTGTAGGCTTCATAGCTTATTATCGTCTCCTTTTTGTAATACTCTTAGTATAGCGGAAGTTGTAGGTAGAATAAAGAGAAAGGAGATAAGGCTTAGGGTATGCATTGCACAATAGCAAAGGATTCGATACAATAATACCAGAGAAAAGAATGAGGAGACGAGTATGAAAAAAAGAAAAGAAGTACTAAATGAAGATGAGATGCGTCGCGCAATAACCCGAATGACTTATGAAGTGTTAGAAAGAAATCATGGACATGAAAATATGGCTATTGTAGGTATTCGAACAAGAGGAGCAGTGATTGCGGAACGGATAGCACAGCGTATTGAAGAATTAGAAGGAGTTAAGATTCCGTTAGGCTTTTTGGATGTTAGTGGGTATCGGGATGATGTAACCAGTCTGGAAAGAAAGCAAACACTCCACTTGAATCAATTAGAGTTTTCAGTGACTGGTAAACATGTCTTTATTTGTGATGATGTGTTGATGACAGGAAGAACAATTCGTGCTACAATGGACGCGTTGGTAGATTATGGTCGCCCAAGTAAAATTTCTTTGGTGACTTTGATTGATCGAGGTCATCGCGAGCTACCGATCCGAGCAGACATTGTAGGGAAAAATATTCCCACTTCTCGAGAAGAAGCGGTGCAGGTGCGGATCAAAAATTGTGATCCAGAAGACGGCGTATACATTATTTAATCATTGAAACACTAGGGGAGCGTTAAGCTGAGATGTGAGAAACAGACCCTTTGAACTTGTAACTAGGTAATGCTAGCGAAAGAAAGTGCGATTAACTGGACAGGTAAGAAGACTTTCTTACCTGTTTTTATTATTAACAGAAGGATAGAAAGAGGGGCAAGGTAGCAGAAAAAATAAAAGGGGCACATGATCTTCCAACAGAAGAGAAAGAAGGTATCCTATGGGACAGAATAAGCGGCTATTATATCTATTAGAAATTGTTATGGCGGGGGTTCTTGCTTATCTTATTGGTCTTTTACCGACGACGAATGGGAGTGGGTTAGGGGTCAATTTAGGAGTGATTCCTCTCTATGTGATAGCTATTCGTCATAATGTGCGTGCGGGTATGTATGCAGGCTTTTTATTTGGAATGATCCAATTACTGACGGGGCAAGCAACGATTCTGACACCCGTTCAAGTGTTTATCGAATATTTCTTCGCTTTTATGATGGCGGGATTTGCGGGGACTTTTGCTCCTCAAATCAAAAAGGCACTGGACGAGAAGAAGTTGGCTTCCTTCTTTACCTGGGTAGGTGCGTCAACTTTTATCGGGATGTTTGTACAATATTTTGTTCATTTTCTAGCGGGCTATTTCTTTTGGCGGTCTTATGCCCCGAAAGGGATGAATCCTTGGATGTATTCGCTGATGGTGAATGGTGGAACAGGTCTGGCCACTTGGGTGGTTGCAGCGATTGCTGTGGGACTTTTACTCAAAACGGCTCCTGTGTTGTATCAGCCTAAAAAATAAAGCTTTCTTCTCAGTTATATCGCATACATGAGACGTTCTTTTCTATAAAAGAACGTCTTTTTTGACGTTTTTTATGTTAGAAGGGATTTAAAAGGGAAAAGAAAGTTTTTCCTCAGGGCGAAAGGAAGTATGATATGATTAACACGATGATTAGTGACTTGAGGAGGGTATCTATGCTATATACAAGCACGCGGGACAATCGGATCAGAATAACTGCTTCACAAGCGATTTTGCAAGGTTTATCAGAAGACGGGGGGCTTTATGTGCCGGTTGATTTTCCACGAATCAATCGGACATGGCAGGAAGTGAAGACCTATACGTATCAAGAGATGGCGGAATGGGTGTTGGGGCTGTTTTTGACGGATTTTAGTGCAGAATCGATTAAGGCTTGTGTTCAAGCGGCTTATGGTGAGAATTTTGATGATGAGAGGATGGCGCCTTTGGTGCAGGTAGGAGACCACTATCACTTGGAATTGTTTCATGGACAAACGATTGCTTTTAAAGATATGGCACTTTCTATTTTGCCTCATTTGATGAAAAAAGCTGCTAAAATGAATCACAATACAAATGAAATTGTGATTCTAACGGCAACCTCTGGAGATACTGGTAAGGCGGCTATGGCAGGCTTTAAGGATGTAATAGGGACAAAGATTATCGTCTTTTATCCCAAAGGAGGGGTCTCCTCCATTCAAGAACGTCAGATGATTACGCAAGAAGGAGAAAATACTTATGTCATAGCCGTAGAAGGGAATTTTGACGATGCCCAAAATCAAGTGAAGAAATTGTTCAATGATGTTTCACTTAGAGAAAAGCTAGCTCAAGAAGGCTGTCAGTTTTCGTCGGCAAATTCTATGAATATTGGCCGTCTGCTTCCTCAAATAGTTTATTATTTTTATGCTTATGCGCAGCTCCTTAAAGAAGGACAGATAAAAGAGGGAGAGAAGATCAATTTTACAGTACCTACTGGAAATTTTGGAAATATTTTAGCGGCTTATTATGCCCAAAAAATGGGGCTTCCTGTGGATAAGCTTGTGTGTGCTTCCAATGACAATACGGTTCTTTATGATTTATTCCAAACAGGAACTTATGACAGATGTCGTCCCTTTAAGTTAACGATTTCCCCTTCGATGGATATCTTGATTTCTTCTAATTTTGAACGTCTCTTATACTATGCGGTTGGAGAAAACAGTGAAGAAGTAAAGGAATATATGGACGCTCTCAATCTTAAGGGAAGTTATCATCTCTCTGATGAAGTTCGCAAACAGCTGTCAGATTTTGTGGGAGAATATGCGAGTGAAGAAGAAACTTTAAAAGAGATTGGAACAGTATACACTAAAGAAGGATACCTTATGGATCCACATACAGCGGTGGCTTCTGTATGTGGTCATAAGGCAAAGAAGGGTTTAAAAGGGAAAAATATTATTGTTTCAACGGCTAGCCCTTATAAATTCCCTGAAGCTATTTTAAAAGCTTTAGCTGTAGAAAATCCTGAAACAGATAGAGAGCGATTAGAGTTTATTCACCAAAAAAGTGGGATAGCTTTTCCACCGACAATTACAGCTTTATTTCAAGCACCTGTTCGTCATCGGATGGAAGCTGCAGTAGAAGAAATGAAAGATTATGTTTTGGCAATTATTCATCAGAAAAAGAAATAGAGGAAGGAGATTATTGTGCTAGAAGGAAAGAAAATTGCTGTTATGATAACAGGAGGAATAGCAGCTTATAAGGTCCCTTCTTTTGTAAGAGGATTGATAAAGGCAGGCGCTCAAGTCAGAGTAGCCATGACACCCCAAGCTGAGAAATTTGTGACAGCTGAGACTTTAAAGGTCTTGACCAAATATCCTGTGTTATTAGAAGTGCAGATTTATCCAGAAGAGGTGGGACATGTTCATTTAGCGGATTGGGCAGATTTAGCAGTAGTTATTCCGGCAACTGCCAATACTCTTTCTAAAATGGCAAATGGACTGGCAGATAATGAGCTAACCTCTTCACTCTTGGCGATGACGTGTCCGAAGATGCTTGTTCCAGCGATGAATAGTAACATGTGGTCTAATTTTGCCACAAAAAAAAATATAGCTACCCTCAAAGAAGCTGGCCTTTTTGTGATTGAGCCTGAGGATGGCTTTCTAGCGGAGGGATATTCTGGCAAGGGAAGAATGCCTGATCCGGAGGTAATTTTGCAGGCGCTATATGCTTTGAGTGCTTTAGAAGATCTCAAAGGGAAGGTTTCTTTAGCTGGAGAAAAAGTCGCCATTAGTGCGGGAGGAACTGAAGAAGCTATTGACCCAGTTCGTTTCATTGGAAACCGGTCAAGTGGGAAGATGGGAGTCGCTTTGGCTTATGTGGCAGCCTTAGCGGGCGCAGAGGTGACCCTTGTTTGTGCCAAAAGTGCACAAGTACTACCTGTTTTACCTCAAATCCAAACCCGAGAGATAACAACCGCTCGCGAATTAAATGATGTCATGACCGCACTTAATGCTGAGGCGGATGTGCTTATTATGGCAGCTGCGGTGAGTGATTTTAGAGTTGAAAATCAAAGTCAACGAAAGATTAAAAAGGACAAGTCTAAACCAAAAGCTACTGGTCTGCAACTCAATCTTGTAGAAAATCCAGATATTTTAAAAGGGTTATCGAATGAAACGACCTATTTAGTGGGATTTGCAGCGGAGACGGATCATGTGGAAGACTATGCCAAAGAGAAACTTCAACGAAAGGGCGTACATATGATCGTTGCCAATGATGTCAGTCAAAAAAATATAGGTTTTGGTTCTGAAAATAATGCGGTAACTATTCTCACTCAGCATTCTGAAGTTAAGATCCCGTTAGCTAATAAATTTAAGATTGCTGCTGCTATTTTGCAAGAGATTCAACGGGATCGTCACCAAGAGATAAAAAAAGGCTGTTCTTTCCTTTAAGAGAGAAAGAGCAGCCTTTTTAGCACCTTTATTAATATTCTTCACCGAGTAAATAAGTTAAATCTCCCAATGTAAAAGGTGATTCATGATTGATTCGATCATAGTAAAGATGACCATTTAAGTGATCGATTTCATGCTGGAGGACAATAGCGGGATATCCTTTAAAACGGTTTTTGTAGGAATTCCCTTGGATATCTTGATAAGTAACGGTAATGCGCGCGTAACGTGGAACATAACCAGGAACATCGTCATCTACGGAGAGACAGCCTTCGCCTTCTTTCAAACAGATTTTTTCGGCGGAATGGCTCACAATTTTAGGATTGACCATCACTTTTTCTAGGTCGAAATCGTCAGCATAAGCGTTTGGATCAAGTTTCGGAACTAATAAGGCTATCATTTGGCGACCTACACCAACTTGTGGAGCAGCTAAGCCAACACCTGCGCGAAGTCCCATTTCCTTACCGATTTTAGGGTCTTGACTGTTGTAGAGATATTCCATCATATCATGGGCGAGTTGCAAATCTTTTTTGGTTAAAGGAAATTCGATTTTTTCAGAAACTTGTCTTAGGACAGGCTCTCCGTCTCTGGTAATGTCATTCATATAATACATAAAGTTCCTCCTCAACGTTACGTGATCAAACACGTGTCTTACAATAACATATTTTCTCAAATAATAGAGAATAAGTCAAAGGTCGGATGTTATATAAACAAGGAATAAAAAAGAAACAGAAATAAAACAGATGAACAGTGAGCTGAAAAAAGCTGCTTCCTCAGCAAACGGTATAACGACGGCAATGTGAAAGCGTTAACATGAACATTCTGTTAACGCCTTCACATGTAAGAGAGCTGTATTAATATAGAAAGTTTAAAATCTGGAAGTGGTTTCGTTGAAATTGATTTTAGAAGATGATAAATTGAGAGAGTGAAGAGTGATTAGAACAATTTAGATACACTTTTTAATAGGTTTTTATTCAGAAAGGAATGTGTACAGATGGCAAAACAACCAGTAGATTATGAAGCACAACTGGCTGGTATCGCTGACCAATTTAAGATGGTTCGCATACTAGACGAAGAAGGAAATGTCGTTAATCCTGACATTATGCCTGATTTGACAGACGATCAACTCGTAGAATTGATGAAGAGAATGGTCTTCTCTAGAACTCTTCACGAACGTTCTATGGCTTATTCTCGTCAAGGTCGTTTAGGATTCTATGCACCTACTTATGGCCAAGAAGCTTCCCAAATGGCAAGTTCTTATGCTTTTGAAGAAGGTGACTGGCTATTCCCAGGTTATCGTGATATCCCAGAACTTGTGGCTAAAGGTCTTTCTATTGAAAAAGCTTTCCATTGGTCACGTGGTCACGTTGATGGAAACAGATATCCAGAAGGTTTGAACGCAATGCCTCCACAAATTATTATCGGGGCACAATTAATGCAAGGTATGGGGAATGCCGTTGGTCAAAAATTAAATGGCTCCAAGAATGTTTCTTATACTTATACAGGTGATGGTGGTTCTAGCCAGGGTGACTCTTATGAAGCATGGAACTATGCAGGTCGTTTCAAAGCTCCAATCGTGTTCTTTGTTCAAAATAACGGATTTGCGATTTCCACACCTCGCTTTAAACAAACTGCTGCTAAAACTTTAGCACAAAAGGCAGTTGCAGCGGGATTCCCTGGAGTACAAGTAGATGGAAACGATGCATTAGCTGTTTATGCAGTTGCTAAACAAGCACGTGAATGGGTAGCAGCAGGTAATGGTCCTGTTTTAGTTGAAACCATCACAAACCGCTTAGGCGCACACTCTACTTCTGGTGATGATCCTAAGATTTATCGTACAAAAGAAGATATTGAATTATGGACTTCTCGTGAACCATTAATTCGTTACCGTGCTTTCCTTGAAAACAAGGGACTTTGGGATGAAAAGACAGAAACAGAATATGTTGAAAGCTTGAAAGAAGAAATTCAAGAAGCAATTAAAGCTGCTGAAGCTGAACCTAAACAAAAAGTTTCTGACTTCTTGAAGTACATGTTTGAAAATCCAGGACAAAATATCAAAGAACAAATTGCTATTTTTGAAGCAAAGGAGAGTGACTAAGCATGGCAAAAGGAAAAACAATGATTGAAGCCATCACTGAAGCGATGGATCAAGAAATGGCACGTAATGACAAGCTCTTACTATTTGGTGAAGATGTTGGTAAGAACGGTGGGGTTTTCCGTGCATCAAAAGGCTTATTTGATAAATATGGTGAAGACCGTATTATCGATACTCCATTATCTGAATCCGGTATTGGTGGTTTAGCTATCGGTCTATGCTTACAAGGTTTCCGTCCAATTATGGAAATTCAATTCTCCGCATTTGTGTTTGAAGTAATGGACTCTATTGCAGGTCAAATGTCTCGTTACCGCTTCCGTTATGGCGCAACACGTAATTTCCCAATTACTGTTCGTTCACCATTTGGTGGTGGTGTTCATACACCAGAAATGCACGCAGACTCTGTTGAAGGTTTGTTTGTTCAAACACCAGGTATTAAAGTGGTTATTCCTTCTAACCCTTATGATGCTAAAGGACTTTTAATCTCAGCTATTCGTGATAATGACCCAGTCATCTTCCTAGAACATATGAAATTATATCGTTCTTTCCGTGAAGAAGTACCTGAAGAAGAATACACCGTTCCATTGTGTGAAGCAAATGTCGCACGTGAAGGGAAAGATGTAACAATCATTTCTTATGGTTACATGGTACGTGAATCTCTCAAAGCAGCAGAAGAATTAGAAAAAGAAAACATTTCTGTTGAAGTTATTGACTTAAGAACTGTTTCTCCAGTTGATTATGAAACCATCGGCAAGTCTGTTCAAAAGACTGGACGTGTAGTCATGGTTCAAGAAGCACAGCGTGAAGCTGGTGCCGGAAACAATATTATTGCTGAAATCTCTATGCGGAATATTCTTTCCTTAGAAGCACCTGTAGAATTTGTTGCTTCTCCAGATACTGTTTATCCATTTGGTTTAGCTGAAAATGATTGGTTACCAAATGTAGAAGACATCAAGGAAGCCGTTAAGAAAACTATTAACTTCTAATAGTTAGGATAAATACAGAAGGGATGATTTGCAAATATGGCTTATATTTTCAATATGCCAGATGTCGGCGAAGGCATGAGCGAAGGCGAGATTGTTAGCTGGCATGTTGCTGAAGGCGACGAAGTAAAAGAAGAAGACGTTATTGTTGAAGTTCAAAACGATAAATCTGTTGAAGAAGTGTTTGCCCCAGTAAGTGGTAAAGTCGTTAAGATTTATGTACCAGAAGGGGAAGTTGCAATGGTCGGGGAACCTCTTATTTCCTTTGAAGGAGAAGGTTTACCAGATAACAGTGCAGAAGCTGCTCCAGCTGCAGAAGCTGCCCCAGCCCCAGCCCCTGCTCCTGCCCCAGCTGCTCCAGCACCAGCCGCACCTGCTGCCCCAGCTGCTCCAGCACCAGCCGCACCTGCTGCCCCAGCTGCTCCAGCACCTGTTGCTGTTGATCCAAATCGTTTGATTTTAGCTATGCCATCTGTTCGCCAATATGCGCGCGAAAAAGGTGTAGATATCAAACAAGTACCAGGTACTGGTAAAAATGGACGTATCCTACGTCAAGATATTGATAACTTCCAAGGTGGCGTAGCCGTTGCCGCTGCTCCAGCTGCCGCTGCAGCACCTGCTGCTGAAGCCGCACCAGCCGCTCCAGCTCCACAAAACTTCGAAGGTCAAGTAGAACATGTGAAGATGACTCCAATGCGTAAAGCTATCGCTAAAGCAATGGAAACTTCTAAATACACTGCTCCAGATGTTACCTTATTCAAGAATGTGGAAGTTTCTAAACTTTGGGCACATCGTAAGAAATTCAAAGGGATTGCTGCTGAACGTGATACCAAGTTAACATTCTTACCATACGCAGTAAAAGCTGTAGTAGCTGCTGCTAAGAAGTATCCAATGTTAAATGCTTCTGTTGATGATAATGCTCATGAATTTCTCGTTAAACATTTCTACAATGTCGGAATTGCTACAGATACAGAACAAGGTCTCTTTGTTCCAGTTATTCATGGGGCAGATAGCAAGTCGATGTTTGATATTGCTGATGAAATTAATGAAAAAGCTGAATTGGCTCATGCAGGTAAATTAAAACCTGATGACATGTCAAATGGTACAATTACCATTTCTAATATTGGTTCCGCGCGTGGTGAATTCTTCACCCCAATCATTAATTACCCAGAAGTAGCTATTCTAGGATTTGGCTCTATTGTTCAAGAACCAGTTGTAGATGAAAACGGCGAATTAGCAGTTGGACGTGTCTTGAAATTATCTTTGACCTTCGACCACCGTATTGTAGATGGCATGACAGGTCAAAAATTCTTAAACGAAATTTCACGTTTGCTAGCTGATCCAGAATTATTATTAATGGAATCTTAAGGGAGGTTTTCAGATAAATGGTTGTTGGTGCAATGGCGATTGAGTTAGACACCGTTGTCGTTGGGGCTGGCCCTGGCGGATACGTAGCTGCTATTCGTGCAGCTGAAGATGGTCAAAAAGTGGCCATTATTGAACGGGAATATATTGGTGGCGTGTGCTTAAATGTAGGTTGTATTCCATCAAAAGCTTTAATTCAAGCAGGACATGCTTATCATAATGCTAATCATGGGTCAGAAATCTTTGGGGTAGATTCTAAAGCTACTCTAGATTTCACTAAGACTCAAGAATGGAAAGACAATAAAGTGGTTAAGACCTTGACAGGTGGCGTTGAAATGCTACTTAAGAAACACAAGGTTCAAATTATTCGTGGGGAAGCTTACTTTAATGGAAGTCATGAATTAACCGTAATGGGTAAAGATGACACTCATCAACTTTATAGCTTCAACAATGCGATTGTTGCCACTGGTTCTACTCCAATTCAAATTAAAGGCTTTAAATTTGGTGGCCGTGTGATTGATTCCACTGGCGCTTTGAACTTAAAAGAAGTTCCTAAGAAATTAGTCGTTATTGGCGGGGGTGTTATTGGGTCTGAATTAGGGTCTGCTTATGCAAACTTAGGCAGTCAAGTCACTATCCTAGAAGGCTCGGCACAAATTTTGCCAAACTTTGAAAAAGACTTAGTAGCTGTTGTTCAAAAAGGAATGAAAGCCAAAGGAATGGATATCCATGTTAAAGCAATGGCTAAAGAAGCTATTGATAATGGAGATTCTGTAACTGTTAAATATGAAGTAGACGGCAAAGCGAACGAAATCGTTGCAGACTACGTATTAGTTTGTGTAGGTCGTCGTCCCAATACTTCAAACTTAGGGTTAGAAGCTATTGGCGTTAAAATGAATGAACGTGGCTTAATTGAAGTTGATAATCAAGGCCGGACAAGTGTAGATCACATCTTCGCTATTGGTGATATCGTTCCTGGTGCTGCTTTAGCGCATAAGGCTTCTTATGAAGGTAAAGTGGCTGCAGCTGCTATTGCCGGGAAACCTGCTGCAGTAGACTACCGTGTAATGCCATCTGTTGCTTTCACGGATCCAGAAGTAGCTTCCTATGGCTTAACAGAAAAACAAGCCAAAGAAAAAGGTTTGAATGTTAAATCAACGAAATTCCCATTAGCTGGAAATGGACGTGCCTTATCCTTACATCAAACAGAAGGATTCCTTCGCCTTGTAGCTACTAAAGAAGATCATGTGATTGTTGGTGCACAAATGGTCGGAGTAGGCGCTTCTGATGTTATGGCTGAAGCTGGATTAGCAATTGAAGCCGGAATGAATGCAGAAGATATTACTTTAACCATCCATGGTCACCCATCACTTGGTGAAATTATGATGGATACAGCTGAAGGTGTCTTAGGACAAGCTATTCACATGTAATTTAAAAATAAATTGAACTTTCTAATAGTCTAATTAGAAAGTTCACAAACAGTTTAAAAGCAGAGAATGCCCGCGAGGCACTCTGCTTTTTTGTTTTATATTTTTGAAAGGATTGTGTGAAATATTTTGACTTATTGATTGAATACTTGTACAATTTCTTTATCTGTCACTCAAATTTTATAAGAATTCATGAATGGATAGAAAACACTAGAAGAGGTGAAAGCGTTGATTATTCAATTCAAAGATGTAGAAAAATATTATGGTGATTTTCATGCTTTAAACAATATAAATTTAGAAATTGATGAAGGTGAGGTAGTCACCCTAATTGGACCTTCTGGATCTGGAAAGTCGACTCTTCTTCGCTGTATTAATGCTTTAGAAGAAATTTCTTCCGGACATTTATATTGTGATGGACAGGATGTGACGGATTCAAAATGTGATATTCGAAAGATACGCAGAGATTTTGGAATGGTATTTCAACATTTCGAACTCTATCCACATATGACAGTGTTAGAAAATGTCACATTAGCTCCCGTAAAAGTTTTAAAAGAAAGTAAAGAAGAAGCATATGAACGCGCGGAAAAATTATTAAAACGTGTGAATATGTGGGATAAAAAAGATTCTTATCCGAGCCAACTTTCAGGTGGTCAGAAGCAGAGAGTAGCTATTGCGAGAGGCCTAGCTATGCGGCCTAAAGTGCTATTGTTTGACGAACCTACTTCGGCTTTAGATCCAGAAATGGTAGGGGAAGTTCTCCATGTTATGAAGAGCTTAGCACGAGATGATCATATGACAATGATTGTGGTTACACACGAAATGCGATTTGCTCGTCATGTCAGCACCCGAACTATTTTTATGGTTAATGGAGAAATTATAGAGGATCGGCCAAGTGAAGATTTCTTTGAATGTCCGAATTCTAAACGGGCAAAAGAATTTATTTCTTCCTTAGAAGGCATAGAGTAGGAGACTGTATGGGACAAATAAAAAAAATCAAGAATTTAGGAATGGCTTCACTTTTATTTGCTTTGATGAGTTTGAGTGGATGCCATAAAGGAGAGCGACCAGAGGATATCTCTGAACGGATTCATGAAAGTTCTCCAGCAATTATTCGTTGGGGAGTCAAAGTTGACACTAATCTTTTTGGTTATTACAGCATTAAAAACCAAGAAATTGAGGGGTTTGATATTGATCTCGCTAAGGCTCTAACGAAAAAAATAGCTGGACCTGAAGCTGAGGCAGAATTTGTAGAAGTTTCAGCTAAAACGCGGGTGCCATTAGTCAAAAATGGAAATATTGATGCTATTATGGCCACTATGACGATAACAGATAAACGAAAACAAATTTTAGATTTTTCAAAAACTTACTTTAAAGCTGGCCAAGCCGTTATGGTACCGGAAAATTCTTCTATTCAGTCTCTGTCAGATTTGGATGAAGGAAAGATTGTGCTAACCGTTAAGGGGACTACCGCAGCTTCTAAGATCAAAGAAGTAGCTCCTCGCGTTAAAACGTTAGAAATGGAAAGTTATTCGGAAGCTTTCACAGCACTCAAATCCGGTCAAGGAGATGCTATGACAACAGATAATTCGATCTTACTAGGAATTATGACCAATAACCCCGGTTATCACTTAGTAGGAGGGATCTATACAAGAGATCCTTATGGCATAGCTGTTGATAAAGGACAAGAGGCTTGGCTAGATACGATTAATGAAGCCTTGGATGAATTAGTGGCTGATGGAAGTTACCAAAAGATTTTTGACAAATGGTTCCCTAAAGATGCAGAAGATTCGTCGATTATGACGGAAAAGGAGGAATAAAGTTGATTAACTTATTAGAAACTTATTCATCTCTTTTGTGGGCAGGTTTTTGCAATACGTGGTTAGTTAGTTTGTTAGCCTTATTTTTTTCAACCATTATCGGTAGTCTAATAGGGATGATGCAGACTTCCACGTATTTGGGTATTCGGAAAATAGGAAATATTTATGTAGAATTTTTCAGAAATATTCCCCTTTTAGTTATTTGCATGTTCTTTTATGTGGTAATTCCCCTTTATTTTGTTAAAATTAATGGCTTTACAGCTGGATTTTTGGGGTTGACTATTTATACGTCTGCTTTTATTGCAGATATTGTGAAAGGTGGCATTCAAAGCGTTCCTGAGGGTCAAAAAGAGGTCGGACTGTCTCAAGGATTTACTAAACGGCAAGTGATGCGTTATATTATTTTCCCTCAAGCTATTCGTTTATCTCTTCCACCTTTAGGTAATCAATTTATTAATTTGGTTAAGAATTCTAGTGTATTGGCAATGGTCGCCGGCTTGGATATTATGTATTATGGGGACGTTATTGCGAGTGAAACCTTTGCGACTTTTGAATCTTATATCCTTGTGGGAATGTGTTACTTAGTGATTACCGTTCCTCTGACTTATTTGATGAAAAAGTTAGAACGGCACTTAGCTCTACAATAGAAAGGGGAGAATGTTATGGATTTTTTAGGCGCTTTTCAATGGGCAAATCTTTCTTTCCTTTGGCAAGGTTTAAGAGTAACCCTTCAAGTGACTGTGATTACAATTCTGCTCAGTCTTTTGTTTGGAACGCTTTTAGGGATTATTCGCTATCTTAAGATTGCTTTCCTATCCAAGGGAGTAGGTTTTGTGATTGATATTATACGCAATCTACCGCTGCTTCTTATTATATTTTTTACTTATTTTGCTCTGCCACAAATGGGAATCCGTTTGAATATTTTCTGGTCTGCGATTGCAGCAATGACAGTTTTCGAGTCTGCAATGATCTCTGAAATTATTCGTGGAGGTATGGAAGCGGTAGATAAGGGGCAGACAGAGGCAGCTCTTTCTACCGGCTTAACTTATCCTCAAGCTATTGGCTATGTTATTCTTCCTCAAGCGATTCGTTCCATGCTATCTGCTTTGGTTAGCCAACTCATTGCTTTGATTAAGGACACCTCTTTAGCTACTATTATTTCCTTGCCAGAACTTACTCACAATGCGCGAATTATTTATGGTCAGAATACCAATCAAGTGATTCCTATGTTTGTGATTATGGCAGCCTGTTATTGGGGAATTTGTTTCTTGTTATCTGTACTTTCTAAACAATTAAAATTTTAACAAATAAAGGAAAGAAAACACTGACGATCAGGCTTCTTTCCTTTATTGGCTTTTTAGGAACCTTTCGATAAAAATTCGTGATATGCTATAATAAAAAGAAAAAATGTTTCACGTGAA
>QWCD01000120.1_pt1 | contig 23380 bp, 23 predicted proteins | sample 1972461 | NCBI WGS metagenome assembly QWCD01 (sample SAMN09866717, study PRJNA288562) | Human vaginal metagenome isolate term4_vaginal, whole genome shotgun... | isolation source: vagina | host: Homo sapiens | place: USA: California | reverse complement strand
CTCCTTGAAAATACCGAGAGGATTTAACCTCTCTACATTAGTTAGAACAGGATTTATTAATTACCATCTTTTGATACCTCCGAAAATAATTGTCACTATTATACCATGTACTCATATATAACTTAGTACCTCAAGCAACTTAACTATCGTCTTACTTATTTCACAAAGCCGGGTGCAAAGTGGGTGCACCTTTTAACGTTAACATCCTGTGCACTCGACCCTAGAGCGTCGACACGTTTCCTCAAACAGCAAAATCACGCTCAAAAACCGCGAGAACCCGGCTTAAAGCTGCTTCGCATTAAACCTTTTAACGATAGCCCTCGCTAAGCCTTGCTACACAAGGGCAAAAATGCACCCACCTAATCAGCCTTTGACATCAAGACAACACTCTCAACGTGTGTCGGGTTATAACTATGAATTGAATTTGATATGTTGTATAGGTGGTTTTACTGTTTAATCATAAATCAAATCCACGCCTAAATATGTATACTTGCTAATTGACATTTCATCTTCATTCAACCTATTTCTTAAAGCTATTGCAAATACATATTCAGTAATTTTTATATCATAAATTTATTTAAATCTATCATTCGAAAATCACATCAGTTTAAATATTATACCTATGATTTTGGTTCTGGAATTTTTTTATTTCCACCAGCATTCGGAATAAATACATGAAAATTGATATCTTTTCGTTGATTTTCATTATCAAAAAACAAAGCTTTTATACGTCTTCCTAAAGATTTCTCTCCCGCTAGTATATTCTCGACTTCATAAAAAACACTATGGTCATGGCCCTCTTCCTCATCTAAAAATTCCCACACTTTTCTTTCAAAGTCTAATTGTCCCTTCATTTCATAGCTACAATTTGACTCTGCAGACTGAGGATAAACATTCAACATATTTCCACGCCCAAAAAATTTAGAAATTTTATCATTCTTATTTGATCTATTCAATTTATCTTTAGGAATTAAATAATTTTGAAATTTATTGGCAATATAATGACCTCTGTGAACTAAATCGTTATGTCCATAAATATATTTTTCTTCCGTCCATTCATTTTCAATGAAATTATATAAGTCATAGGATGGGGAATTACATAAAAAGACACGATTTATTTTTTTATCTTTGTCAAAATAAAATGATTTATTGTTACATAAATTTCTCAATAAAGCTTCAACAGTCATTGAGTCATCTAACGAATTTAACCCTATGTAATAAATTTTTTTGTTTTCATAAAATTCATATTCAATAAAACCTCTAATATCCAATTCATGTGGAACTTTTTTCTTAACTTCTTCTACTGTACTTATATATTTTACACATATATCTCATTCCTAACTTTATAAATATATTCTGTTTCAATCCAAATAAGACTTATAATTTTTCTTGACCAGTTACTTATACTATACCAAAAAGAGAGCCACAGAACTATGTAAAGAAGGCAATCCTACATAGGTCTATGACTCTCTTATTTTTCAATACTGATAATTTGTCCTGTTTTCAGTTTTACGTCTAAACTAGCATCTTTAACTCGTACCTCATCCACCAAACGAGTAACTAGGCTTTCATCATATTCTTTTATTTCCATATGCTGAACTTTTAAAAATGACTTGATGTCAACAAGTCTTTTTCGCTTGTCTTTGTTTGTAGCATTGGCAATCAACAACTCTTGCTTCTTATCTCGTAAGGCATAAATTTCTTCAGCAATTTTCTCATAGTCTTCTTTATTATTGGCAGTTTGATAAAATTCCTTTTGTAGACTATGCAGACGATAATCTGCTTCTTCTACCGTTTCGTCATATTCTTTATCCAACACTTCTTGAATATTCTTTTCTAATATTTCCAAGTATTCTTGATCATCAATCAATGAATTGATTGCTTCTATAATTGCGTCATGCAACAATTCTTCTTTAACGGTTCTACCATTGCATTTATCATGATGTTCCACTCGAGTGACGCATCGCCAAACGACAGATGCACTTCCTCTGCTATTCCACTTAATTCGTCTAAAAATTTCTCCACAAACATCGCAAACAACTTTTCCAGATAAAGCGTATTTACCTTGAAACAGTCGCTTCTTTTTATGTTTTCCCGAATATAGATTACTTCGTCTTGCTTGTTCTTGTTGAGCAAGATGGAAGATTTCCTTAGAAACGATTGGTTCGTGGTTGTCCTCAATATAATATTGAGGAACCGTTCCGTTATTTGCTACTCTTTGTTTGGTTAAGCAATCAACGGTATAAGTTTTTTGAAGCAGAGCATCACCCATATATTTTTCGTTTTTAATAATCCGATTAATATCATCTCCCGTCCACTTTAATAAACCTGTAGCCGTTGGTATTTTATCTGCCATTAAGCCTCTAGCAATTATTCCTGTTCCTTTTCCTTCAAGATACTCTTTAAAAATTCTTTTAACGACCTTAGCTTGTTCATTGTTGATGATCAATTTCCCATTGCTATCCGTATCATAGCCAAGAAATTTAGTAGCATTAAGCTTTACCTGCCCTTGTTGATAGCGATACTGTAAGCCAAGTTTGATATTTTGACTCATAGATTCACTTTCCTGTTGAGCTAGAGAAGCCATAATTGTAATTAAGACTTCCCCTTTGGCATCCATCGTATTGATGTTTTCCTTTTCAAAGTAAATAGCAACTTGTTTAGCCTTTAGCTCACGAGCGTATTGTAAGCAATCTAAAGTATTTCTGGCAAAGCGTGAAATAGATTTAGTAATCACTAGATCTATATACCTTGCTTTACACTCTTCAATCATTCGATTAAACTCTCGCCGATTCTTCATGTTAGTCCCAGAAATACCTTCATCTGCATAAATATCTACTAAGTATATAGAATTAATTAGTAACATCCATATGCTGTCCCTTTCACGGGAATTCTTGCAGCAAAAACTAGGACTTTTTTGGACTTCTATTGTAATTACTTTTATGGTTACTTTTGCATAAACCACCCTGGGTGCAAAGTGTGTGCACCTTTTAACGTTAGCATCCTGTGCACTCGACCCTAGAGCGTTGATATCTTCCCTCAAACAGCAAAATCGCACTCAAAAATCGCAAGGAACCAGCTTAAAGCCACTTCGCATTAAACCTTTTAACGATAGACCTCGCTAAACCCTGCTATACAAGGGCAAATTTGCACCCACCTATTGAGTCCTAGACATCAATACGACAGTCTCCACGTGCTGAGTATGTGGGAATTGATCGATGGGTTGGACTTTAGATACTTTGTAGCCAAATTCTCTTAACCAGACTAAGTCTTGGACTAAACTTTTCGGATTGCAGGAAACGTAGATAATCTTATCGATGCCTAAACGACCGATGCGGCGCATAATCTTGCCACCAGCACCGTTCCGAGGCGGATCTAGCAAGAGAATATTCGCCTGTCCCCATTCTTCTTCAATTTCTGCCAAGCCATGTCTGGCATCACGCGCGATGAAATGAGCATTCGTTACGCCGTTATCTCTAGCGTTGCGTTTGGCAGATTCAATGGATTGTTCAATAATTTCAATACCAACGAGATCCTTTGCACGTTTAGCAAGAGGTAAACTAAAAGTCCCCACACCACAGAAAAGATCAATTATCCGACTCTCCTCAGTCAGATTAGCCCAATCAGATACCAAATGAATCATACGCTGAGCTTGTCGAGGATTCGGTTGAAAAAAGGTATCGAAGTACAGGCGATAATGAAAGCCAGCTAATTCATCAATAATATAGTCACTCCCTGCCAACACTTCGATAGTATCTGCACCCATACGATCCGAAATTTCTGTATTCTTGATCCACATCAGACTCTTCACTTCATCATAAGCTTGCATACGAATGAGGAGGTCTTGTCGAGCTTCTTTATAGACATCACTCACTTCCTTTGCAAAAATAACAACCATTACCTCTCCTGTTTGATGCCCTTGGCGAAGTAAAAGTTGGCGCAAACACCCTTCTTTACTTTTTTTATCATAACCGGCTATTTGCCATTTCTTTTGCCAAGATTGAACGGTCTCCTTAATTCGCATAAAAATTTCTGGCGCTAAAATGTTCTTTTGCCAATCGACAATTTGGTATTGATGCCCCTGAGCAAAAAATCCCAGTTCACCCTCCTTTGAGAAACTTAATTCAATCTTGTTGCGATAATGATAAGGATCTTCCATCCCCCAAACTTCCTCAACTAATTCGGAATCAAAATCTGCCCTTGCAAAAAAATTCTGGATTAATTCTCGTTTAAACTTCAATTGATACTCATACGCCATAAATTCTAATGGTGCCCCTCCAACTTGAGGTCCTATTAATTCATAGCCTCCGATCCGACTGGGAGCAGCTTCAATAACGCGATCATAAGTCAATGTAGCTCGTTTCCGACCACGCGCATTAGGTACGGTCACTAATAGTTTATCACCAGGTAGCGCTTTAGGAATTTCAAGTTTTAAATTTCTACCTTTTCCTTTTTCTGTATCTGGAAAATGATAGTTCGCCTGACCTAACCCCTGCTCATTCAAAGATTTCACTTCTACCTCTAATTGTTCACTTGGACAACATTGCTTCATACGCAAAACTCCTTTTTATCCCCATATTCTCTTATCAATCGATAATCATTCATCTTGTTAAGTAAATCATATTCTGATCAAGGGTGCAAGTTATGAAAAAAGAACTGTTTAATCCTTTTTTGATTCAAAAAAATATTGTGTATATTCCGTTTTTAAATTACAATAATTGTGTATATTCCGTTTTTAAATTACAATAGATTTAGACAACCCATGGATGATCAACTCAATATTCTATACTAGGCTTCTCTGTATATTGACAGTCTTGAGTTAACTCACCCTACTAACAGTAGCAAAAGTTTAGAGAGGAAGATCCGTTATGCTTCCAATGACCGATAGTAACACCTTAGTTTTAGTCATCGAGATTCAAGAAAAGTTACTTCCTGCATGCCCAATCCCAAAGACTACTTAGCCAATGTTCAATTTCTATTAGAAGCATTGACCTATCTCCCCATTCAAAAGATAGTCACCGAACAATATCCTCAAGGCTTAGGTTCTACTGATAAAACGCTCAACCCCTACCTTTACAATGTGCCAACCTATGCTAAAACTCAATTTAACGCCTGTATTCCTGAAGTTCTGGAGCATATTACCGATTCTATTCAACATGTTGTCATCATCGGAACGGAAACATCTATATGTGTTGAACAAACTGCTCATCAACTCCTAGCCGATTATCCCAAACTTCAGTTGAACTTAATTCGAGATGCCCTCATCGCTAGGAATCCAATAGAACATGAGTGGGCGCTCAATCAGCTTCAAGCTGACGGGGCAACATTACTATCTAGTGAAAGCTTCCTCTATCGACTCTTGGCTGATTCGACGCGCCCTAACTTCAAAGCGATTTCTAGATTAGTCAAAAAGCGTCACCACCAATAGATCTACCCACGTCATTTTTATGAAAACCTTTGACTAGTCTTATAAATTACTCTATACTTCGTTGCTTAAACTAATAGGAATCTGAAGAAAGGAAGCGAATCGTTGTGGGAGCAGGAGCTCTGGGATTGATAACTATGCAAAATGAATTTTCAACAGCTCGTATGCGCACAATCTTTGATGATAAAAACCGTTTAGATAAAATGTGTCAAGTGGAACGTGCTTTTGCAAAAGCACAAGGAGAACTAGGTATCATCCCAAAAGAAGCTTCGGACTGTATTCAAAAGACCGTTCGTGTAAAGAATATTGCCATACGAGAATTGTACTTAGAATCAGCGAAAGCAGGTCATTTTACGTCAGGTTTCGTCACTTATTTCTCAAAACGATTAGGAGAAGAAGCTGGGCAATATATTCATTATGGATTAACAACCCAAGATGTCTTAGATACAGCAACTGTTTTAATCTTAAGAGATGCACACCGCGTGATTTTAGATAATATGGAGTCCTTATTAAGGGAACAAATTAAACAAGTCAGGAAATATCGGCAAACAATTATTGTGGGACATGCCCATGGTCAAGTAGCAGCTCCAACAACATTAGGTTATCAATTAGCGATCGTTCTAGATGAATTAGGTCGTTATTATAAGGAATTGCATGAGATTGCTTCCTTTGTTTTTACTGGTGCATTTGCTGGTGTCGTTGGAACTTATGCTTCTTTTGGTCCACAAGCCCAATCTATCGTTGAAAAAGCCTGTCAGCAATTAGACTTATCGGTCCCGACACTTTGTTGGCATACCCAACGCGATCGATTCATTGACTATGCCCACATTCTCGCCAAATTTAGTGGTGTCCTAGGCAAGTTGGGGCAAGATTTATTTGATGCCTCAAGAAGTGAAATTGGAGAATTTGAAGAAGGCTATGTATCTGGACGACAAGGTTCAACAACCATTCCTACTATCCGTCCGCCCTATCTGTGCGAAATACTTATCAACTTAAATCAATTAATCTGTCAAGAAATGCCACTCATGTATCAGTCTAGTCGCATTACCGGCGAAAAAGATACTATTGCTTGGCGGAATCAGTGGGTGGCTTTGCCTAATATTTGCCTTTATTTATCGGGTCAAGTTAATGCAGCGCGTGCATTAATTCGTTATGGTCGTTGGAAAAGGACCCAAATAGCTAAAAATGTCCAACAGAAAAAAACGGAAATAATGTCAGAAGCTCTGATGTTTGCCTTAGGTCGTAAAATAGGGAAACAACGTGCTCACGCCTTATTGTATGAAGTTATGAATCACGCTCAAAATCGCGGACTTTCCTTGCATGAAGAGCTTATACACAATCAACGTATTCTATCGATTGTGTCTATCAAAAAATTAGAAGAAACCCTAAAACCTTCAACTTATATCGGTTTAGCCACAAAAAAGGCCGACCAAGTTGTGAAGAATATTTCAGATTTAATAACCTATTTTTCAGAAAAAAGAGATTAAATGGAAAAAAGAATTAAAAATAAATTATGGATTACAAAAGAATCCGAACAATATACAATTGGTATGTCCAAAGAGCTACAAGACGAAATCGGAGAGATCGGCTTCGCAGAATTGGCACCAGTAGGAAAGATTTCGGCCGGTTCACGTTTAGCTGACTTAGAAGCCTCCAAAATGGTCGTAGAAATTGCCTGCCCTCTAAGCGGTTCTATTGTTGCTCGTAATGAGGAAACTTTGGACCATCCAGAATGCTTAAACGAAGACGAAAGCCATAAAAATTGGTTAGTCAAATTAACTGCAGTGGATAATCAAGAATTTGAAGCTTGCTCTCCTTACGAAGACAGCGAAAAGAAGGATGACAATGTTTGAGGATGCTCTATTAATTGAACCCATTAAAGACGGTCAACGAGTTAGGGATACCTTTTGGCTACATGCCATGTCTAGTTATGTACGAGAATCTCTATTTCCTAATCAATCTGTCCTTATGCCCGTAGTCAACACCCCTGCTGTAGAAGTAGGAAAACATCAAAATATTTACCAAGAGATTAATATGCCATTAATTAAAGCAGCAGGAATAAAGGTGTTACGCCGAAGAGCTGGTGGGGGAACTATTTACTATGACCAAGGCTGTTTAGCCGTATGGTTTAAATTACCCAACGATGGTAAAGGACATCAATACTTTGAATTGGTAACCCAACCTGTTATCGAAGCCTTACATTCTCTGGGCGCAACAAAAGTTAAACGTAGCGGAAGAAACGATTTACTCATCGATGGCAAAAAGATTTCTGGAACAGCCGTGTATACAACTGAACAATATGTTGCTGGTGGAGTTTCGTTATTATTAGATGTTGATTATGAGCGGATGGCAGCCTTATTAACCCCCAGCTTAAAGAAATTACAATCAAAAGGCATTCAATCCGTCCGTAGTCGCGTGACAGACATTCGATCCTCTCTAAATTCCTCCTACCAAAAGATAACCATGGATGAATTCATCAAAAAAATACTGTGTTCATTGTGTCATAAGACAGATTTTGAAGACATTCCTAGGTATCATTTAACCAGCGAAGATTGGTATAAAATTGAACGGGACCACCTTCCTGCTTATCAGGATTGGAATTGGAATTTTGGAGAGTCTCCTACCTTTAGCTATCAACGCGAGCATCATTTTTCAGCGGGGTCGATAGAATTTTGCTTAGAGATTCATCAAGCCCGTATCGAGAAATGCCGTATTTATGGTGATTTCTTCTGTAAAGGTGATATCCACGATGTCGAAAAAGCGTTAATAGGCGTCTCTTTAGAAGCCGAAGCTTTAAAAGAAGCCTTTAAACCATTGGATCTTTCTTATTATTTCGGTCAAGTTAGCGGACAAGAACTCGTCGACCTTATTGTATCTTAAAAATCAATTTATAATGTCAAAAACAGCCAGTCTTAATAGAAGATTGGCTGTTTTTGATGTGATCTCGGTCATCGAATTGCCTAATATCATCGACCATAAAAGAACTTCAACCGTTCAAGCACTCCTTCCTAATAGTAAGAGACTGGCCTTTTCTTTGACTTAGAAGAGCTATTACGGAAGTTATTTAGCCAATAGGCATCTTGTTTAAGCTGAGGCGATAAATTCATCCTCAGTCTTTTCTTTTCCCATCTTGTCATAAAAAAGTTACCCAATCGTTCCCAGCCTTTTAGCTGTTCCATCTCTTGGGTAACCCTTTTCCTATTTCTCGTTAAAATAGTTTGATTTTTTCATGTCTTGGAAAATCACATGAATATGTTCTTTAGGGGCATTCGCATACTTGTGGACAACTTCTGTAATTTCTTTCGCCATATTTGCTTTGGCTTCATCGCTACGACCTTCCACGAGTTCTACATGAATAAATGGCATAACAATTCTCCTTTATGTTTTTTGTTCATTATAACCCATCTAAAAAAAACGGTCTAGCGGATTCTATTCACAGATTCTAATAAGCACGAGCGAACCATACGGTATATTTAGCTGGACGTCCAGAAACTAAGTCTACCGTTTTCTTCATTGGTGGATTAAATGGAATATTCCGAGAAGTAAAGCCGGTTTCTTCTTTAATCTTGGCTTCTGTTTCTTCCGTACCATCCCAGCCAGCCAAGATCCATCCAGGGTATTCTCCCTTTTCTTCACAGCGTGCAATATGAGCTTTTAATTCTTCAAAGCTATCAATTTCTGTGTGTTCATGAGCGTGACGATAGGCATCTGCTTTGTCATATAAGCGTTTTTGCATGATCTCTAGTTCACTTTGAACCCGTTCAACAAGCTCGTCTAAAGAAACTTCGAATTTTTCATCTAAATCACGCATCTTAATCATACATTGATTATTCTCAAGATCCCGTGGCCCAAATTCAATCCGTAAAGGGACCCCCTTCACTTCAGATTCGTTGTATTTATATCCTGCAGAGTTATTGGAATCATCTAAGTAAGTCGACAAGCCAACTGCTTTTAAGGCGTCTTCTATAGCGCGTAACCGTGTGAGAACCTCTGGATTTTTCTTGATATTCCCTACTGGAATTAAGGTTACTTGAATAGGTGCCATCTTAGGTGGGAAAATCACTCCCTTTTCGTCCCCATGCGCCATAATCATCGACCCAATCAATCGCGTAGAAACACCCCAAGAAGAAGTGTGAACATAATCATGATGGTTGTCTGAATTTAAAAATTTAATATCGAAAGCTTCCGCAAAATTCGTCCCCAAATAATGAGAAGTCCCTGCTTGAACAGCCTTTGTATCCTTCATCATAGCTTCGATGGAATAAGTATCTACCCCTCCTGCAAAACGTTCAGAAGGCGTTTTTTGCCCATCATATACTGGAAGAGCTAGCAGATCTTCAACGACTTCCTTGTACAAGTTAAGGAAATACATGGTTCGCTCTCTTGCTTCTTCTTCACTGGCATACGCACAATGCCCTTCTTGCCAAAGGAATTCAGAAGTTCTGAGGAAAGGAAGGGTCCGTTTTTCCCAGCGGAAAACATTCGCCCATTGATTCAATTCCATAGGGAGATCCCGATAGGAATTAATCCAATCAGACATGGCATTACCGAACAAAGTTTCAGAGGTTGGACGAAGAGCAACAGGTTCTTCTAATTCTTCTTCCCCTGCTCGTGTTACCCAAGGTAATTCTGGCGCAAAACCTTCCACATGATCCGCTTCTTTTTTAAAGAAAGATTCTGGAATTAACATTGGAAAATAGCAATTCTTAACCCCCGATTCCTTAAATTTTTGATTAAAAGCTTCTTGGATTTTTTCCCAAAGACTATACCCATTTGGTTTAAAAACCATGGTCCCCCTCACAGGTCCATAAGCAAAAAGATCTGCCTTTTGAATGCTTTGTAAATACCATTTGGAAAAATCATTGGTTTGTTCATTTTCTTGTGCCATTCTAAATTCTCCTTTATCTTTTTACAAGTGCTTAAAGCCCGTAGTTCCCCTTTAACAAGAGAAATTAAAAAACGAGTCCGTGTCTCCAAAGGACGACATGACTCGCGGTACCACCTTAATTAAGTTCAAAAACTCTTCTCTCGCTATAACGACGCTAGCCGGACTTCATTAGCCTTCTTTTGTAGCAGGTTCACAGCTGAGCGGGGAAGTTTTTTCAGCAACCAAACTCTCTCTTAACCCTTCAAGCTCCTACTTATCTACAATCATTCCTATTTTCTCTAAATTCTCCCCATTTGTCAACTCATTCTTTTACTTTCCTTTTTTTGAAAAATAAGTGTTCTATGAAAATTTCATGAAAACTTATTATTTTCAAGGAGAAAACGCTTGCTCTTAGCCGCTAGCTTTGCTATCCTTAAAAGAAGAGAGTAATTAACTTTTAAAGAAATACAGTCATCAGAGACATCTAGGTATAAGAAACAGTTTGAAATCGTTACAATCAATTATAAAGGAGGACCTTTCATGGAATCTAAAAATGCCACTATTTATGATGTGGCACACGCTGCTGGTGTTTCCATGGCAACAGTGTCTCGTGTTGTCAACGGGAATCCCAACGTTCGTCCCGAAACTCGGGAAAAGGTGATGAAAGTCATCAAAGAATTAAATTACTACCCTAATGTGATCGCTCGTGGACTAGCTTCTAAGCGAACGCGCTATATTGGCGTTTTACTTCCAGATATCACCAATCCTTACTACAGTTCTCTTGCCTTAGGAATTGATGATATTGCCACTATGTATGAATATAATATTATTTTAGCCAATGCCCATCCTTATCACGATAATGAAGGCATTGAGTCCTTACTGATGAAACAGGTCGATGGGATTATTTATATCGGTTCCAGTATCTCCAATGAAGCGAGAACCCGTGTTAAAAATTCTGGGCGGCCAATTGTCTTTACCGACTTAATCGACCCTATCAGGGAGATGCCAACCGTTAATATCGACATCGAAGAAGCTTACTATGAAGTAACGAAGGGATTTATCCAAGCTGGGAAAAAACGCATTGCTTTGGTAGGTCACAACGCTTCATTCAATAATAAACTCGGACGTCAACTGATTGGTTACAGAAAAGCGATTGAAGAAGCTAATCAGGAAGTTCAAGAGGAACTCTTAATTGCAGTCCCTCACGCAAACTATCAAGCTGGATACGACCTCTATGAACAAATTGTTGCTATCAAAGCAGATGCTGCTATTTTAACAGACGACACCTTGGCCATAGGGCTCTTGAATGCCTTGCAAGATAACGGCTTATCTGTACCTGATGATATTTCTTTAATGGCTTCCAATAACAGTGACATTGTCAAAATGGCACGTCCAATGCTTTCTTCCATTGCCCCACCAATCTATGATATTGGGGCTGTAGCTATGCGAATTCTCACCAAATTAATCGAAAATCAAGAAGTACCTCAGTCAATGAATCTTCCTTACACAATCCAAACAGCGGGGACCAATTAGGCCCGCTGCTTTCTATCTCTTTAAAAAGCGAAATGCTCCCTACAAAAATTTAAATGTGCTACACTAAAAATATCACTTAAAAAGGAGCTTACGTTATGGAAAATACTTCTCTTTCTGTTACCTGTAAAGATACGCGCATTATACAAGAAATTCTCATTTTACCCGCCTATACTAACCCTCATGGTAACCTTTATGGTGGGCAATTATTATATTTTATCGATAATGCCGCTAGTCTAGTCGCACATAAAGCAACTCGTTCAACAATCGTTACCGCTTCAATGGATAATATGAACTTCCTCAAGCCTTTCCATTTGAATGATATGTTACGCATCGAATGCTATCTAAGTGGAACAGGAAACAGATCGTGCGAAGTATTCGTCAAAGTTATTGGAGAAAACTACCAAACTGGGCATCGCTATGTAGGAGCTACTTCCTTTTTAACCTTTGTAGCTACCCCTCAACCCAATGAACTTTTTATAATGCCTACCCTCATTCCAGAAAGCGAAGAAGAGCGCATTATTTGTTCAGGCTACAAAAAACGCCAACAGCTTCGACATCCTCAACGTGAAGAAGATAAACGTCTCCAAGAACACTTAACTAACGCCTTAAAAAAATAACATAGACAAAAATGGATCAACGCCCGTCGTTTGACAGGTGTCGATCCATTTTACATATGCGGTCTTTGCAATCTTCTTTGAGAAGAAAATGGTAAAGATCACCAAGCTTTAAAAGAAAGCTTTGAAACTTTTATTTTTTATTTTTTCAAGTCAATAACCATACGGCCACGAATCTTACCAACAGCCATTTCATCAAAGATATCATTAATATCTTCCATTGGACGCATTTGAACTCTTGGTTTGACCTTACCTTCAGCACCAAATTGGAAAGCTTCTGCCAAGTCTTGACGTGTTCCTACTAAAGAACCAATAACTTGGATACCGTCTAAAACTAAACGTGGAATAGATAAATCCATAGTTTCTACTGGTAAACCAACTGCAACAACACGACCACCTGCACGAACAGCTTCTACAGATGTATTAAATGCAGCTTTGTTAACAGCTGTAACTACTGCTCCGTGAGTTCCGCCTACTTTTTCCATAGCTAACTTAGCAACGTCTTCTTTTAATGGATTGACACAGATATCTGCACCACATTGACGCGCAAACTCTAATTGACCTTCATTGATATCCATAGCAATAACTTTCATATTGAAAACATTCTTCGCATATTGTAAAGCCAATTACCTAAGCCAGCTAATAAAATCCATTCTCCTGGCCAAACTTTAGATTCTTTAAGTGCTTTATAGGTTGTAACTCCTGCACAGGTAATTGAAGAAGCTTCTGCAGAAGGTAATCCATCAGGAACTTTAACTGCGTAATCAACGATTACGATACATTCTTGAGACATCCCACCATCTGCTGTATAGCCCGCATTTTTAACATTTCGACGAAGTGTTTCACGACCTGAGGTACATGCCCATCCCCTTCAAAGAACCAAACAACATTTGCACGGTCCCCAACTTTTAGAGAAGTTACACCTGGAGCAACTTCTTTGACAACGCCAATCCCTTCATGTCCTAAAACTACGCCAGATACATCCCCAAAATCAGCGTTTTTTACGTGTAAGTCTGTATGACAAACCCCACAACATTCCATTTCAAGTAATGCTTCCCCTGGCTGTAAAGGACGTAATTCCTTTTTTACAACGGCTGCTCGATGGTCTTTAGTTGCAACAATAGCTTTCATAAATCTTCTTCCTAACAAGCTATTGTGAATTTTTTACATAAATGTTATGCCATATACTTTATAAAATTTCCAGACTTTTTAGACATTTTTTCAAAATTATTTTAAATTAAAAATTATTTACTTACTTTATATATTCAACTAAATAATGTTTTATTATCAATATTTACAGAAATTTTGTCCATATTCTATTTTGTAAAATTTTCTTTGAAAACTAAAAAATTTATTATTTTGCAATTTGCATTTTTTATTTATTAGCACTCTTAATTGGGATAAGATTCACAATTAAGGGGATAACCTATAATAAATAAAAATGAGCTTCATTTTCCATTTCTATCATAAAAAAAATGAAGCTCATTTAAACTTCTAAGATATTCTATTTCTCATCATTCAGAAAGTCTGATCATCTTACTCCTTTTCTGGAATTGCTTTATTCAAAACAATTGCTAACAAACTAGCCACTGACACAGGAGACCCTAAGAAATATTTTAAAACTTCTGGTAACTGATTCAAAAAGTCTTGTGGAATGTACTGAAGCAAGACAATCGTCGCTACTGGCAAGATAACTACAAAAGTTCCCTTGGACGTACACATCTTTTTATAATCTATACTCTGTAATCCGCCGATGAAGATGGTCCCACAAATCACCAAGAAAATACCACCGATGACTGCCCCTGGAATAACAGATATAAGAGCAGACAATTTACCTGAAAGTCCGAATACAAAAAGGAGCGCTCCGCCCAAAACGAAGACTTGGCGACTAGCCACTTTTGTTAAACAGATAATCCCTGCATTAGAAGAAAATCCTGTCATAGGACTCGTTCCAAATATAGAAGAAATCACACACGATAGAGCTTCTCCGATGACACCTTTATTAATGGTCTCTGTCGTTAAAGAGGTTTCACACGTATTAGCCATGGCAATCCAAGTACCTGCAGATTCAGATAAAAGTAAAAGATAGACAATAAGAACCGTTAACACAGATGAACCGTCAAAAGTAAATTGAATATCTTTTCCTAAAAATAAAGGTAGACTCACCCAATCTGCTTGTCCAACTACGCTAGCATCCAAAATTCCCATAAAATAAGCAACGACACATCCTACAATAAACGTCAACAGAACAGAGCCAATGCGTAACACTTTTCCAAATAACCCCGTTACCTTTTCCCCAAGGAGAGAACAAATCACCATCACTGCGACCGTCAACACTCCAAGCGTTAGGTTCTGCCCCACACTTCCGTTTGGAGCATGATAAATATTTCCAACAGCTGCCGGCATCAAACTTAATCCAATGCATAAAACAATAACAGAACCTACAAAATGTGGAATAAAGTGATGAATAAGTTTATCCACAAATCCAGTAAATCCCACTAGTAACAGTACTAAAGCACCGATTAAAGAAGCGGTCATCGCTACAGACCACCCAGCCATCCCTCCACCATGTACCATTGAAATTCCAGATAAAGCTGCAATAGGAATGAACGATGCTCCCTGTGCAACGGGAAGCTTCATTAATAAAGTTTGAAGGATCATCGCTAATCCTGACGCAATGAAAGTCGATTGGATAACCCCTGTCGTTTCAGCTGATGATAAGCCTATCATTCCTGCGATAATCATCGGTCCTACATAAACATTCATAGACAAAGCGTGCTGTAAGCCAAGAGTGAGTCCCTCTGATAATGGAACTTTCTCATCCATTTTAACTTCTAAATTTGACCCCTTCATCATGTGTGACATGCTGTAATCCTCCTCTTGAGCGATTAAAATCCGAACTATCAGATTCCTTTATTACATAATTATACGTGATTTAATTAAAAATTCCAGTCCTTTTTAAAATTTCTCTCAAAAAAGATATTACACTACTAAAAACACCCCACACCACTCGTAAAAATATTCTTTTACAAGTACTGTGAAGTGTGCTTTGCAGAATTTCTAGCGCTGATAATTCTTTAAAATATCAAGAACAACCTGGCATTCTTCTGCAGTAAACGGACGATACGTTCCTTCTTCTAAAAAAGGATCAAGGGTAAAAGGTCCTAAAGCAATCCGCTCTAAGGCGATCACCTTTACTCCGCAGGCTAAAAATATCTTTTTTACTTGGTGGCGCTTGCCTTCCGTAATCGTTAAACGGCCTATACTTTTCGTTTCACACGTTTCAAGAATCTCGAGTTTAGCTGGTCGACATTGAAAGCCATCTGACCAGACAACACCTTTTTGAAATTTCCGAACCATTTCATCGTCTATTCGTCCATTAACCGTTACAAGATAGGTTTTAGGAATATGGAAGCGATCACTTTCCATCAAGTAATGCCATTGACCATTATCCGTTAATAAAAGCAGACCTGTAACATCTCGATCTAATCTTCCAACAATCGTTAATCCCTGATAATCGTCTGGTAATTCATCAAAAGGCGTCGGCCATTGGCGATCACTTTTCGCAGAAACTTGTCCTTTCTTCTTATGGTACATCACATATCGGTAGCCTAAAGACTCACCTACACGTTCATTCGCAACAGAAATCGTCTGAAGAGAAGGATCGACTGCTCGATTTCCATCCAAGACCACTTGACCATCTACTTGAACCTTTCCTTGATGGATCCATTTTCTCGCTTTAGTGGCTGATAGTCCTTGTGTCTGTTGGATAAGAGTTTGTAGACGCATATTTTCTAACTTCCTTCTTAAAAATAATTTATCTCTGTAATCGATCGAAAACAGACCCAATCACAGGGACGACCATCCCCGCTACTATGACTTCTAATACAAAGTTCAATCCCAAAGTAGCTACAAAGGTCTCTAAAACAGCGCTTTCTTGAATACCCAAGGCAGCTGCATAAGCTTTAGAAGCAAATAAAGCCGTCATTATAATAACCAGCGAAGTATTCGTAATCGTTCCAAGAACACCAACTAACACGCGATTCACAAATTTACTCAAACGCTTATCTAAAATCTTGTAAACTAATCCCGACAAAAAGCCTACACAAACCCTCGGAAGGATAGATACGAGAGGATTTAAAAAAATAGCGGATAAAATCGTTGGAGAAACCATATTATGATAAAGCGATAAAGCTCCCCATACAAAACCTATCCCCGCTCCCACTGATGGGCCCAGAATAACTCCTCCTGCGATAACTGTAATATGAATAATCGTAACGTTCGCTGGCCCAATAGGAATGTATCCAATCCAAGGAATGAAACTTTGTAAAATAACTATCGCAATAAATAAACTTGTGAGTGTTTTCTTTTGTAAATTCGTTTTCATTATTTTCTCCTCATTTTTCCTAATACCAAATGATCCACAGCTTGACAAATACCTTCCTCATCGTTAGTAGCTGTTACATAATTCGCAGCTTCTTTCACTGACAATACGGCATTGCCCATAGCAACTCCCATTCCCGCCCATTCAATCATAGGGAGGTCATTCTCTTGATCACCAAAGGCCATGATCTCTTCTTGCTTAATTGCCAAAACTTCAGCCAAATTTCGTAAACTATCTCCCTTATTCGCTTCTAGCGGATTAAACTCTAAAAAATAAGGGGCACTTTTGACAATATTAAACCTATTTTCCCAATCTGCAGGCAATTCACACCGCAACTGATCCAAATAATCAGGTTCTCCGGTAATCATTACCTTATTCGCAAGAACTCTTCCTCTAAAATCAAAGACACGAATCGGCAAACTTACCAAATCTGCTTCATACTGCATATAAGGATATTTCGGTTGATGAAGCGCTAAAACATTTTGGTCATCATAAGTATTAATATCTACATCTTTTTCAAGCATCCATTCTGTAATCTCACGAACTTCTTCGTCACTCAAAGCGGCTTGAAATAGTACACGACCATTCTGACAAGAATCCACAATTTTCCCACCATTAAAGCTCGAAAGATAACGCACCAATTCTTTTCCAACTTGCTCTTGAATTTTTTTCACTCCAGGAAGCGGACGCCCTGAAGAAATAACAATCTCTATATCATTCCTCTTCAAGTCTTTGAGCGCTCCATAAGTGGCTGATGATACTTGGTGTTCACTGGTTAAGAGAGTCCCATCTAAATCAAAAACTGCTAATTTATACATACACTATTCCTTTCCTAATTATTCTTTAGTGAGGAAGAGACACATCTCCTTCGTAATTTAAAATCACTGCTCGATTTCCCACCTTCAACGTTCCTTCTTTAATCGTATAGCTTTCTTCACCAATCAAATTTTTATAAGCCCCTTGCGGAAGCTCAATTTCTAAAGTATGTTGCTGATGATCTGGTCTCAAATTAAAAATGCCAAACAAATGTTGAGCATAGTAATGATAAGAACAAATCAATAAATTGGGTTCTTGACTCCGGCAGAAAAAATATCCACTTTTACAAATTTCCCATTCTTTCATTTCGCTCAGCCGACAAATCATCTCTGTCAAATCTTCTCGAACTGTCCAATCTATCTCCTCCCGTTTTGTAACAGGAACAGGCGATAGGCAACCCACTTCTTGTCCCATTAACAGCTCTACCATACCCTTTTTGAAAAATGACAAGGCCGTCCAATTCCATAAAAGATCCTTATTCGACAACAAAGCTGAAATTCGAGGCTGATCTTCATGTTCATACCCTGTATTTCTAACCCCTGTAGAAGGACAAGTCACCTCTTCATAATTCAACATATAGGCGAGCTGTTCGATGGTGATCTTCTCTTCTCGATAAGCTTGATAAAAGCCTAGGAAGGATTGATCATCCAATACATCAAAATTGGTATATATTTCTCCTTCTGTATAGTAAGGGATCCGATTCATTCTAAGGAGGAACATAGTATCAGCAGTTAAAGTATTACTTAACCAATAAAAATAAGGATGAACATCTTCTACTTCTGCCCGCGCACTATTCCAAAATTCTGTTCGAACCAGCTGCGCATTTCTCACGAAAAATCCATCTACTAGTGCCGCCCATTCTTTTAATATTTCAATTAAATCGTCCCACATCTTAGGATTTGAAAAATCTAAATCCACTCCCAAAAAAGAACCAGGAACTCGGGAGCAGACATTTCCCTTATAATCATGCAAAAAATACTCGGGATGGCTGTCAACTAATGGAGAGTCTTTGGCCAATTGCGGCACAGGAATTTCTAATAGGACCTCCATATTGTGATCATGTATGGCTTGAATCAACATTTGAAAGTCTTCCTTCGTTCCATAATCTGGATCAATCTCTCGAAACCCTTTTACAAAATAAGGATTGCCACATTCTCCTTCTGCATGAATATCAGTGGATTGAAAAATAGGCCCCAAAATAAGGAGAGAAATTCCCATGTCCTTTAAACGATCAAGTTGCGGAATAATCCCTAAAAAAGTTCCTTTCTTACTAAAATTTCGGACATAAATTTTATAAGCTGTTTTGTGTCTTAAGGTCAGATTTGTTACTTTTGCCATCTTTTTCCCTTTCTTCAATGAACCAAATAACTCACATTATTCATTCCCACGTAATTCTTTTGAAAAAAATATTTCACCTGTTTGATTGATAGCTAGCCCTTCTAATCCCTCCTGCTTATCTAACCGAAAAATCGCTTCTTTTGCAGAATAGTGAAAAAGGGCAGTCGTCCAAATTTCACCATTTACTGAGCGATCGGAAATAACCGTTAAACTGGTCATATCTGAAGTCAGCGGATAGCCCGTTTTTGAATCAAAAATATGATGATAAGTTCGTCCCTGAACGCAAAGTTTGCGTTCATAGATGCCAGACGTCACGACTGATTTATCCTTTACACGAACTTTTCCTATAAGCTCTCCACGTCGCTGCCCTGGTTTTTGAATACCAATTTGCCAGCTGCCATCCTCACTTTTCGGAGAATCTCCCATCACCCGAACATTTCCTCCCAGATTAATCAGACCATACATCGCTCCTTGCTCCTTCCAGAAAGCGATAATTTGGTCTGCAAAGTACCCCTTCGCAATGGCTCCCAAATCAATCGCCATGCCTTCTTTTTTTAGATAAACCTGATGTTCCTCTTCTCTTAAAAGAACGGCCTTTGGATCTACTTTCTGTATTTGACATTGAATGTCTTTCGGGTCAGGAACATGAGCATCTTCGAAACCAATCCGCCAAAGTTGTACCAAAGGGCCGATAGCTAAATTAAAAGCAAGATGGGTAGATAGACTGACTTCTTTTGCCAAAGCAATCAAGTCAAATAAATCCTCATCTACTTGCACAGGATGTTTTCCCGCAGCTTGATTAACTTGTCCTAACATGGAATCTTTCTTATTCGCTGAAAAGCGGTGCTCATAATCCTCTAAACGCCTCACCGTCTCTTGTAAAAGAGAGTCAGCCTTAGGATGAGCTACCTGCAATTCAATAACCGTTCCCATTAAGGCAACATGTTTCTTCGCTTCCATCTTTCACCTTCTCTACACCTTTAACTTCTCTAATGACCCGTAGAATCTGCTCCTATCCATTGATCCACTTGCCACTGAACAATAATCCATGTAGCGAGCCAGACTGCCAAAATATCCAAACCGATTCGTCCTAAAACATCTATCCATGCTAACTGAAAAATAAGAGCAAATAAGCTATGGAAAGTGGCAACCACCGGCGCAAAAATTCCCCACGTCATCACAAGTGTCTTTTTCCATTTATCTTGATACTTAAAATAGCGATGTAATAAACAAAAGACTAGTCCAACTCCCGCTCCCAATAAAACAGCCCACATCAAACTCAGATAAGTCATTCCAAGATCTAGGCCATAAATACCTAACTCCCGATAAGCAAAGAGTCTGAAAATAGCTAAGGCTTCCATATATACCACAATTGCTCGCCCATAAATAAAAGGCTTACGTTGATAATCTTTACCTTCTCTCGCTAAAAGAAGTACAATACCTACCCCTTGAGTAATAAATAATAATAGCGCTTTCAACACTTCTAATAAACTATCGATAGGCAATCGATGAGGGAGGGGTTCACAAGCGTATAAACACCAAAGCATCCATTCGCATGCAACATACGCCACAGTTTTACCTGTTTTTTTCCAAGGCATTCTTAAATCCAACCACTCATAGCCTGCCGTCATGCCCGTAAAACCTATCCAGCCTATCCCAAAAGCCACCTTATCGTACGAGCCGGTCTGAATCCATCGGCTAGGCAATAAATAGCCTTGAACAGATGGACTTTTAAACATTCTAAAAAGAAAGAGATGTAAGAGGCTCATCACAAGCCCTATGCCTACTATCTTTATCCATCGTTTCACAGTGACTACCTCTTTCTAAAGGTTCTTTGACTTTCTCTCTTCATTCCCAATTGAGAACGTATACATGTCTTTAGTATATCAAAGATAAAGCAAATTTGATATTCTTTTCATCCTTCTATCCATTAAAGTAAAAACTACTTGTATTTTTCAAGATAATTCTAAAAAAGTCTTAAAGTCTTTCGCTTTAAGGAAAAAATTTGCTAAAATAAGGTACACTAAAGGCGGTATGGAAAGGGCTTACACATAACAAATCAAGCGTAAGCCTTACTCACTTGCTATTTACTTATTTTAAGGAGGAAAATGTTATGACCTATAGTCGCGATTTTCTCACTCTACTTTCAGAAAAGTTCCCCACAAAGGCCCAAGCTACAACAGAAATTATTAATCTTGAAGCCATCATGGCTCTTCCAAAAGGCACTGAACACTTTATGACAGACCTCCACGGTGAATACGACGCTGTCAACCATGTCATGCGAAACGGTTCTGGAAATATCAAAGAAAAAATTCATGAAATTTTCAATGAACGTCTGAGTCAAAATCGACAAAATCAATTAGCGACCATTATCTATTATCCTGAAGAAAAGATTGCTGCTTTGACAAAACCTATGAAAACCGCTCAAGAAGTCGAAGAGTTCTATACATTAACCATCACGCGCTTAATCGAACTCACTCAATTCGTGGTTTCTAAATATACCCGTTCCAAAGTTAGAAAAGCGATGAAAGAAGACATGGCTTACATTATGGATGAATTAATTTTTAAAGATTCTATCCTTACTAACAAAGAAAACTACTATCGTTCCATCATCCAAACCGTTATTTCACTTGGAGAAGCTCCTAAACTGATTACTCGTTTATCAGAACTCATTCGGGAGCTTGTTGTCGACCGACTTCATATTCTTGGGGACATCTATGATAGAGGTCCTGCTCCCGATCGTATTATCAACTTGCTAATGAAAAAGAAAGCCCTCGATATCGAATGGGGAAATCACGATATGATCTGGATGGGAGCTGCGTCCGGCTCAAAAGTTTTAATCGCTAACGTTCTTAGAATCCAAGCCCGCTATGATAACCTAAGCGTTGTAGAACACTGCTACGGAATTCCACTACGTTCCTTTATTCACTTTGCCCAACAAACTTACAGCAGTGATCCAGCTAGTCTAAAAGGCTTCTATCCTAAACTTCCTAAAGATTGTACCTATCCTCAAGATGAAATCGATCAATTGGCAAAACTCCAACAAGCTATTGCCATCATCCAGTTCAAACTCGAAGCCCAAGTGATTAAGCGGCACCCAGAATTTGGATGCGATAACCGACTTTTACTGGACAAAATTAATTACGAAAAAGGAACCATTACCCTTAATGGAAAAAACTATCCACTCGAAAACAAGACTTTTCCTACTGTTGATCCTAAAAATCCGTATAAGCTCACTAAAGAAGAAGAACAAGTCATGAATGATTTGCAAACCGCCTTTTTATTAAGTGACCGATTACAAAATCATATGAACTTCTTATTGAATAAAGGATCTATGTACAGAATTTATAATAACAATCTCATGTTCCATGGCTGTATTCCGATGAATCAGAACGGCTCCTTTATGGCAGCCTCCATTGACGGAGAAACCTTATCCGGTCAAGCACTTCTTGATAAATTCGATCAAGTTGTTCGACGTATGTATGCCAACCGCGGCCCTAAAGAAAGCGAAAATCCTGATCTCGATTACTGCTGGTATCTCTGGCAAGGAGAAGGATCTGCTCTCTTTGGCAAAAAACAAATGACAACTTTTGAACGCTATTACATCGCCGATAAAGCTACTCATAAAGAACATAAAAATGTTTATTATAAATGGCGTGAAAATGAAGAATTCATTAATAAGGTCTTAAAGGAATTCCATATTGATCCCGAAAAAGGTCACATCATCAATGGGCATACCCCAATTAAAGCCAAAGAAGGGGAAGACGCTATCAAAGCAAATGGTAAAATGATCGTGATTGATGGCGGATTCGCCAAAGCTTACCAATCAACTACAGGACTTGGGGGATTTACCCTCCTTTACAATTCTTATGGGATGCAGCTCATTGCCCACCATCCTTTCGAAGGGAAAGCTGCCGCTATTGCGAATGAAACGGATATAGAATCCACACGACGAATTGTCGATAAAGAAGTTGATCGTTTATACGTTCGAGATACTGACAACGGTCATCTTCTCGCTCACCAAGTCCAAGAACTCAAAGCTCTTATTGCCGCTTATGAGTCTGGAGAAATTAGTGAGAAGTCTGTTTAATAAAAAGCCCCCGTTCTGTACCGACCTCCAAAAGTTAGACCAAAAATCTAACTTTTGGAGGTCGGTATTTTTATGTCGAAGTATAGTTATTAATTTAAGAAAGAAGTTGTTCAATCTTACTTAGAAGGTAAAGGTGGCTGCGCATTTCTTGCTAAACAATATGGAATAAAAAGTAAAAGTCAAATTCGACGATGGATAAACAAACAAGAGAAAGGAAAGAGAAGAAAGGCAAACGCCCCAATGGGGCAGATTCAGTAGATACGAGTACAGATCGGATTAAACAGTTGGAAGATGAATGATATTGGGCCAAGTT
>QWCD01000183.1_pt1 | contig 23542 bp, 18 predicted proteins | sample 1972461 | NCBI WGS metagenome assembly QWCD01 (sample SAMN09866717, study PRJNA288562) | Human vaginal metagenome isolate term4_vaginal, whole genome shotgun... | isolation source: vagina | host: Homo sapiens | place: USA: California | reverse complement strand
TGAAAAATCAAGAGTTTTCAAACTCTAATTTTGTTATGCCAAAAATTCTTATTTTAAATTTTAAAAAAAGTTCTTGACTTTTCATAGTTGGTCTCCTTATTTTAATATGACCGCCTCTACTCTTATTCCTTCTTCTGCTGCATGAGTCACTACTTTCTTTAAATTTTCCATTTGAGATGTATTTAAAGGTTTATTATTTATTACAATTTTTAAGACACTTTTATCTATCTTGTCTTTACTTAAATGAATTCCTTTTAACTCGTATTCAGTGAAATTTTCAATTGCTTTAAGGTCCTTATTTAATTTAGAACTTAATCTTGAACCACTTAAATATGTCTTGGAATCCATGTCTATACTTTTTACACTGGTTGCTGTTTTAGTTGTTTCATCAAAATTATCAAAAGTTTTAAAGGTTCTTCCCAAATTATTGCCTAAAGCATCATCAATTTCCAATCCTCTAATAGTGGTTCCATCTACTTGAAGTCCTATCCTTTTTTCTTCCACTTTTATTCCCAAGCTTTGAAGTTGACTTTTTGCAGAATTCGAAGGAAGAATCTTTCCTACCGTATTGGAAACTCCTTGTTTTATCTTTTGTACTGTTTTTGTGTTTCCTACTACTTCCATTCCCTTTGCAAGTCCAATACTGGTTACTAAATTTGCGGAATTTCTTACTTCCTCTTTCAAGTCTTCGTATCGTTGAGTAATCTCAGATACACTTCCATAAAGAACTGCTCCCGGCTTTATTGTAAGTACCGTCTCTCCTGATATTCTTCCCACTCCAAGAGCCATCGCATCCGACCCGGAATTTAACATTCCTCCTAGATTCTTGCTTAACTCTTTCCATTGTCTCCTAGAAATTTTGTCATGTTCTTGATTCGGATTGTCTGCAAACTCTGATTGTGCTCTTATCCAAGCAGGAAGATTTTTGAAACTTTCTTTAGTATAAAAAAAGGTGTCTCCTACACTTTCTTTCAAATGACTTCCCCAACTTTTTCCTTTCTCTACTTTTCCTATGACGATTCCTTTTTGTTCTGATACACTCACAAAGTAATCATACCGAGAATCTGTAGCACTTAATTTTTTTGCCTCTTGTTGTTTTTGCAAAATTTCTTTTGCAAGAATACCTATGTCTTTCTGTATTTTGACATCTATTTCTTCCAGTAAAATACTTCCTTTTGAGCAAGCAGATGTTGCTTCCACTTTCAAGTTGATTCTTTATCGTTTCTTCCTGATAATTTCTACCATTGAAATATTTTTCTCCTAGTTTAAGACTATTTCCTCAAAACCTCTTCCTCTACTGCCAAGAATGCCATTTTGGTGGTTGATTCTTTTTACTTTTCTCTATTAAGTCTGGTAATTTTTTTTCTATTCTCTTTTTAACTTCTATAGCTTCTTTCTCTGATATTTTATATCCCCAAGAAAAAGTCTCTTCTTTTCCAATGATTTTTAAAATTCTATCTTCTTCTAAAACTTTTTTTATTTCAGAAAAAAATGAATGTATCAAATTTTTTTCAGGTATTTGTACTTTAATTTCCATAAAGTCACAAAATCTTAATTCTCTTTCATATAAAATTTTATTTCTTATTTGATATCGTAAAGTTATGCTATTTGAAAATATTAAAATCTCACTACAATATTTATAAATTGAAAATTTATCTGAAAGAAAAAGAAAAAATATAATTGGAAAAAATAACAGAAAACTCTGAAAAAAATTAAAATGAATATATTCTTTTAAAATGATAAAAATTATCATAATAGTTAAAATTAAAAAATAAATTATTTTTTTGAGAAAAAAATAAGCTTCCTGTAATTCTTCCGATTTTTTATGATACTTCAAGGTATTTTCTGTTTCTATAATATCTATCTCTACTTTTCTTTCTATTAATATTCTAAAAGCTTCGCTCATTTTTTTGAATATCATCTATTTCCCTCCAAATCATCTATTTCGACATATCATAAAATCCACTATACCATGGAGTTATGATATAGTTGTTCATCTCTTTTGTTAAAGGAATAATAAAATTTTGATCCTTTGTTGAAAAAATGATTTCTGTATTAACATTATTTAATGAAGCATCAATATAGAGAGGCCAAGATAATCCATAAGAAATAAATCCTCCTGTCCCTTTATTCCATTTAGTCAGTTCTGTAATATTTGCCCCTGTTTTCCCAATTCCTACTGAAACATTAGAAGATTTTCCCTCAATATCTTTGGAAGAATTTGCCATTGGATAAATACCTCCCCCTATATATCCTGCAATAGTAGGAACTCCAACCCCAAGTAAATTTGCTATCTCCTATGCTTCCTCCGGCTTTCTTTAGTTCATTTCTGGTATCTTCATCAATTAAATCTGAAGGAAATAACTTCTATTTTTATTTGATATAACTAATCAATAATATAACCACTCCAATTATTAAGATATCCTCTGATAAAAAACGCTCTATTCGTAATACAATCTTTCTCCTTTCTTTCACAGATATTATGAAATAGAGAAATAAATGTAATAACATATATTTCCCCAATCCATCGGGATTTTTATTAGAAATAAATTCTATCATTACAAAAAATATACTGAATCCTTTATTTGCAATAAATAAAAACAAATTGTTTTTAGTAAAATAATACCTTAAATAAATTACTTGACAGAGAGAGATTGAAATATAGAATAGTAGAATTAAATTCTTATTGGAATATATGGTTTCTATTATTTTAGATTGAATTGCTAATATATTCATTTAACACCTCTTCTAAAGTCCTTTTAATTCTTTCTAATTCATTTTTTTTTAATTGATTTCCCCAATTATGCTTATTCTTTTCTAGTTCTATCTCTAATGTAAAATATGATATTTCTTCAAAATTCTCTTCTGTTTTATTAATAGAGATATTAAGTATTTCATGAAAATAAAATTCTACCTTTTCTGTTAATGTACTTAATCTTAACTTCTTGAATTTCAAATCTATCTCCATAATCTCTAAACATAAATTTTTATACACTTGCCTGTTCCCATAAAAATAAAATATTATCATTATATTTATTTTTAGAAAAAAAGAATAGTTCCATTCTATTTGATAACAAAATAGAAATATTAAAAATATTATTATAAAATAATATCTCAAGATTCTTTTATTTATAAATCCCTTTTTTATAATATAACCATTTTTGCTCTTATATATTTTCATTTTTTATTTCCTTCCAAAACTCTTTTGGCTGCTTCCTTCTTTGTAGTAATTTTGATAATACTGTCTAATATTAGACGGCAGAGATTCTTTCTCATAAAAATCCATCGTGTTATATTTTTTAAGTACACCAGTTGTAGCTTTATCTATAAAACCTCCATGTATTTCTTTTTTTGCTGGAACAAAAGATTGTCCAATATACATTCTAACTCGTCTTATATTAAAAAAATCTGATAAATAAAATGAAGATGAATCAGAACTAGCCATAAAATCTAAACCAACTGTTTTTCCTAAAAAAGTGATACTTCCTCCAAAAGACTTATTTATATTTTGCATTTGTTCATAAGTATCCACAAAATAATATCCTAAACCCACACTGATTCCTAGATCATGTGTTCCTGCCCCAACAGTATACGTACTCATCTTATATTCACTGACTTCATCTTTCTTTTTATCATAAGAAGTAAAACTAGACATCGTATACGAACCACGTACTCCTTTTGAAATTCTTGGAGCCACAGAAGTCGAAAAAAATACTTCTTTTGTGACATACTCCCTCTCACCCACAGGAATTCTATTTGCTATTACATCTGCGCCCGGTCCTGTAATCACGCTACTCGTATTGACTAAATTCTTCCATGTTGCTTCACTCACCGGCTTGGAAGAAAGGTTCTTCGTCAACTCTTCTACTCTTTTTCCTGTATGATTCGCTACCGTTTGATCTCTCGTTGCAATATCATCCACTTTGCTGTAATGTCCATATTCATGTCCTATGCCATTGAGAGCCTGTTCCTTCGTCATGGATAATACATAGTCTTCATCTATGACAAACTGATCCCCTGTTGCACTCATATACATCGGAGTATTCGGATCGGAAATCTTGGTAACGATCGTCGTGATGGGAAGAATCGCATTTCCCTCTTGATCATACTTCACTGGATATCCTCGTGAAATGGCAAATTGATTCATCGCTTGATTCATCACAGCGGCTTTCGCCCGTTCCAATTCCGCCTCACTTTTTCCACTGTTTTCTGCTGTCATATCCAAGACAGAAAGCCACTCCGGATTCTTCGCTACCACTTCTGAAATTCCGCGCATGATTCTTTCTCGTCGATAACGTTCTAAGAAATCTCCTTTGGTGTTTTCTTCATTGATCGCCGCACGTTGAACATCTTGTAACACTTTTCCGGCTCGTTGTAATTCTTCCTGTTTGTCTTTTCCAAGCAAATCCGTATGCAACTGCGCATTCAGATGTTTTTCTTTCTCTTTGCTTATTTCTTGTGCCTTGGATAATTCCGTATTGAACCCTAACTCTTCTGCCTTCTTTTCTTCTCCTGCTATCACAAATTCTGTATTGACTGCTGTAGCTCTTGTTTTTTGTTCTTTCTCTATTTTATCATGAGAAACGGATATATTAGGAACTTTCGAGGAAAGAGAAACTCCTCCTCCTCTGTTTTCATAATGATGACTGTCTTCCAAATCATGAACTTCCAAGTGATGCGCACGGATCTTTAATTGGTTCGTTTCACTTTCCGAAGCGAAAATGGCTCCTCTATTTTCCAAATGCTCTGCAACAATCTCTCCTCCATGTTCTGCTAGAAGACTTGTTTGTTCGCTTACCCAAGCTCCCTTTCCTTTTCCTTTTCTTGCGGAAAGTTGAACAGAGTTTAAAGTTACTTTTGGATTTACACTGAAAGAGAGGCTTCCTCCATAGGAAGAATCTTTTTGATGGGAAGTATCTTGCTTGGAAACCACAAGAATCTTTTCCCCTTTCATGTGGATAGTCCCTGCTTTTACATTAGCTCCCTCATGCAAAATTTCTTTTGCAAGGACTTGATAGTCTCCTCCTGCTTGAATGTGAGAATTGACATAGGAAGTTCCTTCTCCTCTTCCTTTTTGTCCGGAAGCGGAAGCCGTCAGACTTCCATTCATATCCAAACCGGCTCCTCGTTGACTGGAAGAAGAAGAAAATGCATTCTTTTGCTCCGCTGCTCTCACTTCTACCTTTTCTTTTGCAAGAAGTTTCACATCTTTTGGTGTTTTAATCTCCGTTCCTTCCAAAGAAATACTTCCCTGTTTGGAAGAAAGCACAATATTTCCTTCACTTTCCATTTGATTTTGCACAACTTCTTCTTGATAATTTCGACTTTCCGCTTTCTTCTTTGTCAAACTTACACCGGCACTTAGATAATCTTTCCAATTTGTGGAAAGAACTCTATAATTATCATTCGCAAGATCTTGTTTTCCCTTCGCATTGGTTTTCTTCCCGTAGCTTTCTTTCGTAATGTGATTTAGCGCAGCGCTTCCGTCTTTTATCGCCCCGACTAGATTGGAAGCCGTGTTTAATACAGCATAGCCATCTCCTGAGCTGTCTACCAGTTTGTCTAAATTCTTTATATTCTCTACGGTATTTAACAGTTCTGATTTTACTCCGATATTAGCCCCTACTCTTGTAGAACTTTGTTTTTGCTGTACTTCTCTTGTATTTTTTGCCGTGCTAAGATGGATTCCTTCTTCTCCTGTGACTCTTATGCCTTCTCTTCCATACAAGTTCACCGAGCTTCCTGTCAGCGTTTCTTCCGCCGATATTGTCAATGTCTTTCCTGAGGTAATCTCAGAAATATTTTGTGTCTTTTGTGTGTCCTTTTGACTTTTCTTATCCGTTCCATAGGAAACGGAAACTCCTCCATTCCCAATACTTCCTGCAAATCCTCGCTTCTTTTCTTTGACTTCTGTCCAAGAAGTAGTTTCCAGCGGTTTTAGAGAAATATTCTTTCCTTGCAATGTGACCTTTCCTGTCGAAACAACATTGACCCCTTCTAATACCAAATCATGTTTTGCATCATAATAGGCTCCTTGTTCTCCTGCTACGGTTGCGGACTTGACGGCTTCTTCCTGATACGATTCCTGACTTTTTGTTTTTTTCGTAATCCCCAAAAATCCCGTTTTTGTTTTTTCATAGAAGGAGTATTCCGTATCCTTCACTCCTGCTTGTGTAATCTTTCCTTCCGCTTCCAAAACTGCCTTTCCTTCCACCCCTGCTTGGATATGACTTCCCAAGACAGCAATATCTTTTCCGGCATGAAGCTCAACATTCTCTCCTTGCAGTTGACTTGCCCGATGGCTTGTCGTATAGTGAATTTCTGTTTCACTGCTCCCTCTTCCAAAACTTTTGCTCTTTTCTTTGTGTCTTTCATACAAATCGGAATCCTGTGCTGCCACCACTTCTATATTTTCTTTGGCAGCTAAGTCCAATTCTTTTTCCGCAGAAAGTTTGCTTCCTTTTACCAGAATATCTTTTCCGGAAAGAAGCTCTACTCTTTCTCCATGGACTTCACTTCCCAAATTTCTTCTTTGCTCTGTCTTCACATAATTATTCGGACTTCCGCTGACCTTTCCTGAAAGTGTTTCCACCGTATCTAGAGAAATGCCTTTCTCTCCAAAGATGAATACCTTTTCCTTTGCCTGAATTTCAGCTCCTTTATTTTCCACTCTCTTTCCGGAGACCGAAACACTTTTTCCTTGAATCTTTCCACTGCCTGCCGAAGTACTGAAAACATCATGGTAATCATTTTTATGAATCGAAATTTTCTTTTCATTTTGAAGCTTTCCTTTGCTTTCCAGAATCATCTCTTCTTTTGCGAGAAATTCTCCTCCTAAATTCTGCAAATCTTTTGTAGTCGAAACCTTTACCCGTTCTCCTTTTACCCCTGTTGTTTCATACAGAGCCTCTTGAGAAAAGTCTTGTGCCGAGATAAGAACTTTTTTCTCTCCTTCTATCTTTCCTGTATTCGCCACTTCCATTGCCTGAATCTCCAAATCGTTCCCGGAAGATAGAATATTTCCTTTCTGCTCCGAAATTGCTGCTACGGTTTTGGAAGAAAGATACAACTTTGGAACTAAGACCTTTTCTCCGTGCACTTCCTCTTCGACATACCATAAAATATCCGATGTCAATCTTTCAAGCTGTTCTTTTGTCAAAGCAATTCCTAGAGATAACTGTAAATCTTTCTGAGCTTTTATTCCTGCATCAAAAAGCATTTTTCTTTCCACGTTATGGTCTGAGGAATATAGGTATCGTTTTCCGGTTCCTTCCAAAACTGCCTGATTAATCAATTTTGTTTCATAATAGGAATCTCCCAAAAGTCGTATATTTCTATCCGGATTAAACGATATTCTGGAGAAGAAATAGTCCGATCCCAAATACATTCCCTTATCCGTAAATCTTGAATTCGTTTCTATCAAGTAAGAAAATTTTGGATTCGAATCCGGAGAACTCATTCGAAACTGTCCGTTTTCTCCTGTCGGCAAAGTCAGGTACGGCAAAGGATTGATTTCGGAAGTTTTCTTTGTCTCAAATATCGGACTTTGTACATTATTTATAATTTGAAAACTGCTCGGACTTTGTTTGAAAATAGATTCTGTTCCCTGTGTATACTCCCCATTTCCTACTTTTTTCGCCTCGATACTTAGTTTTCCTCCCACCAGAACTCTGGTTGATTTGTCGGAGTATAAATCCTGTTTCCACGGAAGCACGGCTCGGAAAGTAGAATGAGTTCTTTTATGTCTTCTTCTTAGCCTTTTCTTGTAGGAATACTCTCGTGCAAATTGCAGTCTGATTTTAATTTCTTTCTTCTCTCTGGTATTGATAAATTCCTTTGCTTTGACATGAAAATCTTGATTTACGACAATATCCGCTTCCTGATTGAGTACCCGATCCGCGATAATGTCTAAATTTTTTCCGGCTCTTACAAAGGACTTATGGCTAATATAGTGACTTTCTCCTTCTTCCGCTCTGCTTAAATATTTTTCTCCTTCCCATCTTTTATGTCTTCTTCCGGAACCATCATATTCTTCTTGCAATTCTTCGTCCACTCGCTTTAAAAAACTCTTCGGCAATTTTTGAACGTCTAGGCTGCTATGACTTCCTTTGACCCATTTTTTGCTATAATCTCCTGTTAAATGCCCTTTATTTTCAAAGAGCTTGGTTTTGATACCGATATCTCCTTCCGCTTCCATCCTGGCAGTTAAATTTCGGATGGAATCTGTATATTCCATATGCAGATTTTTTCCGCTATAGATTTCTCCATGATTTTCCAGAGTTTCTCCATGTAAAACACTGTCCTCTCTACTGAAAAGAAGAGCATTTTCTCTATTGAACAGCTTTTTGCTCTTCAAGGTGAGTCTTCCCTTACTTCCCAACAAAGATTCATTGTGAATATTTTCCGCTTGTAAGCTGAGATTCTTGGCGACCAACTCCTTGGAATTTTTGTAATCTCCTTTTATTCGAAGCTCTAAATCACTTTCCGTAATGTACCCCTTGTCCAGCTTCAGTCGATCCGTTTCCACTTGAAGAAGATCTTTTGCCAAAATATTTTCATCCAGATCCACTTCCGTAGCCTTTAATTTCATAGTATGGTTCGAATATATTTTTCCTGTATTTTGGAAAACCCCGGTCTGAATCCCCACTTGTTTTCCTCCGTACAGAATGTTTGCATTTTCCAGATGAGCTGTTTCCACATCCAGCAAATTTTTGGACAAAATGTTCCCTTGATTTTTTAAAACTTCCGTTTTTATATGCAAAACATTGTCAGAATGAATCTCCTTTGCATTTTCCAACTCTTTCGCATGGATTTCCAAACTTCCGCTTTCTGTCGATTGAAGATAACCTCCATTGAATAATTTTCCCTGATTACGAATTTGTATATTTCTTGCTTCTAATATTCCATGATTTTCCAATTCATAAGCTTTTAAATTTTCTATCGCTCCTATTTCTCCACGATTTTTCGCATGATGTATTTCTATAGTCTTCCCCTGTATCTTTCCTTCATTCTCAAGAGAACTTGCTATCTTAATTTCCCGTTGGGACTGTATTCTTCCTTCCGTTCCGTTTTTTGCCGACTGAATACTGATATTTCCCAAAGAGGAAACCTGTCCCTGATTTTCAAAATGGCGAACTCCAAAATCCCTTCTTGTTAAAATTTTCCCATAATTCTTCAAAACATCGGAATCTAACTCTCCCGTTTGAAATCGTTTCGTATTCTCCCATTGAGAAATCTTTGCCTTTCCATCCTGATACGCAATGAAATCTCCCTCATTTTTAAGTTTCTCTATTGTAACATTCATAAAATTGGCAGCGATGTTTCCCGTATTTTTTACTTCCCGAGCTTTAATTTTCATCTCTTTGCTTTCTGCCTTCTTTTTGTTTTCAAACTGCTCCATTTCTATCGTCATCTCTTGATTCGATAAAAGTTCTCCTTCATTTACAAGAGTCTTCCCTTGAAGAAGAATGTTTTTATTTGCAGAAATACGATGATGATTTTGTACATCTCCGGAAATTTGTACCGTTTCGTTCGCTGCAATTTCTCCTCTGTTTTCCAAAGTTTGAAGCTTCATTTGAATGGATTTCTCCGCCAAAAGCTTTTCCTGAATTTTCGCAGCCTCCGCCTCAAGCTGAATCTTCGTTTTTGCTTCCGCTGTTTTCAATTCCGCCTTCCCTTGTACCGACATGTGTAAATCTGCGGCAGTAGCACGAAGAGGAGCAAGACTTTTGACTCCTACTCCCTTTTCATTCGAAATAATTTCAATTCTTCCTGCATACAAAGAACCCAAAGCTCTTGCATCAAAAGAAAATTCCGGCTTTTCTTCTCCCTCTGCTACCCCTTTTCCCAATTGAAAAATTACTTCCTTTCCACCATATACCGGTCCGGATAATTCTGCCACTCTTGTAATAAAGGCGGAACGATTTACATTCCTTAAATCGACTCCTTTTCCGTCGATCTCTATTTTTCCTCCACTTACCGTTTCCGTATTCGCTTTCCCTGTTGTAAGAGTGACTTGAGGAGTATTGAGAAAACCCGCCCCGTTGATATAAATTCCGTTAGGATTGGCAAGAATATAGTTGGCTTTGTCTCCTGCAATTTCAGTAAAACCTTCCAGCTTGCTTCTTCCGCTTCCGGAAATTTCTGTCAAAATGGTTCCCGCCGTCTTTTGTCCTGCTTGTAAGTTCGGATTTCCATAAATGACTCCCCCCAATTGAGAATCAGAAAAATACAGTCCATTGTTGTAAATAATCCCTTCTTTTCCAACATGATATTCCCGAAACACATTATGAGACCAACCTTTTTCATTGGGTGCTTCTATATTTACCAAAGGAATTCCATTTGGCGCCTTATCCATTCTCAAATTCGGAGACGCCTGCTTATCTACCTCCACATTTGCTGCATACAATGAAAGTCCCATAAAAATAGTATACAAAATTCCCATTCTTTTTTTCATATTTTCCTCCTAAAATCGATATGAAACACTTATATAGGTCTCATGCGAACGTATGTGTAAAGAACTTGGAAAATCAATTGCTTTGGAAAAAACAAGTCTACTTTCCCAATTTCCTAAGCTGAAAAGAAGTCCCGCGGAAATTCCCTGTAACATTTCCCGAGAAGTGCTTCCTTCTTCCTTCCATACTCTACGAACTTCTCCTATATCATAAGCAATAAATGGACGTAACATCTTCCAACCGTCATAGCCAAGCTCATTTCGGAAATAAAATCCTCTTTCTCCTTGAACTCCGAAATCTTGAAATCCTCTCACCGTGGTTTCATCTCCCAGAGAGAGTCTCTCACTGGAATGTAAAATATCATTGGAATACTGTAAGGCTAAATTTCCACGATAATGCCAGGAAGCAAAGGGACGATACCAGCTCATATCCAAGGTATATTTACGAAATTGTGCCTTCGGACTGCTTTGAGTATGGTACCATAATTCTCGATCCTTCGTTGCTCCGAACTGTCGGAGTCCGAAATGTACACCAATGTTTCCTTGAAATAGACCTCCTCCCAGTCTTCCGATATAGCTGTTTTCTAAACTAAAAATAGACAAACGCCTGGATCCTGTTATTAATTTGATATCATCCATATAATTTTTAATCTCTTTTAGAGCGAGTTGAACACTAAAGTCCCATTTTCCATGTTCATTTCGATGCATCGTCCGGCGAAGTCCGAAACGTTGTACTTTGGTATCTCCCGTTGCAGAATATTTTCTCCCTAAAGCGGGAATTGTCTGTAAGTATGAAGAACTTTCCAGTTGATAGGAAAACTGATAATATTGAAAAGGAAGAAGCAACGAAATCTGATAGTTCTTATTGTCTTCCTCTTTCTTCTGTCTTTGTAATTTCGTCTGGTAATATCCGGATAAAGTTTCATTCAAGCCCAGAATATTTTTGAAACCGACGGATGTTCGGATTCGATGTTTTCCCGTTGTCTTCTGTCCCATATTATTATAGTTCACTTCTCCAAAAATATTCACCGTTCTTTTCCGCTTCACTTCTAAAATACTCTTTCCTTCTTCTTCTCCCGGTAAAATACGAAAACTTGCATCCTCTCCCAAATTATCCATTCCTTGATCTAAATCTCGAATATTGAGAAAATGGTTTTGACGCCACGGAAAAGTCCATAAAGTTTTAGCCGGTTTCTCTTTCCCGTCATAGAGTATTTTTTCCACTTTCCCTTCCTGAACAAAAAAAGTTACCTTTCCCTTTTCAAAGTCAGATTTTTCTAAATCCAAGCTGACACGAGTCGTGACATAACCTTGTTCCATATATAAATTTTCCAAGGTCTGCATAGCTTCCTTCAATTCTTTTTCAGATCGCAACGGGCAATTTGCAGCCTTCCATCTACGAATACGAAAAGAGGGTAACAAAGTGTTACCTTCTACGGTTATTTCCTGAATCGGAATTTTCAACAGAAAAGACTCCCATTCCGTTTCTACCTTTCTTTCCCTAGTCATAGGCTCAAATATTTTTTCCAATTGTTCTCTTTTCTCCAACAATATCCGTCGATTTTCCTGCTCAAGAATTTCCCCATAAGCAAAGGAAGCGAATAATATAAATAACAAAACAAAACGTTTCATAACCAATACTCCTTGTATTATATTTTGACTTTTTCTTTGTTTTATACTAACATATTTTGTTTTGTCTTGCAATATACCTTTTCCAAAATTTCCCAAAAGAAAAAGACAGCTCTTAGCAAGCTGCCTTTCCTTTTTTCATTTTAAAGATCTCTATTATCGTGTTTTTGCAAAGAATTACTTTGAATTACCTTTGCAACATAAGAACTATACTTGCTTCCTAATTCTGAATAACTACCCAAATGCTTTACCAAACCTACTGAGTCTTCTCCTCGCCGGATTCCTCCTCGTAAACTTTTATAAGCATTGTGTCTTGAAATAGTGAGAATATAATCCTCAACCGATTCTTGAATCCCTGCGTATTTTTTATACCTCATATTCCCTATTTTAACAGAATCTGCACTGGATTTTGAGATAGAGGTCATTCCAAATAAATTATTTCCTAATTGAGCTAATTTAGAACCTCCCCATCCACTTTCTACGGAAGCCTGTGCAATGATAAGTGAAGTAGGTGGTAATACCATCTTCTTTAAAAGCTCTTGTGGAGTTCTACTATTTACTTTATACTTAGTATAATTCTCCTCTAAAAGGGCTTTCTCAGAATTTGTTCTCATCGCCTCTTCTTTCTTTAGAATTTCCTCTACTTTTTCTTTATCTGTCTTAATATTTCCTTTGATTTCATTGATAATAGGGACTAAGGTATCGATAAATACTTGTTTTCTATTTTTTGCTATTTTTGAAAAATCTTTTGCCTGGGTAATAGACACTGCATTTGTACTCGCCATCGCATCTTGGCAAATAAATGCAAACGAAAAAATAGAAATAATCAATAAGATTACGAATTTTTTCATATTTTTACTCCTATCAAAAATTTGTTGCTATATTATAGCATATTTTCCAAAAAAATGCAAATTTCCATCAAAAAAGTAAGTATTTTCAAGACTTTACTATTTCTTTTATATCAAGTTCCAAATCATTCTCTTGAAATCCTAATTGAAAGTCTTTTTCTGTCACTTGACCATTAGATTTCTTAATATAAATAGTATGTGCCTTTCCTTGTACGTATCTTTGAATTTTCTTCGTTCCCATAGCTTGATAATTTTCTCCATCGATACTGTAACGTAATCCAGAAAGCCCATTCCTATTATCTAAAATAATACTATGTTCCTTCCCAGTTACCATCAAACTATAAATAATTCCTAGAAAAAGAATTACAAGGATTCCCCAATTTCTAATTATATTTCGACTTTCCATACTTCCCTCCTATTTCAATTGTTCCTGTATCAATCTCTCTCTTTCCGCTTCTTTCTCTTTTTGAGCTCTCCACTCATACATAATAAGAACTAAGGCAATAATCCCATAAGAAACAAAAACTCTAAAATACTCTCCAATTTGAGCGGAACCCATTAGTTCCTTTCCTGCTCTTGGAGCTAAAACAAACATCAAATGGAATAATACGACTCCTCCTAAGGCATTCGGTATACTTGCCTTAGCAACAGAAGCTCCTCCAATCAATAAAGCTGCAATCGAAAACATTCCTATCTGCTCATGACTATTGTAAGTATTCATCGTTCCTATATTCTGTAAATATATGACTTGCCCAATTCCGGCTAATACAGTGGAAATCACAATCGCAATAATCCGAGTTTTATCTACCTCAATTCCTGAAGAACGGGCCACTTCCATGTCTTGTCCAATCGCTCTCATATCTTGTCCTAATTTTGTGCTTCGGAACCATACAATGAAAATACACAAAGCCACAATAAACAAAATCGTTAGCACCGGAATTTCTATATTCATAATTTTAAAAGAAACAAATTTGTCTAAGGCTGCATTTAACTTTCCTAAATCAATAGTATTTCTAACTCCTCTACCACTTGAAAGCAAAATTTTAGAATCAGTCAAAGGAATGACTACTCCCATAGCATATAATACAATCAATTGATAGACTCCATTGATAAAATATCCTAAAATCATAGAAGTAATCATTTCTCTTCCTTTTGCACGGTTTAATACAGCCCCACCAATATAACCCAATACCATAGAAAATGGTATGGATAAAATCATTGCTAAAAGTACTCCTTGCACTCCTACAATATGCCAGTCCGACACAAAGATAAGAGCCAATTGTCCTCCCATAGCTCCTAACACAATTCCAAAGTTAAGTCCCATTCCGGCAATGATAGGAATCAATAAAGATAAGACTAAAAATAAGTTTCTTGACATTCTTAAAAGCATTTCATTGGCAATATAGGAAAGGCTCAAACCGGATAAAGGAAAGGCAAAGACTACCAAGGCAAACATAAGAATAGGAACGCTATTATTGATGAGTTGTTTTTTCCACTTATTTTGCATGACTTCCTCCTCCTTTTCTTGTTAATGCATATAGAATCATACCATTCGATACAATGATACGAATCGTTTCTGACATATCTGTTTGAATCACTGCATTGACTACCGTAGGAGTCATTGTTAAGATTCCTTGGAATAAAAAAGTTCCAATCAACACATGCCAAACCGTTACTTTATTCACGGAAGCTCCTCCAATCAAAATCGCAGCAATCGCCGGAAATGCCATATTAAAAGGAGCCAAATATAATTGAATAAAACCGAAGCTCTGTTGGTAAATAATAATTCCAAGAGCCGCTAATACCGTAGAAATAATTACCGATTGAATTCGTACTCGATTGATACTCACTCCTGTTGCTTGTGCAAATTTTGGATTTTTTCCAACGGCACTCATAGATAAACCCGTCCTTGTTCGAAAGAAAATCCACATTCCAAAAGCCACGACTGCAAAAAGTAAAATTTCGCCCACTGGAAGAAGCTCCCAATGAATTCCAATCAAGTCATCCAAAATCTTTTGCCAATATCTTTCTACACTGATGGTTGTTCTTAACCCTTCTCCTCCATAAGCCCAAATCATATCCGGTCTTGTAAATGGTAATAATAGAAACATCATACACATAAAAGATACCATCGAAAACCCAATATAAGTGGCAATCATCATTTCTCCACCTTTCACTCGGTTTAAAATCAAACCATAAAACCATCCAAATAAAATAGCAAAAGGGATTGCAAAGAGAATGGCTGCAAAAAATCCAATTCCTCCTGTTAATCCTAATTGAATACTAATCAAGGCCCCTAAAAGCCCTGCTTCCACTCCCAAAGGCATTCCAAAGTTAAGTCCTGCACCTGCTTCTATCATAGGCATTAAAGATAAGACTAAAATGGCATTCATTCCAAAACGAGTAAAGGTATCTCGAAAGGCTACGAAAAGTGGAATTCCTACAAAAGGAGCAACACAATAAGTTGATAATAGGAAAAGTCCGATAATCAATCTTGGCCATCCAATGCTATCTATAATTTTCTTTCCATCTATCATTGTTCCTCCCCTCCTTCTTTTGCTCCTACCATTAACTTTCCAAATTCTAAAATATCCGCCTTTGGAGATAAAATTCCAGCTACCTTTCCTTCATTGATAACCGCAATCCTATCACAAATGCTTCGTAATTCTTCTATTTCAGAAGAAGTAATAATGATAGTCGTTCCCTTTTCTTGATTATATTCTTTTAAAGTTTCCAACACCAGTTGTTTTGCACCAATGTCAATTCCTCGAGTTGGTTCAGATACAAAGAGAAGCTCCGGATTCATCGTAAATGCCTTTGCCAAGCAGACTTTTTGCTGATTTCCCCCACTTAATTCTTTCACAAATTGCTTCGAGCTGGTACATCTGATTTCTAACTTTTCAATATATTTTTTTGCGTTTTCTGTAACCGCTTTTTCATCTAAGAGTTGGAATAATCCAAATTTCTTTTTCAAAAATTGTTGCTTAATTTGTATAGCCGGATAAGCAATATTCTTTTCAATCGATTCTTCTAACAAAAGTCCAACGCCTTTTCTATCTTCTGACACAAAAAAGATTCCTTTTGACAGTGCTTCTTTTGGAGCATTCAAGCTCAAAGTTTCCCCTTTGTATAGGATTTCTCCACCTGCATCATAAAGCCCCATGACTCCATTTGCAATTCCTATCTTACCTTGTCCTGCCATTCCTCCTAGCCCTAAAATTTCTCCTTTTTTAATATTTAAACTTAATTTTTTTACCATTTCTCCCGGCATATCTACCCATAAATCTTTCATTTCAAGAATATTTTCAAGTTTCTCATTCATTTCGTGAATAACTTCTTCTGAGTTGGAAATTTTTCGCCCTATCATCCACTCAGTAATTTGATTGACATTGGTATCTTTGGTTTCTACCGTATTGATTAGCACTCCATCTCGCAATACAATGACCTTATCCGATACATCTAAAATCTCTTGCAATCTGTGGGTGATAAAAATAATCGCAATCCCTTTTTCAGATAATTTTTTCATGGTAGAAATCAAGACTTTCGCTTCTTCCTCTGTTAGCACTGCTGTCGGTTCATCCAAAACCAAAAGTTTTGTTTTTTCTCGTTCAATTTCTCTAGCAATTTCAGTAAACTGCTTGTGTGCTACCGGCATTTCAGAAATTTGAGCTTCCGCTTGCAACTGCTCTACTCCTAATTGTTCAATCGCATTTTTAGCTCTCTCTAAATTTTCGACTTCATTCATTTTTCGAATACGATTTCCAAATAAATATTCTGAAATTCCCTTTTTTGTCGATTCACGATTTAATACAATATTTTCTGCTGCTTCAAAACCTGGGATCAAAGAAAATTCTTGGTGAACCATTCCAATTCCAGCTTCTAAAGCTTCAAAGGGACTAGAAAATCGAACTTCTTTTCCTTCAAATTCCAATCTTCCACCGTAGCCTCCTGTCGCTTGAATGACCTCCATTCCAAAAATAATTTTCATCAGAGTCGATTTTCCCGCTCCATTTTCTCCAACCAATCCAACAATTTCTCCAGGCTTTATTGTAAAATTGATATCTTTTAAAACAACATTCTCTCCAAATGACTTGGATAAATTTTCTGCCCTTAATAAAATATCATTCATAAATTTCTTTCACCCCATCTTTATAAAAAAAAGGGGAAAGGAATTCTCTTTCCCCCATTCTTTCCTCTTACTTCTTGATTTCAAAATATTTTTCTGGAACTTTTTCATCTGTCATATGCAAGTATCCTTTTCCAAACACATAAGTATCTTGATATAGCATAAAGAAATTATCTTTTTCCACTCCATTAGCATCCACATAATTACTTCCGTTCCATCCAGCTCCCGGAGTATATTTTTGATAAGATTCTAACAAAGCACTAAAGTCTTTCAAATCTGTTCCATTGTCTAGATGTTTCATTGCAAAATCTGTTAATGCTTGTACAGAAGCAAAGTTATAAGAATAAGCCCAAGTTCCCATTCTTCCGGATCCACCTGCATTTTTAACAGCTTCTTCCACTTTCGCTAAAATCTTTGGCCAATCTCCTTATCCCCCAATTTCTGCAATTTTCTTTAATAAAGGTTCTGTTTGAGCATCATTTGTTGCAAAGAATGCAACATCTTTTCCATATTTATCTAACCAATTTGGAACTTGTTCTAAGATAAATTGTTGTGCTCCCGGAACTCCTACATCACTTACCGGATCCGGAGCTGACATTTCAATATATTCCATTCCTAAATCTTTTGCAGCTGCTTGGAAAATAGCTCTTCTTCTAGCAATCAATTCATATCCCAAGTGTCTAGGGAAAGAAATATGCATGAATTTCTTTGCTCCTAAATCATGAGCTGCTTTCACAATCAAATATCCTCTTGCCACACTGTCCGGATGAACAGATACATCTGCATATTGAGAAATCAATTCCGGATCTTCATGTGGTGTATTTGCTAATAAAATAATATCCGGTCTTTTTTCTTTAATTGCCTTAAAAGCTGCTGACGTTCCAGGAATGGCTTCTGCCATTACAATGACTTTCATTTCAGGATCATCTGCTAAAGATACAATTTTAGAGATTGTGGTCTCTTGTTCTTGCATAAAATTATCCGGGAAAGTAACATGAACCACTCTTCCACCATTTTCTAAAGCTCCATATTCTTTCACGACAGCCTCTGCTCCTCGTAATCCATCTTCTGATTGAGATACCGTTCCGGAAACAACTCCGATATGATAATTAGCACCTGCTTCTTTCGATGCTCTGGCTACATCTTTTGCTTCCTCTGGAGCTTTCTTCCCACAAGCTGCAAATACAATCAATGACAAACTAACGATAAAAGCCAATACATACTTTTTCATGCACACTTCCCCCTTGTTCTTTTTTTTAGTACTATTGTACTATTTTTTATTTTTAGATATTTTCGTTTATTATATGAAAAATTTTATTCTTTGTCAAACAATAATTTTAAAAAAATTTTTTTAATAAAAAAATATAAAAAAATGGGACTATCTGTTTTATAACAGTAATCCCATTTCTATTTTTTATATGTTTTTCATTAACTTAAATAAATTTTACGAAGAATGGTACCAATACTACTGATACAATTGTCATCAATTTAATTAAGATATTCATAGATGGTCCTGATGTATCTTTGAATGGATCCCCTACAGTATCTCCAACAACGGCTGCTTTATGTCTATCAGATCCTTTTCCATCTCCCTTATATCCTGCTTCGATTTGCTTTTTACCATTATCCCAAGCTCCTCCAGCATTTGCCATCATAATTGCCATTAAAATTCCTGTTACTAAAGCTCCAGCTAATAATCCTCCTAAAGCTTGTACAGACCATACCCCTACAATTACAGGAGCTACAATTGCTAAAACTCCAGGTAAAATCATTTGTTTTAAAGAAGAGTGAGTAGAAATTTCAACACATCTCTTGTAATCTGGTTTTGCTTTCTTTTCCATAATTCCAGGAATTTCTCTAAATTGTCTTCTTACTTCTTCTACCATTTCAATTGCAGCTTTTCCTACTGCAGTCATGGTTAAAGCAGCGAATAAGAAAGTTAACATACCTCCAATGAACAATCCAACAATAACTTCCGGATCTGTTACATCAATGACTAAATCAAAATCTGTCATACTATCTACTGTTTGTTTGTAAGTAGCGAATAATGATAAAGCTGTTAAGGCTGCAGATCCTACTGCAAATCCTTTTCCAACCGCTGCTGTTGAGTTTCCAACGGCATCCAACTTATCCGTAGTTTCTCTTACTTCTGGTGGTAATTCTGACATTTCTGCAATTCCTCCGGCATTATCAGCAACTGGTCCATAAGCATCTACTGCTACAACCATTCCTGTTGTTGCCAACATTCCAACGGCTGCAATCGCAATTCCATACAATCCACCTTGTTGGAAAGCAATAATAATAGCAATCGCAATAACAATAATAGGTGCTACTGTCGATTCCATACCAACAGCTAATCCTTCAATAATTGCTGTTGCCGCTCCTGTACTAGCAGCATCTGAAATTCTATTTACTGCTTTAGTATGAGTATCTGTATACAATCCGGTGAAGTATGCAATGACTAATCCTGCAACCAATCCTGCAACGATTGCCCAGAATACTCCAAGAGGTAATTCAAAATATTTTACAACTCCAAAAGAAGCGATAATTGTTAATAAACCTGCAATTCTTGTTCCTGTTTCTAATTTGTGGTGAACTGCATTTGGATCATTTGTTTTTACTGTAAATGATGCTAGGATAGAAGCGATAATTCCTAATCCTGCAAGAACTAATGGAGCAAAGATATACCCGATTGCTGTCATTCCTGCTTCATTTGCTGCAATAAAAGTTCCTAAAGCCACTGCCGCAATAATAGATCCCACATAAGATTCGAATAAGTCTGCTCCCATTCCGGCAACGTCCCCTACGTTATCTCCTACGTTATCTGCAATGGTTGCTGGGTTTCTAGGGTCATCTTCTGGAATTCCTGCTTCTACTTTTCCTACTAAGTCAGCTCCAACGTCTGCAGCCTTTGTATAGATTCCTCCTCCAACTCTTGCAAACAATGCAATCGAAGAAGCTCCCATTCCAAATCCTGTTAATTCCGCTGCAACAGTAGATAATTCCATTCCCATTCCAGTTAATACTAACATTACGATAGATAACATTAAAATTCCCAATCCAACAACAGACAATCCCATAACAGCTCCACCAGAGAAAGCAACGTCTAAAGCCTTTGCTAGTCCTCCTTCTTTTGCTGCGATAGCTGTTCTTCCATTTGCTTTGGTAGCAATTCTCATTCCAATATTTCCGGCAATTGCTGAAGTTACAGCTCCCAATACAAAGGCTACTGCTGTAAATGGACTGATAGCAATTCCTAATAAGATAGCAATCGCAATTACAAACCAAATTAAAATTTTGTATTCAGCTGTTAAAAATGCCATAGCTCCTTCCCGAATCGCTTCTGTAATTTCTGCTACTCTAGGAATGTTAATTGAGTAACTTTCCACTTTTTTGGCATAATAAAAAGCAGCAACCAATGAAATAATTCCTGCTATGATACCAAAGTACATAAACATTTGTTCCATTATATTCCCTCCGTTTTTTAATTTTACTTAACTTATTTATTATAATGTAAAAACTCCCATATGACAAGCTATTTTTTTGAGAAATATTGTGAAAATCCTTTACTCATATGAAATTTCATATTTTTATCCACAATCATCACTTCAAAATTTGCCATTTTATTTGCATAATTTAATATTTCTGTAATTGGCATTAAGAAAAAAGTAGTAGAGTATACATCTGCTTCAAATCCATCTTTACAGATGACTACTACCATTTTTTTATCCCCAACAGGATAGCCTGTTCGTTTATCCAAAATATGATGATAACGTTTGCCTTGAATTTCGACATAGGTTTGATAATCTCCTGAGACTCCCAAAGCCTTATCCTGTAAAGATAAAACTCCCAAAATATCATTTGCATTCGTAGGATTTTCTAAGGCAATTTTCCAAGGCTTTCCTCCCGGTTTGCTTCCTAACAAATCAATACTGGAAATAGAGCTAATAAAAGCACTCTTTAGTCCTTTTTCTTTTAACACTTTTTCTGCTCTTGCTAAAGCATAACCTTTTAAAAAGGAACCTGTATCAATCTCTTTTACAGGAGAAAGAAGTCTTAATCGATTCCCTTCTATTTTTATTTTTTCAAAGTCCACTTCTTTTAAAATTTTTTCTAAAGAAATTTTATTTGGAATCTTTGCCTTCTCAGGATTTTCAAAATTCCAAAGTCTTAAAAGAGGTGAAATGGTAATATCATACTTTTTATGAGATAAGAGATAGGCCTTTTGAATCGTTTGAAATAAGAATTTCCCTTCGGCATCTAAAGAAATCTCTTTATTAGAAGAATGATTTAATTGATAGATTAAACTCCCTTCTGTCTTACTGTTAAATTTTTTGTCAATTCTTTCAATCTCTTGAAAGGCAGCTTGTATTGCTTTTTTGGCAGTAGAAGTGCTCTCAGAATAGCTTGTAATTTTAATATAAGTTCCAAACAGAAACTTACTTTCCTCATATTTTATTTCCTTTGCATAAGATATCTTTCCTAAAAATAAACAAAAAATAACAATAAGAATCTTATTTATCTTCTTCATAATGAATTTTCCCATCTATAATTTCACGAAATACTTTTTTTAAATTTGTATCTTTCTTTGCTGTCTTTGTCAAAGGAGTTGCCCCTGCATGAAGCTCTCGAGCTCTTTCTCCTCCTACAATTGTTAATATATATTTATTTGGAATTTTTTCCAAAAGTTCATCATAAGTAATATCCTTTTTCATGATAGATTCTCCTTTTCTTCAATAATTTGAATTAAATCATTGCAAGCCTGTTCTACGGTATGATTGACAATACAAATATCATATTTTTCTTCACATTTTAATTCTTCAATCGAATTCTTTAAACGTAATTGAATCGTTTCTTCGCTATCTGTCTTTCTCCCACGTAATCTAGCTTCTAATTGTTCCAAATTAGGTGTTTTAAAGAAAATCAAATGAGCATCCGGATACAAAGCCTTAACTTGTAATCCACCTTGGACATCGATTTCCAAAATTACTTTTTCCCCTTGATTCACTCTATTTTCTACTTCTGACTTTAAAGTTCCATAGTAATTATTATGAACTTTCGCATATTCTAAGAAAGCTCCCTCTTGAATTTTTTTCTCAAATTCAGCATGACTTAAAAAATAATAATCTACCCCATGAACCTCTCCAGTTCTAGGCTCTCTTGTAGTAGCAGAAGTTGCTAAATTAATCCCCAACATTTTGCGAACTTTTCTACAAATTGTAGATTTTCCAGCACCACTAGGACCTGAAACTACATATAAGTTCCCTTTCGGCATGATTCACTCTCCTTACTCAATATTCATAATTTGTTCTCTAATTTTTTCCAATTCATTTTTTGCAGAAACGACTAGATTTGAAATTTCATATAAATTCGATTTTACTCCAGTTGTATTCAATTCTCGGAATATTTCTTGTAATAAAAACTCAATTTTTTTCCCAAGTCCTAACTCTTTGCTTTTTAATTCTTTTTCTAATTGTTGCAAATGACTCTTTAAACGAGATAATTCTTCTGAAATATCCGAACGATCTGTGAAAATCATAACTTCTTTTAAAATATCATTTTCTTCAAAATGTAAATCTTCTCGACAAGTTTGCAAACGAGCTAATAGTTTTTCTTTATATCTTTCCACCACACTTGGCTGATATTCTTCAATTTTTGTAACATAGCTCTTCAGAATTTCAAATTTTTCTAAGAAAAATAGTTGCAAACGATTCCCCTCTTCTTGACGGCTTTCTAAAAAAGGTAGCAATAATTCTTGCACTTTGGGTAATAAAAACTGACTGTATTCTTCTTCAGAAACTTCCTTATTTCCTTTCTTCAAAACATTAAAGTTTCGCACTAAAAAATCCATTTTATTCGAAAAGACTTCTCCCAATTCTTTTTCCATGGAAGAAAGAGTATCAAAATAAGCTCGACTCAAATTCTTATCATATTGAATTGCCTCAAGATTTTCTTCTTTTTCTTCTAACTCAATACGCAATTCTACGGAACCTCTTAATACTTTTGCTGCAATTTCATTTCTAATTTTCGTTTCCAAAAAATTTAAATTGTAAGGAAGTTTGATTTTACACGATAAGTTTTTATTGTTTACACTCTTCATTTCCATCTGCAAAGCATATTTTTCATCTTCATAGATAAGCTTTGCATAGCCCGTCATGCTTCTCATGTTCTTTCCTCCAATATTATGATTTAGGAATAGGACAAAGCCCTATTCCTAACATTCTTTCTATTCTTCTGTTTCTTCTAATTCTGCTCCAAACTCTTCTTGTACTTTCATCGCTACATTTTTATAAGCAGAGAATCCTGTTCCTGTCGGAATCTTCTTTCCTATAATAACATTTTCTTTCAATCCTTCCAAATAGTCAACCTTTCCTTCAATAGCTGCATTTGAAAGAACCTTTGTTGTTTCTTGGAACGAAGCTGCAGAAATAAAGCTTCCTGTATTTACTGCTGCCTTAGTAATCCCTTGAATAATTGGTTCATATT
>QWCD01000323.1_pt1 | contig 23759 bp, 20 predicted proteins | sample 1972461 | NCBI WGS metagenome assembly QWCD01 (sample SAMN09866717, study PRJNA288562) | Human vaginal metagenome isolate term4_vaginal, whole genome shotgun... | isolation source: vagina | host: Homo sapiens | place: USA: California | reverse complement strand
ATAGGTGAAATTTCTGACATATCCAAGTGTTTTGAGAACTTTGTTTCTCAGGCACTTGGAGTTCTTACAAGAATTTATGCTGCGGAATTAAGGTTATATTAAAAAAAGAATGTAACTTTGTTTTTCATTATTTATTTGTTTTAAAAATAAAGAAAACGAGATTTACTAAATGAGGAAAATTTTATTCCATTTTACATTGCTACTAACAGTTGTGATGATACTTGCAGGCTGTAGCAAAGACGATCCTATTATATACACTGGCAACGATGCTGAAACATCGAGCGTTATCATAATGTATCTTCCATGGACAGGTAATGCAAATGGTTCGAACAAAGGGTTGTATTCGGCACTTGCAGACAACGCAATAGCCTTGGAACAAGGTATCAAGCAGATAGGAGGCATTCCGCAAGGACAGAAAGTAATGGTATTTATCAGCGAATCGCCCACTTCGTCAGAGCTTTATCAGTTGGTAACCAAGGATGGGGTAGTAGAAAAAATACCTGTGAATAATCAATATAGCACTTACGACTTTGGCACACCTGCTGGTCTTAGCAGTTTGCTAAAAGAGATTAAGCACTATACGCATGCCACTAACAGCACTAAGTTTGGACTGATCATGGGAGGGCATGGCTCGGGCTGGACACAAAAAGAGATATGGGAGAAGTACCCCACCCGATCGACAACGGATAGGGCGAAGCGTGATACCCAATCATCGTGGGCACCACCACAGTTTACGATGACACGTTTTATGGGTAGCGTAGCAGACAAACAGTACGCGCTAGACCTCAACGAAATAGCCTCTGCTATTATGCGTGCAGGAGTGAAGCTACAATATCTTATACTTGACGATTGCTATATGGCAAATGTAGAAACGGCTTATACCTTTAGAAATGCTACCCATTATTTAGTAGCGAGTACAAGCGAAATTTTGAAAGAAGGTATGCCTTATAAGATCATGTACCCAGCCTTAAATCCTGAAGCACCAAGCTTCGTGGGTATGACAAAGGCTTTTGCTACCCACTATAACAACAAGAAAACATACGCTTTAGGGGCTTTATCGGCAATAGACTGTAGCAAGATAGAGGCATTGGCAGAGGAAATGAAGGTGCTGAATGGTAAATATAAAGTGTCGGCAGAGGAAGCAAGCAACATTCAGATCCTTGGTGGTTTCAACCCTACAATATTCTTCGATATGCTTTCTTACGTGAAACACATGAAGCCTACAGTAGCCGAACTGTCATCATTTAAGGCAAAATTGCAAGAAGCAGTTATTGCTAGCACTTGCACACCTACCGTATATAGTGCTATATACGGTATAGATAATTTTATTCCTATTGCAGAAAATTGTGGTCTGACCATATCCGATCCAACGACCCATCCGACAGCATTGAAGGGCTTACAACACACAGAATGGTGGGGAGCTACCCACTAAGGCTAGTAACAAAGGTTTGGAATTTCTCGCAAACGTTATTAGGGCTGACTCTCGGAGTTAGCCCTTTTTGCGGGCTAAATTATTAAAAGAGACAATAAGAACTACCTCGACAAAAAATGAAATAAGTGTGTTTTTTAACTACCAAAAATATAGGAAAAGTGTATTTTTTCGCCATAAAAAATATAGGAAAAGTGTATTTTTTGTTTGCTTATTTTATAGGAAAAGTGTATTTTTGCAACAAGAACACAAGGTGTTATCGTAATATAAAGCCATGTTATACAGAAAGATAGAAAGAAATATTATTGACCATTTGCGAAGCAAGAGTAACAAAATACTTATGTTGGACGGTGCACGCCAGATAGGCAAGTCGTATATTATTAGGCATGCAGCCCAGCAAATTTTTAAAAACTATGTCGAGATTAATCTTGTGGAAGACAAACAAGGAGCAGGCTTTTTTGCAAACTGTAACACGACCGACAAGTTTTATTTTCAGTTGAGTATGTTAGCAGGCGAACGCCTTGGTACCAAAGATGACACCATTATTTTTTTAGATGAAATACAAGAATATCCCCATATTATCACGTTGCTAAAATTCTTACGTGAAGACAACCGATATACTTTCATTACTAGTGGAAGTTTATTAGGCGTAACACTATCTGCCGAAGTAGTATCATTACCCATAGGGAGTGTGGAAATATTACACATGTATCAGCTTGACTTTGAGGAATTTTTGATAGCTAATGGTTTTGGAGAGCTAGCCCTAGAGCACCTCCGAACCAGTTTCTTGCAAGAAGAAAGTTTAGACGAAACTGTACACGCACGTGTGCTAGAACTCTTCAAGCTATATCTATTAATAGGTGGGCTGCCAGATGCTGTTCAGACCTATCTTGACACAAAGAATATAGTAAGTGTAAGAAGTTTACATAACAGTATTCACCAAATGTATGTTGCCGATGCCGCTAAATATGATAAGGAACACAAACTAAAGATACGTATGATTTATAATTTGATGCCCTCTAACCTAGAAAGTAAGAAGAAGCGCATTATTTATAAGGATATAGAAAATAAGAAAGGAGCAAGATATGAGACCTATAAAGATGAGTTCGACTATCTTATTTCATCGGGGATAGCCCTAGAGGTAAAAGCTGTATCAAATCCTACTTACCCTTTGATACAATCGGCTACGAAAAATTTGCTCAAGCTATATATCAACGATGTAGGATTATTCACCAATCTCTTGTATGGCAAAAATATTCGGGCAGTACTCAACGATGATGAGTCGGTAAACCTAGGAGCAGTCTATGAGAGTGTAGTAGCATCCGAGCTAAAGGCACATGGTTTCAGCCTTTACTATTATGACAACAAGAAGAATGGTGAGGTGGATTATCTAATTGACGACCAAGACAATTTAGCAGTACTGCCAATAGAAGTGAAGTCGGGAAAAGACTATACCACTCACAGTGCCCTTGACAAACTCATCGCTAACAAAGACTATAGGGTGGACAAAGGTTATGTACTTTCTAATCAGCGCGAGATAAGCAAGAAAGGCGAGATAATTTACTTACCCATCTACTACGTTATGTTCCTAAAACCAAATTTAACAAATGATATATATTTACCATAGATAAAATTAGCAATTATGGTACACCTTTTGTATATTTGCACTATATAGCTCTTTGCTTACAAAAAAGCAGTATGGGCTAAGCGTAAGATTATTAATAAAAAAAGAAAAGATATGAATTTTGACAATTTTTCAGCCCCTAACTACACACGTGAGCAAGAGCTTGCTATGGCGCAAGCTATGCCTATCCTCATGCGCAAAGTATATACGTGGATGACAATGGCACTGATCATTACAGGTATCGCCGCCTATTGGGTAAGCCAATCCGTGGGCTTAATGAACTTAATGTTCTCTAGCCGATTGACCTTCTTCCTACTAATAGGAGCACAGGTAGGTATTGTAATTTACCTTTCAGCACGCATCCACAAGCTATCTCTACAAGCTGCCACCCTATGGTTTATCGCCTACTCGGTGCTAACGGGTGTTGTTTTCGCTCCTATCATCTTGGCATTTACAGGAGCATCGATCGCTAAAACATTCCTTATCACGGCTGGCACCTTCGGAGCAATGGCAGTAATAGGAACAACTACCAAACGCGATCTCTCAAGAATGGGTAGCATCTTAACTATGGGAATAATAGGACTTATAATAGCTATGGTCGTAAATATCTTTTTAAAGAGTACGATGATGGACTTTATTATTAGTGGTGCTGGCGTACTTATCTTTACTGGGCTTACCGCTTGGGACGTACAGAACATTAAGAAGCAGCTATCACTTGTAGGTAATGTGAGCGAGAGTACACAAAAGATAGCACTGCTAGGTGCTTTAAACCTTTACCTCGACTTTATTAACCTCTTCCTATATCTATTGCGCTTTTTCGGAGATAGGAAATAAGATTTAGACAAAACAATAATAGAGAAGGGCGCTTTGATAAAGGCGTCCTTTTTCTTTGTGGGAAGCGTATAAAATACACAAAAGAGCAGTATATGCACTTTTGATGAGAAAATAATTGGTTATATAAAAAACATTAGCTAACTTTGCAACATCCTATCATAGGATGATAAGAAAGTATGGGGGATTCCGACAGCAAAGTAATAATGTTGGAATTCTTCTGTTTTTTATATCCACTTTACAATAATTAGAATTAAAATTTAATTAAAGATATAATTATGGCATACATGTCACAAGAGGGCTATGACAAGCTCGTTGAAGACCTTAAACAACTAGAATCAGTTGAACGTCCAAAGGCATCGGCAGCGATTGCAGAAGCAGCCGACAAAGGCGATCTAAGCGAAAATTCGGAGTACGACGCAGCTAAAGAGGCACAACGCCACCTAGAAGCAAAGATCCTTGAAATGAAGATGACCTTGGCAGAAGCTAAGATCGTAGATACTTCGCGTCTAAGCACTGACGCTGTACAGATTATGTCGACAGTGGAAATGACAAATATTGACAACCAAACAAAGATGAAATATACCATTGTTAGCGAAACAGAGGCCAACATTAAGCAGGGCAAGATCTCTATCAAAACCCCTATTGCACAAGGTTTGCTAAACAAGAAAGTGGGCGATGTGGCAGAGATCACCATTCCTCGTGGCACTATAAAACTACGCATTGACAAGATTTCTATTGACGCATAATAAAAAATATAAAAAGGAGGTAAGAGATTATGACTATCTTTAGTAAAATTGCTGCTGGAGAGATACCAAGCTACAAGTGTGCAGAAAACGATAAGTTTTATGCTTTTCTAGATATTAACCCTGTAACAAAGGGACACACATTGGTAATACCTCGCCGTGAAGTGGATTACATCTTTGATATGGAAGATGACGAATTGGCAGCGTTTCAACTCTTCGCAAAGCGTGTAGCAAAGGCTATCAAGGAGGTATTCTCTTGTAAAAAGGTGGCACAAGTGGTATATGGCTTAGAGGTAAACCATGCACATATCCATCTATTGCCTATGAACGCAGAGCGTGATGCCGACTTTAATCACCATGTAACAGTAGAAGCCGACGAACAAAAAGCTATTGCCGAAAAGATTTTTGCAGCTTTTAAGGCACAGAAGTAAGAGAGAACACGCACAAAAAAGTGGGAAGCCGACGAAGAATTTCGTTAGTTTCCCACTTTTTTATAAAATCGCTTATTTCGCTTTCGCTTTCTCCCTTCGCATTCGTACCTCGTTGATATACTTTTTTATAAACGATGGCGATACATCTTTTTTACAAATAAGCAGCACATTGCCTTCTTCTACCACAATGTAGCCATCTAGCCCTTGAATAACAGCAATCTTATCCTTAGGCATTCGGATAATGTTATTTGTGGCTTCTTCAAAAAACACTTCCGAGTTGAGTACTACGTTCTCATCGTTTTCTGTGCGTGTCGACTCGTACATATTATGCCATGTACCTAGATCTGCCCAACCAAATTTACATTCCATCACATATACATTCGCCTGCTTCTCCAAAATACATTCCTCGAGAGAAATATTATTATAGAAAGCAAAATAATCTTGCATATACTTATCTTCAGCCTCAACATTATAAGGTGAATGCAACGCATCAAAGTGTCGGAGAATAGGAGGAAGGTTCTGTCCGAGTATGATGCGAAGATAGTTCACACTCGAAATATACATACCAGTATTCCAACACCACTCACCATTCCCCACAAACATACTAGCAAAATCGGCATCAGGTTTCTCTATAAACGCTTGTACCTTATAAATACTTCCTACGCTATCTGCTTCGTTCTTTTGCAAATAACCATATCCCGACTCAAACCTTGTAGGCTCCACACCTACCGTTAACACAGCATCATTGCTGGTAACAAATGAAAAGCCATTACACACATCTTGTTTAAAAGCTTCAACATTAATAACATTATGATCGGAAGGCACAATCAACACATTAGCTTCAGGGTTAAGACTCCCTATTCTGTGAATAGCCCAAGCTACACTAGGAGCGGTGTTTCGGAAAATAGGTTCAGCAATTATCTGTGCCTCATCTAGCATAGGCAACTGCTCGCGCACTATATCTATATATGCTATATTCGTGCTTACATAGATATTTTCCTTTGGTAAGATATTGACAATACGATCAAAAGTTTGTTGCAACTGGGTACGTCCCACACCAAAGAAGTCGATAAATTGCTTTGGTATTCTCTCCGTACTATAGGGCCAAAGACGCCGACCTTTCCCCCCAGCTAGAATAATTCCATAGTTATTTAATTCTACTTTTTCCACTTTTCTAGGTTTATAAGTTCCTATTTGCAAAGAGAGCCTGTATGCGCGCAGTATTCATTTTGTTACACCTTGCACATTTTCGTTTACAACTTACAGCATGCTACTCATCTTATTTTTCAAAGATACACCTTAATTTCTAACAAGACAAATCTTTTAAGAAATCACTAGCATTATTTATATCTATTACCCTCCCCCATTATTTCTCTATATATCTCGTCGCACTCTTATCAATAGGAGTATTCATCTCCATCGCATTCCTATCTACCCTTCCACAACATTATCCCTATCAATATCATAAGTTTTTTCTATAAATATCACAATTTTTCGCTCTAAATATTTGACTAATCCATTTTTTATCCCTACCTTTGCACCGCTTAATAAAAAAGCATTAAGCCCAGATGGCGGAATAGGTAGACGCGCTGGTCTCAAACACCAGTGGAGCAATCCATCCCGGTTCGAGCCCGGGTCTGGGTACAAAGCAAAAAGCTAAGTAGTTGATTACTCAACACTTAGCTTTTTCTTATTTTATGAATGTTCTCAAAGTGTTCCCAACAATCCTTTATAATTATTAAGAACAACTTTTCTACTCCAAAGTGTGAATTCTTCAAATACGTTTTATAATTTTGCACTTGCTGGTTGACGCTGCGACCACAACCGCAAGAACATATCCACAAGCATAGCTTTGACATCAAATCGTCTAAGGTTTTCATCTATGTGGTTATAACAGCAGTTGTGTGTCTTGCTTCTTTGGTCGGCAATTTTTGGTTATGGCAAAGCAAACAGCAATATAAGGACGATGCTTTAAAGTTCCGAATTATCAGAAACGAAAACACAATCACAAATATCAAGAAAAAAGCTGATGGCTACGACTTGGGATTGAAGCAGAAGGCAGACAGTCTGATGCAAAGGAAATTGAAGTAACTCTATAGGGGACAAGCCCAACAAAATGGGAAACTTGGTTGGGCTTGCTATAATGCCATATTATTCTATGATTTCCCAGAAACCACTTTTGTCCGATCCTATTCTGCGAAGATACTTACCACGCATAAATTCAATATTACGCATGATTGTACTACCACTCAATCCTGTAATAGAAGCCATTTCTTCCTTTGTAATATAAGGGTTTTCTGTCATCAGTTGTAAAATAGAGATACGGTTCGCTGTTAGCTTATCCCCTTGCTTTACAGCTTTTGCTGTTAATCTATCAATAGTATTATTGGAACTTACAGTCGCATTTTCAACATTTACAGTCTCATTTTGAGCATTTACAGTATCCTTTGGAGTATTTACAGTCGCATTTACAGTCGCATTACCATTAGTTGCAGACCGATGTATAACTTTTGGAACTGTAATTTTAAGGATAAAATCATCCAAATGATATGTAGGGATTGGCGACTTATTAGCTTCTAACTCTCTGCACACTCGATCGACGCCTTCACCAAACTCCTTCACAAAATCGTAGGCTTTAAGGAATTGAGCAATTTTTGGATTGCGAGAGAAGTGCGTATAACGTATGTTCGTAGGCTTTACAGTTCCAGGTAATCTACCCGGCGACTCGAACACAAGTCGATCATCAAGCATCTTAATCTGAATTTCCGTACCTTTAATATTGTAGGCACGGTGGCAACAGGCATTGACAACCATTTCTTGAATAACAAACTTTGGGTAATCCCTATTGGTAACGAACTGTCCATGTTGCCCAAGAAATGTATGTTCTTCCACTTGGGTTTCCAAATAAGCTATCGTGGCTTTCACTTGATCAAGTATTGTTCCTTCAAAAGTTACATCCTTTATCACGTTCATCTCTGCCCCCACTCGCTCCTCTGTTCCCTTATAACGGATGAAACGAGTGCGCCCACGAGGGAAGAACTTCTGAGGATACTTGCCAAATAGTAGAATACAAGCTACGCTTACCTGCTCTTCTCCCTTTGCATTTGTCGTCAAGAAGCGATTATTCTCTTGTAGATATTGCTTTGCCGACTTGGCATAACCTATCAATTCTTTATATCTTTCGACAGCAGCCATATCAATATCATCTGCCGTAGCACCATACACAGCCGTATCCTCATAGTAGCGTTCTCCCTTATCGTACATCAACTGTATGCGTTCTTCAAAAGACAACTTCCTACTTTTGTCGCCAACACGCATATAAGCTTCGTCTGCCTGATTGGCGTGTAGCTCCGAACTTGCAGGAATATACATTAACAAGATATGGTTGTCGTCTCCATCCTTATCAGTACAGGGCAGTAGGTCGCTGGTAATAGGCACAGAAGGATTACAGAAATCCAAAGGAACACGCAGCAACTCATTCAGCTTCTCTGTATGTTGATCCACGCCCTCTATCTTCCTCGTCTTATCAGACACACCAATAGCAATCGTTCCACCATCGGCATTCGCAAATGCCACGATGGTAATTGCCAATGTTTTGGGATCAATTTGAATGCTTTTGCAATCAAATGTCTGGTCTTCCTTGCGAGTTGTTATTTCTTGTATAGTCATATTATAATCCTTCTATAAGGTTAGATGTTTTCTCCTTATTTTCAATAACACTTTTTATTTTCTCCATTTCCTCAATACATCTATTATAATCAAAATAGAATGATGGCATACTATGTTTTTTGGCTAAATAATAGTTATAATATAAATAATCATTTTCACAATGTTCACCTATGTGAACATCAATAGTAACGACTTTATCATACCCTGCTACGTCTTTTTTAATAAGTTCTGGACGAAGGAATGTCCTAAATAAAGATGGTTGCCTCTTTGCTAATAATGGCATTAGTTTACTTCTCGGATCACTAGACAAAAATAAAAAAATATTATCTTCATGAAAAAGAGTAACAGAAGTTAACTTTCCATTTAATTTATCCTTTCCTCGTTCACAAACATATTCAAAGGGATCCTTGTCTATCGGTACTAGAGTTCGCAAAATACACACTTCTTTAAAAAATAAATGTCCAATTCTCTCTTCTATCATATCTTTACTTATAGATTCTGATGCATAAATAGAATTTCTATAAAATTTTACGAACTCTTCACACAAAGGAGCTACTATATTCTTTTTGAATCCCCAATTATCTATATCATAATATAGGTCTAATAAATTTAAGTACTTATCTATATTTTCACTACCAAACAAAGTACCTAAAATAGCATCCTGACTATTCTTAGAGTCTTTATAAATAAATTGAGCCGCAAAATACTCTTGTAAAGACTTATGCATCCACCTATAATACTGCCCATCTTGACAAAATAAAGGCACAGAAGATAAAAGATCATTTAAATAATCTGAAGTTGTAAAATCCAAATCAGGACAAAAAGATTTTGCATCATCAATTATGTGAAGTAAAGCATCTTTTTCATACTCTATTTTCTGTAACTTTAAGCAATTAAATCCAACAAAACGCAAAACTCTTTCAAAATCATCTATATCTAATTTAGAAAATTTTTCATGGATATAATGATCACCTTTAGAAAGGTCATGAGAGTCAAAGTATGCATCATAAACTTGTCGATAAAATATGTGTTTTTTCAATGGAATTGCTTTCTTATAATCAAATGCTACAAAAAGTAAAGAAACCAATAATGGATTTTGTAGAAAATCATTTATCATTTCATACTGCCCACTTCTAAGTTCTTCTATCAATTGTTTTGAAGTAATTCCTTGATTATCATATCTACGCAATAATTCAAAAGCTTCTTTCTTTGTTAGGGGATTTATTGAAAACATTTGGAAGTCTCCAAAACTAGTCAAAGCTTGTTCTGGTCTAGAAGTCATTACAAAAACATTATGTCCAGCTTTAGATATAAAGTTCTGTATATCTGATGTCACAAAACTTCTTTCATTTAGAGAAATCTCATCATATCCATCAAAAAAAAATATAAAACCTCCAGTTTGAATAAACTCTAATAACAATTGAGGATTGAATTCTTTAGTTAAGGAATTAACTTGCTCTTGAATCTCCATCAAAACGGTTTTGCCTTTAGACAATCTTCGTAATTCTATATAGATTGGAATTCCATACCCATTTTCTATGACGTCTAAGAAAGCCCGTTTAGTTAAAGTAGATTTACCCATCCCAGCTGTGTCTGTAATAAGTATACTACTATATTTATTCAATAACTCATAAGGATAAGCATCTATTTTATATGTATTATTTTTTTTAGAGTGTATCTCTTCTGAAATCGTTAAAGGTTGATATAAGTCAACTAACAATTTCTGTTCGTTTTTTAGGACAAGAGTATTAATAATACTATATTTTTTATATGTCCTATAGAGATATTCCTCAAAATGCTCTCCTCGAGGAATAAGTAGTTTATTATATTCTGTTTTACACTTCTCTGCAAAACATTTTATTTTGGGAGTTATAATTTCTTTTATTAAATTATCAATAGCAGGTTTGGCTGCTTTCATCAAAATTGCCTCTGGTATCATATTTTATTTTTTATATTTTAAAATTATTATCATTGTAAAGGTACGTATATTTTGTTGTTATCTATAAAAATATCTTTTATTTTAGCATATAATGCCTTTATAGCTTCAATTCTGGTAAACTATTTATCGCTTCCGACTTTAGCTTATCCACTGCACGGGTGTATTTCTCTGTGTGCTTCAATCCGCTATGCCCCAATAGGCTGGCGACGGTTTTAATGTTAGCCCCATTATTGAGGATGTTCACGGCAAAGCTATGACGAGCACAATGCCAACTAATGTGTTTATTGATACCTGCACGTTTTACCCAACGTTTAACAGATTTGCTGCAACTCTCATATGAAGGTAGGTTGAAGATAAAAGAATTTAAATCTTCAGGAGCTTCGCCAATTAAAGAGAGTAAGCCGTCATTGAGAGGAATAATAACACCACTATTTGCAGAATGTCCTTTGGTCTTATTCTGTTCAAACTTCAGCAGGCGATTGGTATAATCTACATTCTTATAGGTAAGGTCTTTTACATCACAGAAGCGCAGTCCACAATAAAGACATAGGATAAATGCTCGTCTGACATTTGGGTTTTCATTATCGTAATGACATTGAATCAGTGATTGTATCTCATCCATTGACAACACATCTTTGCGCAAAATCTGGTCATCCACCTTGCACACCACATCCTTACAAGGGTCTTTCAACATCACTTCGTGATCAATAGCATAACGCACCACTTTCTTGAAACGTTGGTAGATACTCTTTGCCCCTTCACCCACACTTCGTGATTGCAGATACTCCACAAACCGTTCCATCATTTCCTTAGTTATTAAATCGGGCTTAATGCTAAACTCATAGAGTGGGTATTGCTCTTTCAGAAAATCCTTAAAACGATTCAAGGCTATCTTTATCATTCTCAAGTCTTTCTTCGTATAACTGTCAATGTAAGCCTGATAGTAGTCCAAGAAATTGATATTTCTATCTTTCTTCAGACGATAGCCGAGCATACTCTCCTTAAATTGCTGTTCACGCTCTGCACGGATCTTGGCAGCCAGTTCAAGTGTTTCTTTGTTCTTTTGCCGTTCCACAGGGGTACGGGGCTTGGCTATCAAATACAACTGCAAATTCTCTTTTCGCCTATTGTGCTTGATGTGTACTTTGGGTTTACCCACCATCTTACCTGTTTCATATAAAACAGGGTTACCGTCCTCGTCCAATACAGGTGTTTCTTCTCTACCAAGATAATACTCCAGATAAAGACTTATTTGACCATCAGAAAGCACATTTTGCTCTAATTTCGGGTTTTCCCTTGCTTTATTTTCTAATTTTGCCATAATTGATAGTTATGTACCTAAATGTGTATCAAACCGAGTAAAATCATTAACTCGTTTATTTTCAGATGTTTTCTTATTTTGCAAAGATACTAAAAAGTTCCGAATATCAAAGTGTACTAAAAAGTGTACTATCTAACAAAAAACAGGCAAAAATGAGCAAAATTGGCAAATATAAGAAAATCACAAAGTATTGATTATCAATTAAATATACTTAGCTTTTTCTTGTTTTAGGAATGTTCCCAAATTGTTCCCAATCAGCTTATCTTCCTGTAAGACTTTTTCAATATATAATTTTCCACACATAACAAAACATCATCTATGTATTCCTTAGCCTCTTTACTTAGAATACTTATATCACTGATTGTGTAATTTTTGCCAACCTCAGTAAATGTATACTCTCCATGCGCAAGTTTATTTCTTTTTTCTTTTATTTGTACTAAGCCTCTTCCATCTTTAGGTTCTTGGTAACCAAACTGTTTTGCTATTTTACGAATAGCTTTAGCATCCATATTTCCACTAATTTTAATACAGTCTTCTTTGAAAGAAAGTAAGGAGTGCGCTAATATTTTTTGAGATATTCCCGATATAATCAGATAATTCTGATTTGTATTCTTTATGTCACTAATTTCTTGTCTCAACCACAGTTCTTGTACTTTATCTGATATTTGTGCGAACTCTAATTTGTCGCCATTGATAGAGTTTATTATTGCTTGTATAGAATTTCTTATAGTAGCCTCTATAAGATTATAAAGTAACAGGAATGCATTAGCTTTCAAGATTCGCGCTAGATCGGTATCAATCTGTCTGACAATAGCATTTCCTGCTAAATCAGTACAAGTTAGTTGACAATTGCCTTTGTCAAGCAACGACAGTGCATCTAAATATTTGTCAACCTCAACACATCTCTTTTTGAATTCATCTTTAGTTTTCTTCATAAGTGAGATTTTCTATTTTATCTAACAAGCAATCGCGAACAAACTCAATACGTTCCTTTAATCGCCCAGGATTGTTACTAGCATCAGAAGTGGTTACTTTCTTAAATTCTATGGAGTTAAGCCAATTTCGATCTTTGACAGTTAAATTTGGCTTTTCCAGCAAGGCAAAATGTATGCCAACAGCTAAAGCCTCAAATCTAACTCTTGGAGTAGATTTATCTCTTTCACTCCTCGCAAAATAACATGGTGCCAATTCCTTTTTTGCAAAATTCAACATAGTAAAAAAAGCATTTCTCATTCGTTCTTCGTCAAACGATGATTTATGAGCTTTCACATAATCATCTAAAAAAGAAGACACATCATGCTTAAAACTTAGATAAGACTCAGAGTAGGCAAAGAATCTTAAAGCCAATTCTTCGTATTCTCCCCTATCAGACCTACTCTTAGAAATAGGACACACTTCATGGAATAACTCATTCTGAGAACATTCCACAACAAAATTATAGAACTTGTATTGATAAGCACCTCTTCTCGTTTCACTTGATGTCAATTTGTTAGAACTGGTATTTACTCTATTGAAAATATCTGCTCTAATCTCTGGCTTGGCATTTTCTGTTACAACATGAAATCTAAAATCACGAAGTAAAAATTTATTTTGTCTTGCTGTGCTTAAATCAGAGAATCTTGTACCATTTAAGAAAGTCAATTTTTCTAATCCAGATAATTTAAGTCTTCCATTGCAATATTCTGCTAATGTACGTATTCTTTGTGACCCATCTATAATTTCAAGTTCCGCATCTTTTCCTGAGACAGAAACAAGAAAAGGCATTATGGGTACACCTAGAAAAACAGACTCTATAAATCTTGCTCTCTGATTTAATTTCCAAACAAACTGCCGTTGGTAGGTCGGTACAAAAATCTGACCTTGATCAAATTTGTGTATAATAACTTCAACAGGATACTCCTTTGTATCATAATCATAAGGGATGCTTTCCTGATTAATTTGTTCATCAATATCTTCAATACTGTGCTTTATCTCTCTTTTTGCCATATCTTGTGTTGTTTTAAATGCTCCTTAATACTCTTTGCTATCACCCTACCTAATATAGGTGGAACAGCGTTTCCAATCTGTCGACATATTACAGATGGATGACATATTTCATTTATATCATAGAATTTATAGTCAATAGGAAATGTCTGAAACAATGCTGCTTCTCTTAAAGATATTGCACGGTTCTGTTCTGGATGCCCAAACCTACCATTTCCGAGACCAGTGCATTGAGTTGTCATTGTCGGAGCAGGCTCATTCCATTTCATCCTACCATATACACTCCCGTATGATTTTCCACTTTGTCTCTTAAAACATTCAAGAATCATTTCTTCAGGCCAATCATGCCAACTCCCTCCCTCTTTGGTAAGAGATACTCTTTTAAGATTTAAATCTGACAATTTCCTAGCTCTATGCAATGGATCATGAGAATCTATTTCCCCATCTTTAATAGCCCTCAAATTACCTATTGTATCACGAACAGTAACATAATTGTCCGATGTATGGGTTCCTGCAATAAGATTAATTGCTCCTAATTTAGAAGCTAGCAAAACTAACCTCCTGCGTCTTTGAGGAATTCCATAATCAGGACAGAAGACAACTTGAACGGAGATATGATACTTCATTTTTTTTAGTTCTGTACAGAAATCAGAGAAAACAGAATACTTATCCGTATCCATAAGTTGTGGAACGTTCTCCATAGATACTATTGTCGGCTTTACTGTATGTATTAACCGAGAAAAGGAATAAAGTAGATTGACTTTATCTTTATCCTTGGTTTTTACTTTAAAACTATAAGAAGAAAAAGGTTGGCATGGAGCACAGCCGACCAAGATTTTAAGACTGTCTCCAAATTGTTGATTAATCTCTTTACCAGTGACTTTTGTTATATCTGCAAGATGAAATTTTGCATGATTATTTACTTCATAAGCAAATTTACATGATTTGTCATTATCATATCCAGCAACAACATCAAATCCCTCTTGGAAGAAACCGTTTGACAATCCTCCAATTCCACAGAATAAATCTACGACCTTGATACTTTTTTTTATCATGCTGCATTATATGCTTGGATTAATATTCGCTTTATCTCTGTAAAAGTTATAATAGGATTAATTGACAAGAGTAACCCCGTATTTATAACATAAACAAAAGATTCTTTACGATAATACTTGTCCCCAACTGTTTTTAATGATGCTTCAATGGTATCGGCTTTCGCCAACAGGCATGTAAGTTGATAATCCCGATTTGTTACTTGTGTTTTATTATCAGGATGTGCTTTCGTAAAGTGTTGCGTTGCTGTAAGTTTTATCAAATTCTCTAAATAATGTGCCAGTTGCGGAAACTGAGATTTTGGAAAAATATGATGAATTTGTGTGGCTTCTCCATTTCCCCATTGGTCATGTACTTCACTTTCGACCTGAATCTTCCGCAACAAATTCATAGCTTTTTGAACATAATAAGCATTGTATACTTCTTGCCGTTTTACATCTTGTTGCTCTTGTGCTTCCTGTCGAGTAATGGATTTATCTTTATTCAGGTCTCTCCAATTCTTACGATTATACATCAAATCAGAGAAAGTAAAGATATATTTAGACATATATCCCTTTTCTGTCCCGTTAATCTGATTCTCAACGGCATATACATTCAATATCTTACTAAAAATACGATGAACTTCGACTTCCGTATTTATAGCTGTATTACCTATTACAAAGCGGTCATATCTACTTTTTAACTCTTGGAAGTCTGCATTCGTAGCTTTTCCCTGCAAACATTTATCTTTGAACGCATCAAAATATCGAATGAAACCACTATCCGAAAGAACCTTTTGCAAATAGCAATAGAGAAAATTATATGTATTTCTTTCTCTTTGCGCTATATAGTCAAGAATATCCAGATTAGCAACACGATAATAATTTGTTCCCGATCGCTTTTCTATCTCCAACACATGGGCATAAGCAAGCATTCGGAGAGGCTGTTGTATAAACTTATCATACTCATGACGAGCTTTTGGATTAGTAGGTAATGGCTTATTGAAAATAGCTCTTGCGTTCTTTATGAAGTATTGAGCATCCCAAATATTGGACAAGGTAAACTCATTGTCAACATCTATTGTATTGATAATGCAATCAGCAATAAAGCAAACAACATCAGGAGTACACTTTTGATCCATAAAACGTGCATCTTGTGATTTACGTACATCCAAGTCAAAATTACTAAGATATTTTATTATATTTTCTCTCATTTCATCTATCCTTTAAGTTTTCCAAAAAAGAAAACAGAGTTGTTATCAATATTAAGTGAACGTGTACCTAAATTTCTTGCTATTGCATAGAATTTAGTAAATTTATCCGTGGCATAAAACGACAGATCTTCTTTTGTTATAACCTTATCACTGTTTGCCAAGGTAAGAATTGCAACAGAACCATCGGCAATGCACCCTTTTGGGAGAAAGCATGCTCGTGGGTTATATGTCAAGTTTGGGAGCAGGACACAATTTGTTTTGTTCAGAAACTTACTAACATCCAGCCCTTCTATATTATCCACATAACTGTCATATTCTGGAATATCAATAATTTGATTATCACCAATATTCCTTGACTTGAGAACTCTTACCTGCCCATTCCCTTTTGTCAAAGACTTGGTTATAACTCTATCTCTATATGCTTTGAACACATTGAACTCCATTTTATCTGCAACTTTATCAAAATCTTCGTTACGATATATTATCCAATAAGGAAACTTTGTATCCATAAGGTAGGATTGCAGCTGTATTACAACTTTTTTCGTAATGTAAGATTCTACAATTGTCAGAGCAGGCTTTCGCTGTGTTTCAACAACAAAATTTATAGTTTCAATCTTAACATTCTTGAATCCTTTTTCCCCGAAATCAATGATATGAGAAACTCTTTTTTTACTCATTAGTTGACGAGTTTTATTAAACTCAGGAGCATTTATCAAACTTTTAGGTACAATCAATGATACTACATTTCCAATTCTAATAGACTTTTCTATAAAAAAAGAAAATATGTTATTTGTATCAGTATTGTAGGCTTCTGCTTTATAGACAGATAGTAACTCTTTTTCCTTTGTCAGTTTTTTATAAGGAGGATTTCCAACAACCACATCATATTTTTTCTTAAAACAATAAGTAAGAAAGTCTGCATGAATGTAGTTCATGTGTACATTATTAGGAATATTTACATGATTGATTAGAGCCTTAAGTACTTCAAGGCTGTCATCATCAATATCAACGACATCTATGTTTACAGAGGGAACGTCTGCATACTTTTGAATAAGCATGGGAATAAAATTGCCTACACCAACAGAGGGTTCCAAAATATTGATTTCTGTAAGGCCTTTCGCTTCTGGCAAGTTCTCAACTACTGAAAAACAAATGTCCTGTCGAGTATAATATGCTGCGTTATTATTTCTATTAGCATTTGCTAATTCTGCAATTTTTGATAGTTCGCAGAAACGGTATCTTGTAGATTTATTGATAAAATCTATAAGATTTATTTGACTATTAAGATGCTTCCGCTCTATCAAATCCTTAATATCTTGCTCCGTCATATTGATACGACAGAAAACTTTGTATATTTTATGCGCTATCTGTCTAAATATAATAGTAGGAACGGCTTCGCCCAAATTTTGCCTTATATTCATTTCTTCCTTTTTGAGGAAAGCTTCTTTTTCTTTTATTGGCAATTTGTTCAACTCATTAAAAGGAATATCACTCCATTGAAAAGCTGCAGGAACCGACATCATAAGCATCACTTCACGAATACTGAAAACCCGATTATCCACAGGATGAACAGTATTTTGACTTGCCATAATATCATTACGAGTATGAATGCATGGTGCAACTTTATCCCAACACTGACGTGTATATTTGTCCCCATTCTTCTGAGCATTATAGACTACAATCCCATTCTTTATAGTATGAGGAATCTTGGTTATGTCAGTGTTGTCAAAAGCAGACTGCCCCTCTTTTATATCGGCAATCCATGCTTCCATTCTTGGAGCATATTTTCTAAAATTGTGATAAATATCGGTTTTAGAAATTTCTCCCATAGTTCTTAATGATGGCAAATCACCTATTATCTGTCGCAAAGTTCTCTCAGGCTGCCTGTCAGGAAACACATCATAAGGAGTAATTTCTTTTAAATCTTTTCTTACTCCAATGACCAAAGTTCGTGTCCTGCTAGATGGATTACCATAATCCTTAAAGTTCACAACCTTAAACAGCACATTATACAATCCACCAAGATTCAACTCTATTGCATTTTTAATAGTCTTATCTTGACCATCAACATCTGTACAAATGGATGTAAGAAATGCACGGACATTCTCGAATATGAAAAATTTCGGTTGTATTTTGCTAACCATTTTTATAGATTCAACAACCAAAGAATTCCTTTTCAGTTCATTTTTCTTCTTATGATTTGCTACAGCGTTTCCATAAATCCAATTCCTCAAACACTCGTCCTTGTGTTTCTTTTTGGGTCATATCTCCACAAATATATCCACTATCGTATGCACATTTTTGATTGTATTTTTGTATTTTTAGCCTACGTTCAAGTAGTTCCACTGTAGCAATACAATAAAAATTCTCTTGTTTAAAGCCATAACATCCTACACCAGCGCTACTGAACAAACTGACATAGGTTTTCAGTCCGTACGGAGAACGACTTTCTGCAACTATAGTGGGTTCCAGATTTGTTGGACTATATTTTCTTTGTAACATCACACTGTACGTTTTAAGTTTTCTTTGACAACAGATAAAACATTTATAGCAACTTGTTTCTCTGGAGCCACAATATCGGAGACTTTGTCAGCAAGCCATAAGATAATCAAGTCTTCTTGCTTGACATGAAATAGCCCTGACAGGATGCACACCTGTTCTCTTTTAGCTTTTCTTTCTCCTTTTTCTATCTTACAATAAGTCGCCGTATCAATATCAAGTGCCGCTGCCAAATGTCGTTGTGGCAGCTTATATTGCATACGTAACTCTTTTATTCGTTCAGAAAATAGCATATTGCTTACTTGTGTCTTGACGTTATTTGGCAAAATTACAACTTTTATTTGAATAATCTGCGGTTTTCTTATTTATTTTAAGTAGAGGGCATAAGTTTTACCTCTACGATTCTACTGTCACAATTTTACTCTTGTTATTTCTTCTGCATCAAGCTATCTGCCTTTTGCTTCAATTCCATGTCGTAATCATCGGCTTTTTCCTTGATTAACTTGATTGCCTTTTCAGGGCTCAGCAGAAATTTAGTGGGGGTATCCATATAGTTTACTTAATCTAAAAATAAAGATTTTTTTATCCGTAACTCTGGCTCAGTAGCCGTAGGTTAAGCAAATCTCATCTATCCCCTAACATAAACGCAAAAAGCCAAACCCAATTGCTTGGATTTAGCTTTTGCTTTATTGAGCTTAAAAACTATTCTCAATCAAATTACATCATTCCTCCCATACCAGGGGTCATAGCTGGAGCTGGAGTTTCCTCTGGTTTATCAACAATGATACACTCGGTAGTGAGGAACAAGCCAGCGATAGAAGCTGCATTCTCAAGGGCTACACGAGCTACCTTAGCTGGGTCGATCACACCTGCTGCACGAAGATCTTCGTACTGCTCCTTACGAGCATTGTAACCGAAGTCGCCCTTGCCTTCACGTACCTTGTTTACGACTACAGCACCTTCACCACCAGCGTTGAAAATAATCTGGCGTAATGGCTCTTCAATGGCACGGCATACGATGTTGATACCAGTTTGCTCGTCGTTATTTTCACCCTTCAAGCCTACCAATGCCTCTTGAGCGCGGATATAAGTAGTACCACCACCTACAACAACACCTTCCTCAGTAGCTGCACGAGTAGCACACAAAGCATCGTCAACACGATCCTTCTTTTCCTTCATCTCAACCTCAGAGTTAGCACCTACATAAAGCACTGCAACACCGCCAGCCAACTTAGCCAAACGCTCCTGTAACTTTTCCTTGTCGTAAGAGCTTGTAGTATTGGTAATCTCGCTCTTGATCTGAGCCACACGATCAGCAATAGCTTGTTTCTCACCACCACCATCAACGATGATAGTGTTATCCTTACTTACCGTAACCTTCTTAGCATGACCCAGCATTTCTATTGTAGTCTTGTCAAGACTCAAGCCCTTCTCTTCGCTGATTACGATACCACCAGTCAATACAGCAATATCTTCTAGCATAGCCTTACGACGATCGCCAAAGCCCGGAGCCTTCACTGCACAGATCTTCAAACCTGCACGAAGACGGTTGACTACCAATGTTGTTAAAGCCTCTGAATCGACATCTTCTGCAATCACTAACAATGGGCGACCGCTCTCGGCTACTGGCTGAAGAATAGGCAAGAAATCCTTTACCGAAGAAATTTTCTTATCATACAACAAGATGTAAGGATCTTCCATCTGGCACTCCATCTTCTCTGTGTCAGTAACGAAATAGCCTGAAAGGTAACCACGATCGAACTGCATACCCTCTACCACACCGATAGATGTTTCGCGTGTCTTGCTTTCTTCAATAGTTATAACACCGTCCTTAGAAACCTTACGCATAGCATCAGCAAGGAGCTTGCCTATCTCAGGATCGTTGTTAGCTGATACGGTTGCTACCTGCTCAATTTTGTCATAATTGTCGCCAACTAGCTCTGCGTTGTCCTTAATATACTTTACTACCTTGTCAACAGCTTTGTCGATACCACGCTTCAAATCCATAGGGTTAGCACCTGCTGCTACGTTCTTTAAACCTTCGTTAACGATAGCCTGGGTAAGGATAGTAGCTGTAGTTGTACCATCACCTGCATCGTCTCCAGTTTTGCTAGCCACGCTCTTAACAAGCTGTGCACCTGCATTTTCAAATGTATCTTCTAGCTCCACTTCCTTAGCCACAGTAACACCGTCCTTTGTGATTTGAGGAGCACCAAACTTCTTACCAATTACTACATTACGCCCCTTAGGACCTAATGTTACCTTTACTGCGTTAGCTAACTGATCGACACCGCTCTTCAATAATTCGCGTGCATCTTTATTAAACTTAATATCTTTTGCCATAGTTGTTTCTGTATTAAAATTATGATCGTTTGTTTATTCTACTACTGCCAAAACATCGCTTTGACGCATCATCAAGTACTTCTCTCCTTCACTTTCTATCTCAGTGCCTGCATACTTGCCGTACAATACTTCATCACCTACTTTAAGGATCATCTCCTCGTCCTTGGTGCCATTGCCCACTGCCACTACCTTACCGCGCTGTGGTTTCTCTTTAGCTGTATCAGGAATGATAATTCCGCCTACTTTCTCTTCTGCTGGTGCAGGGAGTACCAAAACTCTGTCTGCTAATGGTTTTATTGTCATAATCTTTATGTTTTTAATTGTTCTTTATGCTTATCTATGCCAAAAGCGTGCCAAAGCTATTTCTACAATCCCAAAAAGCGACAAAATGGCAGACACAAGTTGTCTACTTTCTCATTATATATAAATTTAGATGTAAACGGGCGTTCCGAATATCATTCATGTAAGGCTATTGTTTTCCTTAATATAAATTTAGAAAAAAGCATATATACTTTTTTCAAGCAACAAAAAGAGAGGTAAAAAAGAGATAATTTGCTCACTTCTCTGGAAATGATTAAATTTGCGAATTACAGAAAAGTAAACATTAAAAAGAAACATATATGAAGAAACAAGTTTTATTTCTATTAACAACTGTGATATTTGCACTAAATATCCATGCACAATTGCCCAAAGTATATAATGAAAATATCAATCAGATGACACAGATTGATGAAGCCATTAGCAAGGCTAAACAGGCTAATAAATTTGTGGTATGCCAGTTGGGTGGCAACTGGTGTCCTTGGTGTTTGCGCTTTGCCGACTTCATTACGAAAGATGCAGCCATCAGCAAAGTAATTGCCGACAACTACGTTTATATTCATGTCAACTATCATCCTCGTAAAAGTGCGCCAGAGGGTATGTTGAAACGATTAGGTTATCCACAACGTTTCGGTTTCCCTGTTTTTGTCATACTCAATGGCGATGGAAAGGTGGTTCACATTCAAGACAGCAGTTTGCTAGAAGAGGGTCAAGGCTATAGCCCGAAGAAAGTACTTAGCTTCTTTAAGCATTGGACACCCAACGCTGTTGCAGGAAAAGCGGAATAAAGCTCTCTTTACACCAAATATAGATGAATATAAATAACCCCCTTTTAAATATTAAAATCCACCATACAAAAGGAATACCCTAGTTTCCTCTATATGGCGGATTTTATATCTTGCCCGCAAGTTTATATCTTAACACGAATTCGATGAGATTCATAGAGTTCACATTACTGCTGTAAACGCATCTCTATCCAAGAAGCCCATTTAGAACCCATCGTATTTTTAGCTATATTCATCAACTGGACATGAGTATCTACATGACTTTTAGCTAAAGTATGCATAAACTTAAAGAACTTCTTGTCGCCTACTTTTTTCTGCAAGTCATAAAGAACGATGGCTCCCTTATTATAGAAAACCTTATGCGCATCAGGGGCATTTCTGTCTAACTCCATTATTGGACAAACTTTTCTAACACTTTCGCGATATGCTTTGACATAATCATTGAAAAGAGCATCACCAAAATGATGCTTAATAGCTCGAAGTGAGCTGTATTCAGCAAACGATTCGTTCATCCAATCAAGCCAATTATCTGCGGGAGCATACTGCCACCAGAAATGCCCTATCTCATGTGCCATGAGTTTAAAAAGATCTTCATTAAAGACATAAGCCTCTGCAACAATGAAGTTACGCCTACTGATAGCACCACCAAGATCGGGCAGCAACACTACTTTTAACTCCTTAGTCTCAGGAACAACTTGATAGAGCTTGCTATAATAGTTGAATATCTCTTGACAAGCATTGGCTAACGAATCGACATCAGCTTCTTCAAACGATAAATAATCAATTTCAATGGATTTTCCCTGACTTTTTACAACTCTACTCTTTAGATTTGGTGCAGCAATAAATTCAAAATCAAAACCTTCCCATGGTTGATGCATCACCCATTGCTTGTCTCTTTTGGACATAAGACCAGACCCTGATACTTTAAAATTATCATCTATCTTAAATATTATATCACCCGTAAAATGCTCACTATCTAAATTATGAGGATACCATGGCATATACATAGATAGCATCACAAGGTTGGTATCGCAAGCAGCCATCCATGCTTCCACACTATCAATATGAGCAGTATAGGTAAAATGGATTGTAGCCTTGTCTGAATTGTTTTTATTAACACGAAGTCGCCCTGCCTGTGGCATCCACTGGAATTTACTCTCAGGAGTAAAATCAATATTAGAATCCTTGCCGTTTACCTTTATATCTTTCACAGTACTATATTTCCACAAAGCAAAATCAATATAAGCTTTCTTGTTAAAGTTGACAGTTACAGTTCCATCTACTTTCAAATTCTTTTCCTTTACATTGATGTCTACACACATCTTATAATACTTTGCCTCTGCTGTAATGGTCTTTTCAACATCCTTTTTCTGTGGGCATTGCAAAGTCAATGTATCTTCAACTTCATGCTTTGCTTTGAGTATCTTATTCATAAGCTCATCCCAACGTTTATCCTGATGCATTTGTCTAAATCGAGGATTTACTGTTAAATTATAATATAACCTTAATTCCGCAGTATTTTTTCTTGTGAGAAAATTTTATATGTTGAGGTGTCTTTTTGGGACTCTATATGTTGATATGAGGTGCTTCGGTGTT
>QWCD01000616.1_pt1 | contig 23813 bp, 16 predicted proteins | sample 1972461 | NCBI WGS metagenome assembly QWCD01 (sample SAMN09866717, study PRJNA288562) | Human vaginal metagenome isolate term4_vaginal, whole genome shotgun... | isolation source: vagina | host: Homo sapiens | place: USA: California | reverse complement strand
TAGCATCATCAATGCGTTTGTTAAAGTCTTGAGCCTCGTCCTCGGTAAGTGCACCAGCATTCTTGAGCTCTTCGATCTTTTTCTTTGCTCCAGCCTTAGCATCTTCTTTACGAGCATTTTCTAAAATCTCTGCAATTTTATCCGAAGAATCCGCGCCTTCTATTTGATTCTTAAATTCACCTTTTTGAGTATCGCTTAGGTTTTGCAGCTTCTCTATCTCATCTTTGGCAGATGTCTTCTCTTTGCTCATGTCTTTATTGTTATTGGTTTGAGCTGCCGTCTTATTGGCATCGCCTTTTTGCTTTGCCTCGTTTTGAGCAGACTCTACTGCAGCAGCATCTCCCGCATCTTCAACCTGCTTGCGATATTTTTCTTTATCTTCAGGCGTAAGATCTCCATTGCCGTTGATCTCATCTAGTGCAGCTTGTTTTTTCTTGTCAAGCTCCGCTTTTTTCTGAGCCTCTTCACCTTTTTGCCTGTCAGCATTGTCTTGCGCTTGCTGTTGTTGTTTCTTTGCTTCTATCGCTTGTTGTTCTTGCTGATGCTTAGTGTCGGACTCTGCCTGCTTTGCCTGCTGTTCTTGCTTCTTCTCTTCGTTTTTCTGCTTTTGATCTTCGTCCGCTTTCTTATTGTTGTGCTCGTTTATAATCTTGCGGATTTTGTCAGGATCGGTTTGACCGTTAAGCTCATCTTCAAGCTTTTTCTTGTCCTCACCAGTAAGACCCTGCGTTGCCTCATCTTTTTGCTTTTGGGCTTCTGCTTCTTTCTTTTTGGTATCTGCTTCTTTTTGAGCGTCTCCAATAAGCTTTCCGAGTTTATCTTCAGAATCCATGTTGTTAATATCTTGCTCATGGTCTTTTTTGAACTTATCTTTAACTTTTTGTTTGTCTTCTTCGCTTAGGCCTTTGTTATCAAGGATTTTGTCCAAAATCTTGTCGAGGTCGGCTTTTTTCTTGTCTTTATCAAATGCAGGTGCATTGGACACAAAACAATCATTATTGGTAAGAGTAATGACAGTTGCAGGCATAAAACCCCGTAAAGATTTTAGTTCTATCACATTATCATGGTGATACATTGAAATTATTCCACCAGAACTACGGTTGTCGCCCAATGTAAGTGTAGAGTTATTAATAGTATCCCACTTACCATGGAATTTATACAACGTCATACCGCCGCCAGTACTAGGATCATCAGCGGTAAATTTATTGATGAGTCCATCAGTGCGGTTAATATATTCTTTTGTAAGCTGTGGTTGTCCAGTTTTAGCTTTCCAGTTTTCAAGAATAAATTGCGTGATAAAGCTATTCCAATCTGCTGGCTGAGGGTGATTTTTATCAGCAATGGCAAGTTTAGTTATATTGTACGTAAATCCAGCTTGTTGAACCTTTTTAGCAGATGGTTGTTCGGCTTTACCCTTGGTATAAACCAGCTCGTCATACATGAGCGTGCGTGTTGAACCATCTTTAAAAGTTACGGTTACTTCTTGTTTGGCATTATCAAAGGTAAAAGCGGTTTCCTTGGTGTCTTTTAGCTTATCTTGAATTCCTTTATTTGCTTCCCACAAAGCCTCGCGAACTTTGGTCTGTTCGTCACTTTCAAGCTTTGTGCTGTCTTTAACTTCAATGCGTGCAGGCGTTTTAACTTCAATCGTTACATCGTCTGCAATTTTAGGACGCTTGTACACCAAGCGGTTGGCAGCCATAGTAGTTTTAGACGGATATTCGTTTCCCTCATCATCTTTATAGGTGATTGTTGCGCTACCGTCTTTATTAACAACGATCTTGTCTTCTTTGTTTTCAATAGCGTCCATAAATTCTTTGTTAGCTTTATTTGCGTCAAAGATTTGTTTACGCAGGGTATCCATCTCACCTTTGTTAAGATCGGAAGGATTACCCACTGGTATGGCAACAGGATAATAAGGATGAACCGACTCGGCTAACGAAGGCTTTGCCAATACCAAGTTAGCAGCATCAATGCGGCTTGTGGAGTTAGGCTGATACTTGTCCTTATAAGTAATGGTAGCATTACCTTGCGCATCTACAGAAACGTCTTGTATGTTATCTTTGATATCCTCGTTTGCTTTTAGAACAGCCTCTTTGACAGCTTTTTGTTCATCACCAGAAAGCTGTTGAGTTTTCTTTACCAGCGTAAGCTGAGGATACTTAGGAGCAAGACGCTCATTCAAAGGAACGTAGCGCTTAGTAAGCGACTCCTTGGTAATTGTGTCGGTTGAGGGGTGGTCGGCCGTATTGTCTTTATACGTTACACTCGCGCTACCATCATCATTGATTGTAACCGCTTTTCCAAAGTCTTCCTCTGTTTTAGGCTCGCCAAATAGCTTGCTCAAAAGATCAGCGTTATCTTTATTTTTCTCCCACAGATTTTTAAGGATTTGCTTTCTGTTAGCGTCATCAGTCTTGCCCATTTCTTTAACTTCAAGGCGCTCGGGATATGCAAGCTCATACAGTTTTGAATATGCAGGTAATTCACTAGGTGTTTCAACTTTACCTTGCGTATAGTGCCAGTTGCCCATCACCTGATATACACCAGCCGCAAAACGGAGCGGCTTTGTCATATCGTTGACCTTTAAGTAAAACGTTACTACACGCTTAACATTGCCAGCAGGTGTCCAATTTACAAGCAGATTCTTGGTTTCAGCTGAAAACTTACGCGATGTATCAATTGTTCCACCATCTTGATTATAACCAAAGTTTTCGCCGGTCATACGAGCCCATTCGTCTTTGAATTTAGCTGCTTCGCTCTTGGTGAGTTTATCACCAGAATCAAAGTCTTGTTTGGTAATGTTACCTTGAATTTCGGTACCCTGCGGAATAGTGCACCACCAAAATGGACGTCCACCCCAATACTCAAAATTATTGTTAAAAGTATAAGTTACCTTGTAATAGTGTCCAAAGGTAATGCGGTCTGCCTTGTCCTTATCGCTTTGATGATTTTTATCGCAGGGTACAAGAGCTATATCCGTATACTTTTGCGCTTTGGTGGACGAATCTCGGTTAGCATACCTAAAGCTGCCGTCTGCCAAGTTATAACCATTTGCCCACGAAGTTTGAGGCACTGATGCCGAGATGCCCCAGCTTAACACACCAACAAGTGCGGCTGTTGCAGCAGCTTTTGCAATGCCTTGCGAATGAGTCCTTTGTTAGCAAAACACAGACGGGTAGCATTTGTTTACCCATATGCATGATATTGCATACATAGATACATGTTTAATACTAAAGAAACACCCCCCCCCATGTCAAACCCAAGCATTGCTTTTTATGTGGGTATTTTCTTAAACTTAGCTGAATAATTATTTTTGTATACGTGTATGCTTTTTATACGTATTGGTATAATACTCTCAAAACAATAAGGTCAACGGCTCCGTGCTTTAAGCGCATATTATGTATAAAGCTTTTATGATGCGTGTTATACAAAAGATGTCCTTATTATGCATAAGACAACGCAGAATTTTTTAATTAAAAACAAGTTTTGTTTGAGGAAAAAACAGTAGCAAATGCTCGCGAACATAGGTATTTATCTGCCTCTTACATTGGCAAACACATGAGAGGATTAGCAGAAAAATCGCGGGCAAAAAGTTAACGATAAAACATTATCAATAAAAGATTAACAATAAAAGATGATTAAAAAATGGTCGGGTTGACTGGATTCGAACCAGCGACCTCTCGGTCCCGAACCGAGCGCTCTACCAAGCTGAGCCACAACCCGACAAAACAAAACGCATGATACAGCACACTAAACAGCTGTACATGCGTGCTTACTGTATCAAAAAACGCGATTTAATCCAAGTGTCTTAGTAGAATATACCCACCAATTCCGCATTTTGGAAGCCTTTTGAGCAATTTCATCACAAATAGCAGAACTTTGAGCAAAGGCAAAAACCGCACTTCCCGAACCCGTCACGCAAGGATGAGAAATGCCTTGCTGCGTGCGCAACCACGCCAAAACTTCGCGAATATCCGCGACGTGTTGGATAACGACCTCAGCTAAGTTATTATACAAAAGCTCGTTAAGTGTCAAAACATCGCCCGCACGCAAAGCCTGAATAATCCTATCGGGCGATTGAGGCATAAACGATTGTATTCCTGCCTCTGGATTTAATTCTGGGCGTAACTCTTGGCTTAATACTGGCTGTAACCTTGTCTTAAGCTCTAACCCCGGCTCTAGCTCCGCCCTCGACTTTGCCTCCGCCTCGGCCTGAATGCGTTCATCAAAAAGACGATATGCAACAGGAGTACTCACTCCTGCCTGAGGGCGAACAATAACGCAGGGAATCGAAGGTACATGTTCAAAAGATTCTTGCAGCGTTGCTCCAACGCCGTTTAAGTACGCTGGAATGGGATGTAAAAAGAAGGCAACATCTGCACCAATAGATTGAGCTACACGCACCACGCGCGCGTCAAGAGCATCTAGCCCCCAAAATTTGCACAGCAACTTTATAGTGGTGGCTGCGTCTGAACTTGAGCCGCCCAAGCCAGCTTGCGCTGGAATATGTTTTTGTATGGTTACGGTATATGCTGGCTGTTTATGAAATGTTTGGCACATAGCTTCAAGCGCGCGAAACGCCGTGTTATCCTTCATGGCAACATCGGGGCCTGCATCCATGACAACCGTATTTTGTTGAGCATGCTCGTTATAGCTAAGCGTTACCGTATCCGCCAGCTCAAGCGCAGCCATAACCGAGTCGGCACGATGGTACCCACTTTCGCCAACGTTATGCGGATATATTCCTAAGTGAAGATTGATTTTTGCGTAAGCAGGCGCAGCGTCTTGATACGATGCGCAGCAAGTCACCGAATTATTCATACAAAACGATTACAGCGCCTAAAATTCTTCTACAACGCAGTCAAACAGGCGCTCTCCCGTATCGGCGTCAAAAAGCTCAACCGCACCCGTGAGTACATCAACATATTGAAACGATTGGCGCTCAACGCGACCACGACGCTCTTCGGTTTCTACTACAAACAGTGACGGATGAACTCCTACCAGCATGCCCATACGATCGACCACACGCGATCTACCCATATTAGCTCGAACTTTAATGCGCTGCTGTTCAAGTGTTTTTAATTTTTCGCGAATATCCTCAACACGTAGACTAGAAGGTGTTAAACTATCCATACATGCCTCCACTCAATACAGGTAGCGCTTTGGATGTGCTGTTGTCTTAAAGAGTCGCTGTAACAAGCTTGCGTTAAGAAAACATACACACGCTAACATTAGGTGCTGCGCGTGTCTAAATAAGTACCAGATAATGGAAATACACAAAGCTCAAAGCACCCAATCACTACATCAGGTTCTTTTTTCTTGCAACCACAATGCAAACTCGTACATAGCGACATAGCGCAAGTTAGTATTGTATTACAGTTTACGCATTTACGCAAAAAAACCGTAGTATTACTACATAGAGCCTGTATTAACGTTGCTGCTTAAATAGTGCGCGGACACTTACTCAGCGCGGCCTCATCGGCAATTACCACGCAATTATTGTGCAACTGCAAAATAGAGGCAGGACAATTTGGATTGATAGCGCCATAGCACATGTTATATACGGCGTCGGCTTTATCTTCGCCGCTTGCAATAATCAAAATCATACGAGCATACATGATGGTTTGGATACCCATCGTATATGCTTGACGAGGAACGTCTTCCTTGCGCTCAAACAAGCGACTGTTTGCGTTAATGGTGCTTTCGGTAAGATCTACACAATGCGTACCACACGAAAAATGATCATCGGGCTCATTAAAACCAATGTGACCATTGCGACCAATACCCAACAACTGTAAGTCGGGGTAACCAGCCTTCTTGACCAGCTCATCATAAGAGCGGCATGCGCTTTCGGCGTCTAAGTTAGAACCGTCGGGAACATGCGTGTTGTTAATATCAATGTTTATGTGGTCAAAGAAGTTTTTACGCATAAAATAGTGATAACTTTGCACATCACTATGAGAAAGACCACGATATTCATCCAAGTTATACGTAGAAACGCGCGAAAAATCGATGTCGTCCTTTTTGTACCACTGTGCTAGCTGATTATAGGTGCCTATAGGAGTGGTGCCCGTTGCCAAGCCTAAAACACAATTAGGTTTAAGAATGACCTGAGCGGAAATAACATTAGCAGCTTTACGGCTCATATCGTTGTAATTGAGCGTGCGAATAATTTTCATGAGGTGCCTCCATAATCAACGAGCAAATCTGATAGCAATAAAGGTGTTAACGACAAAGGTTGCAAGCACCAAAAGCTCAGCAAAACACCTTGTATATTTTATTGTCGCGCATGTAAGCAAGAAATTCAGCAAAAATGTAACTGGTATTAAATTATACATAAAATCATCTTTAACTGGTATTTTATTTAATACCAGTTGCGAGCGTAAGGTACTTTAACTGCGATGGTTTGCATAAAAACGCTCGCACTACGATAAAAAAGCACGCTTACCATAGCTGTAATACGCTCGTGCTACAATTAAAAAACACGCACAAGCCAACACAAACTACTGGAGCTTAAGCGCCAAATCTTCGAGCGCACGACGACGATGCGAAATTGCGTTTTTCTCATCAGCAGAAAGTTGTGCCATAGATCTATGTGTTTCCTGAGCTGCATCGGGCAAAAAGAGCGGATCATACCCAAAACCTTGCGTGCCAATTTCTTCATGGGCAATATATCCCAAGCAGTTGCCTTCTCCTCTAAAAATTTGTTCAACCGAGGAGTCATCTTCGCGCTTTATCAGCACAATAGAACAGTGAAAATGCGCGCGTCTGTGAATATCATCTACATCTTTTAAGGCTTCCAATAATTTTTTATTATTAGCTTTATCGTTGCCGTGCTCGCCAGCATAACGCGCAGAGTAAATACCAGGCGCGCCTGAGAGAGCATCTACACATATGCCAGAATCATCGGCAAGCGCATACATACAGCCAACCGTATCAAGGGCATGGCGAGCTTTAATAACCGCATTATCATAAAAAGTAGCGCCGTCTTCAACGGGATCATCAAAAGAGCCCAAGTCATGAAGCGCCACAAAAGAAAACTGCGGAAGAACATGCTTAAGGATTGCCTCTATTTCGATAACTTTATGAGCATTACCCGTTGCAACAACAATAGTAGATTTTGGATCAAAGTTAACAACGCTTGCCATACAAGCTCCTTTGCAGCAAATTCACAAGGCTATATGTTATCCTAACAAAGAATCAACACGGCAGTGAGCTCGCTAAAAATCAGCACAAGCGCTTAAAAATTGGTGACAGATTTTTGCAATGCAAACAACTTAGTAAGTGCAGGTTCACTTGCATCAAGCAGTGCATTAAGATCGTGGCGCGAAAGAGTTGCACGCTCACCAGTACCTTGAATTTCAACGAGCCCACCATCATCGCGCATAACAACGTTGAGATCAACATCTGCATTGCTATCTTCGGGATAATCAAGGTCAACCAGCAGCTGCCCACGCACAATACCCATTGAAATTGCAGCCACTTGCCCCGTAAGTGGACAACGGACAATCTTATCAGCTTCAACCATCTTACGACACGCGTCATGCAATGCCACCCACGCGCCCACAATTGACGCGGTGCGCGTACCGCCATCAGCCTGTAATACGTCGCAATCAATGGTTATGGTGTGTTCGCCTAACTTAGAAAAATCAACAACCGAGCGAAGGCTTCTGCCAATCAAACGCTCAATTTCCATTGAACGACCTTTTCTCCCCTTGTATTCGCGCGGCGTTCTCCGTGTTGCCGAAGCAGGCAACATAGCATATTCTGCACTCACCCACCCCAAATGAGATAATTTTCGCCAAGCAGGAAGAGTGTCTTCCACCGTTGCGCTGCAGAGCACGCGCGTATCTCCGCAGGTAATAAGACACGAACCATCGGCATACTTCATAACTTGGCGCTCAAGCGTACAGGGGCGCGCCTCAAAGGCATATCTTCCATACGAACGCGCAGGCACGTTATCGGATTTTTGCGAAACAGCTTGCGCGTGTGTTTGATCGCGCGCTGTCAAGGGTTTGTCCTCTGGCAATTGTGACGTTAAAGAATTATCTGTATTCATATATACTCACTTAAAAAAACTTGGTGTACAACAGGAGTAACTTTGCATAAAAGCGTATTTTATTTGTATAAAAGCGCTTTCCTATACATTATTTACTGGCTTTTTTGTATTCATCTAAGAAGTCGCCAAACATCGAGCGGCTCTTTTTAATCTGACGGCCTACACTTTTTGCCGCATTGGTATATTCTTGCGAGCTGCTTACCTCATCAATTTTGTTATTAACTCGTTGGGCAAGCTTTTTTCCTGCGTATTTTGCTTCGGCGTATTTTTTACCTGCGTCAGCTGCCAACCCTTTAGAAAGCTCGGTTGATATTCCTTGCGTGTTTACGACGACACGTCCCTTTTCACACGACTCATAACCACTAAAAGGAATTTTAATGTGTCCAACTAAGCGCGAGGCAATTTTTCCATCGTCGATAATAAACTCTGAAACAGCACCCGAACTAGCGTTAAGCGTCACGTCGCTAATATGGCCAATCATCTGCTTGTCCTGCGATACAACATCCATTCCTTGCCAAATGATACAGCTATCCCAATCAAGTGCCAAGCGCGTAAGAGCCGATTTTCCTAATTGGCGCATAGACGAATGAATACGCAGCTCAGAGCCTTGCAGATGGCACACATCTATGGGAACAAATATATCTTTACGCTTGAACATCCACAGCATGTCTGGTCGTTTAATAAGAAAGCCAACAAGCCTATTACCTGCAGGCGTAAACAGGGCAAAATGAACTTTCCCCAACGGCTTTTTATGTTCAACCGTTACGCCGTTAGATGTTTTTGTGCGTATAATGTATGCTTTTTTATTCACACACTGCGAAATTCGTTCTATGCTCACGGCCTCTCACTTTCCCAAAAAGATCTTACAAAGATCATGCGACGCAACACATTACATGGATATACAAAAAGCGTAGCACTATCCATGCTACGCTTTACCATGATATCTGCATATATACTAGGCGTTAGCAGGTTCAGTCGACTCCACAACCTCTATATGAGCGCCTTCACCCTCGTGATCTACAACCTGATGAACAGCCGCGGTTGAATTTGCAACAGCTTCAGAAAGCGAGTTACGCAGCAAATCCATGCGCTCGCGCGCGCGATCTACCTTAGCGCGAAGCTCATCGGTAGTTGCGCTAATGGTTGGGCGCATAGCATCAAATTTATCGTTTACTAATGCTGAATTACGCTCATAGGAATCTCTTGCATTATCCCATGCATCATTAATTGCATCGGCGGCAAGCGCGCGACTCTCTTTGCCCGAACGAGGAGCCACTAAAATACCTACGGCAACTCCGGCAGCAACACCAACAATGCTACCAGCAATAAAACCCAGAGTTCCTTTTGCGCTCATATTTCCTCCTTGAAAGCCGAATATACAGTTATATTCAGGTTCATATGTAACGTAATAATCTCTCGCGATATTAGTGTAGCGCACTCATGGCAAAGTTGAAACATAAAAGTGCTTTTTCGTGCGTAAAAACCATGAGTACAGCCACGTATTTAGTAAAAATCAACTGATACGGTACTTGCCAGCGCATGCAAAATTTTTTTGCACTCTATATCTATTCTAGCTCAAACGCACCTGTATACAGTTGATAATATACTCCCTTAGCTAAAAGCAGCTCGTCATGAGATCCACGCTCAACGATACGACCGTGATCCAATACCACAATCTCATCAGCGTTTCTCACGGTAGATAGCCGATGCGCAATAACAAAGGTTGTACGACCTCGCATAAGTGCATCCATACCCTGTTGCACCAATTCTTCGGTATGCGTATCAATAGAACTTGTTGCTTCATCCAAAATCATTACAGGAGGATTTGCTACTGCGGCGCGCGCGATAGCAAGCAACTGTCGCTGTCCTTGACTTAAATTAGAACCATTGTCAGTAATGCATGTTTCATATCCATCGGGCAGACGTTCTATAAAAGTATCAGCACCACTTAAATGAGCCGCCTGCATGCACTCTTCATCGCTCGCGTCAAGACGCCCATACCTAATATTGTCTATAACTGTACCCGTGAACAAATTCACATCTTGAAGTACGATGCCTAAAGATTTTCTAAGATCGTGTTTTTTTATCTTGGTCAGGTTAATACCATCGTAGTGTATTTTTCCGTCTGCAACCTCATAAAATCTATTGAGCAGGTTGGTGATAGTTGTTTTACCAGCACCCGTAGCACCCACCAAAGCAATTTTATACCCAGGTTGTGCATGAATGGAAATATCGTGCAAAATGAGTCTATTGGGCTCATATGCAAAATCGAGGTTTTCCAGCAAAACGTCGCCACATAAAGGCGTATAGGTAACTTCTTGACTTGCAGTATGGGGATGTTTCCATGCCCAAAGGTTTGTACACGTATCAACCTCGCGCAAGCAAGATTGTCCCTTGGCGTCACACGCTTTTTCTACATTAACCAATGTCACATAGCCTTCGTCTTGTTCGGGCAGCTCATCGAGCAAGTGAAAAATACGAGATACTCCTGCAAACCCCATTACAATCGAATTGATTTGATGCGATATTTGCGCTATTTGTCCCACAAATTGCTTAGTGATATTTAAGAATGGAATGACCACCGCCAGTGAGAGCGCCATGCCCGAAAGACTTACATTGGGTAGGTTATACAGCAGACATATACCCCCTGCAAGAGCAACCATTACATAAGCAAGGTTTCCAATATTAAAAATAAGTGGTGGGAGCATATTTGCTGTTAAGTTTGCTTTATGTGAAACTACAAATAACTTTTCATTTGCCTGGTCAAACGCCTCAAGACTTTGTGTCTCATGGGTAAACACCTTGATTTCCTTAAGACCGTTCATGTACTCTTGTGCAAAACCCTCTACATTACCCGTTTCGTTCTGTTGAGCAAGAAAATACCCCGCACTCTTTTTGCCGTTGGGCAGGCTTTGCGAAAGCATTTGTCTAAGCGCGTCCACATCATTGGTGTACATAGACATAATGTCACCATGAGAGCGTTTATCAAAATACGAAAGCGGCAAAGAATCCATATGCGAAAACATGAGTTTTCTAAGCTTATTGATAGTTGATTCGGTAAATACCGCGCAAAGTTGAGTGCCAATAGTGGTAGACGCAAGAGCACACACATATACACATATCAACGCGATAATACTAGAACTTATATAAGGAATCGCTGCATGCCAATCGCCCGACTGCCAATATTTGGCTATGACTTCTAAAATTTGCTGCATAAAGATAGGGGGAAGCGCAGAAATGACCGCGCTGGTAAGTATGGTTAGCAATATGCCTATAAACATAGAGGGATAAAAATGAAATATCATAGACATGAGGCGCATAAAATTTGTGGTAAAAAGCATTAAATCTTTTTTATCATCTCCAGAATTCTTACGCTCATTGAAGGACACTATGCCTTTGTGCGAGGTACACTCAAGCTGCTCGGCGTCGTGCTTTTCATATGTTTGGTTATGCATTATTGATCGCCTCCTCATAAGATTCATGCGTTTGTGATAGGTGCGTTTCACGATAAAATTCGCACTCATGCATAAGGGTACTATGCGTACCAACTGCCAAAATCTCGCCCTTTTCCATTACAATAATTTTGTCGGCACCGCACAAAGACGACGTGCGTTGTGCAATGATAATTTTTGTAGTAGCTGGCAACGAGCGCGCAAGCTCGGCTCGGATATGTGCATCGGTTTTAGTATCAACAGCACTGGTTGAATCATCAAAAATCAAAATTTTTGGACGCTTAATAAGAGCGCGAGCAATTGACAACCGTTGCTTTTGACCTCCAGAAAAATTAGAACCTCCCTGTTCAACAAAAGATTCAAGACCGTGCGGAAGTGTTTGGATAAATTCATCAGCACAAGACGCCTTACAAGCCGCCATAATTTCTTGGTCATCTGCCAAAGGATTACCCCAGCGCAAATTGTCTTTAAGAGTGCCTCTAAAAAGCACGCTTTTTTGCAAAACGTATCCAATGTTTTTACGCAACGACTCTATATCGTATTCACGAACATTATGACCGCCTACCAGCACTTCTCCTTCGGTAGCGTCATACATACGCGCAATAAGCTGAATGAGCGTAGTTTTTGCAGACCCAGTCATACCCAAAATCCCTACCGTCTCGCCTGAATGTATGTCTACTGAAACATTTTTGAGCGCTCTATGCCGCGAAGTAGGTGTATATCTAAATGAAACGTTACGAAAAGAAATAGACCCATCAGGCACGTGCATTATAGGAGTAGGCGGATTTGTAATGTTATTCTGCTGTTGAAGAACCTCACAAATACGCAAAGCACTTTCTTCGGAAATAACGATTGCTATAAACACAAACGAGAGCATAAGTAGGCCGATAAGAATCTGGAAGCCATAAGTAATAAGCGCTGAAAGTTGACCTATATCAAGGCTGGTACCCCGTGTTGAAATGATTGCATAGCTACCAAAAAACAGCACAAGCGTAAACATCGTATAACTTGCCATGCTCATAAGAGGAGCATTCAGTGACATTAATCGCGAGCCTTGCGTATAATCGCAAAACAAGTCATCAGCTGCAGAGGAGAATTTTTTTGCTTCGTGATCCTCACGTGTAAAACTCTTTACCACACGAATACCTAAAATATTTTCTTCGATAATTTGATTAAGGCGGTCATACTTAGGAAATACGCGGCGAAAAATGCGCACACCAAAGTATATAACTAAGGCAAGCCCCAAACACATAATCAGCGATATTCCTACGTAAACCCATGCGCTCCAACCAACCATCAAAACAGAAGCAACCAAAGCAGCGCAAATAACTATAGGTGCCCTAATTGCAATCGTTAGGATCTGAATACCTGCAAACTGTACGTTCATAACATCGGTAGTAAGACGGGTTACTAAACTGGAAGACGAGAATTTATCAATAATAGAAAACGAAAAATGAAGCGTACTCTTAAAAATATCGTGGCGTAAATTTTTTGCCAAACCACACGCTGCATATGAGCTTGTGTAACCTGCTAACATGCCAAAAGCAAGCGACACCAGGGCAATACAGGCTAATATACCTCCCATATACATAATGGTTTGAAGATTTGCACCTTGTTTAATGGTATCAATAAGAAATGCCGTATAAAACGGAATAGAACATTCAAAAGCCACCTGCGCTACTACAAAAAGCGGTGTCAGCAACGCAGGAGCTGTGTATTCTCGCATACTTTTAGTTAAAATCGAAATAATTTGAGTATTTGAATAAGATAATTCAGTATTTTTTGCTGATGTGGCCATAAACCTCCCCTTTTTTATTGCAAAACATATTTGTTATGTTGCTTGTAATTATTGAGAAAAATCTAACCATATTGGTTGAACGAATATGCAAACCTGCGCGCATACGCTATTCCAATACGCATAACACAAATAAATGATTATAAAAAGTATTTCCCTCACACCAAAATATGTGTGTAATTACATATATGAGTATCTTACCCTAAAATTTTAACGTCTATCACCAAACTATGCTTTTGCATAAAAAAAGTCAGGACACAAAGAGCCCCATAACCCATTATGGGGCTTGAGCGGTCACTAACTTGACAGACCATAAACAAGGGCCACACCAGTACGTTATGCATTTTACGCCACGCATACGCACTGCAGACGGTGAACAAAATTGTGTGTATGTAAGCCGTGTTGCTATGTAACTGTTTAACGTATTCTTCTAGAACGAGGTAGCTTCATAGTACCGTCTAAGTCCGCACGTTTTGAGTTGCCCTTATTTTGACGAGAAGCTTTCTTATCTGCAGACGTGCCTTCTGCGCTTTCGGCACGAGATGTTTCTTGTGGCGCGGGCGCAGGTTTTGGTTCTATAGGCAACTCATCAGAAGCTTCGGCATCAGAATTTGTAGCAGACGACGCTGTATCAACATGCTCTGTAACAGCCGACGCGGTATCAACAGATTCTGTATCAGCGGATTCTGTATCAGCAGGAGTTTTTGCAACTGGTTCGGCGTCTGCATTCTCTGCACTTTCAGCCTCAACATCGGCGTTTTCAACCACTGATACATCGTGAGCATTCTCAGACTGTGTGTCCGCGACATCTGGGTTATCTTTGGTATCACCGTTGTGGTCTGTAACGTCGCTTATCTCGGTATTATCACAAGCTACATCGTCGCTTGCCTCAGCATTGTCACAAGCCTCAGCGGTGTCACTATCTTCTGCATTGTCACAAGCAGCAGCGCTGTCCTCAACAGACGTACGCGCTTCAGGTGGCAGTTCAAGTTCGGAAGGCAGAGAATCTATAAGTGCACACAGACCCGAAACGATAGCCTCAACATTCGGCTTAGTGCCACGTGCACCACCAAAAGCCCAATTCATAATCCAAATTGCGCTCGAAAAAGCCGCGGTTACCAAAACATCATCATTGCATATAAATTCAAGCGTATATGTGCGCGTATCCTCCTGAGCAATAAAGGTTTTACCTGCACTGATGTCGCCTGCAAGGTTGGTTTGCGCCAAAAGCTCAACGCACACATGTTCAAGAAGGTGCGCAAGCTCGGTATTTCCCATAACATCTTTGAACGTGTCAGACGCATCACCCATGCAAACATGGTTAATAATAGCTGGGAACAGATTGTAAATGCGCGTAGTTGCTTCAAGATCATCGCACGTCATAAGAGGCGCTTTGGGGCTAAGCTCAATGGTAGCTACAAACTTTTTTGCGTCTATGGCTACTTTCTTAAGAGAAATAACAGATGACTGATAAGAGCTTTTCATGGTAGTCCTTTCACCAAAGCACAGCACCTATGCACAAACAAGACACGCGCAAACCAATGCATAATTGCATATAAGCATAACACACACGCTTAAAAACGGGGCTGAATTTTATAAGTTCTGCGCGAGTGTGCAAAAGAGGTCTCAACAAAAACAAATTACTTAGACGCGTCAGTATCCGTTGGCAACTCAGGCGCAGGCGCTGGTTCTTGAGGTGCTATCACGTGCAGACGACAAATACGCTTGCGACGAACCGATTGTACACGAAATGTATAGCCCTCAACATGAAATACCGAACCTTGTTCGGGCAGGCCATCGGCAATGTCGAGAATAAAGCCCGCGACTGTTTCAAAGCCCTCGCCGTCTTGTAGAGGCCAGCCTAGCTCGCGCGCATCATCAACCGAAAATCTTCCGTCTACAATCCATTCATGATCGTTGATTTTGGTTAAATACTTATTGTCGGGGTCAAACTCGTCTTCAATTTCGCCCACAATCTCTTCGACAATGTCCTCAATGGTGATAACGCCTGCAGTACCACCATATTCATCTACCACGATTACCATTTGTTCGTGATTTTGTCGCATTTCCGAAAGAAGCGGAATAATGTCTTTGGTGTCGGGAACAAATTCGGCTTTGCGCAGATAACCAACTACAGGATTTCCCATGCAATGTTCATCAACACATGGTCCTATCAGGTCTTTGATGTGCGCAATGCCTACAATGCTGTCAATATTTTCGTGATAAATGGGAATACGCGAATATCCTGTTTTTTGCATAACATCCAAAACCTCGCCAAGCGTTGCGCTATCCTCTAAAACCGTTAAATCAACACGAGGAATCATCACTTCGCGAGCTACTGTGTCTGCAAGATCAAAAATATCATGAATCATTGACTTTTCTTCTTCGGACAGCTCGCCAGAATCTTTAACTAAATAGCGAATTTCGTCTTCTGAAGCGTCTTGCCTGTTTTCACTTTTGTGTATGCCAAAAGCGGCACAAACTGCCTGCGCGCTTAAGGATGTAAGCAGAACAAGAGGTTTACTGATAGTTAAAAATGCAGCTATTGAGGACGACACGCGCTTTGCGATCTCTTCGGGGCGCGACAGGGCAATGCGCTTGGGAACCAGCTCGCCTATAACGATAGAAAAATACGAAACAATAACCGTAATAAGTGCCGTGGCTAGCATGTGCGACAGGTGTGGGGGCATTTTTTGATCGATGAACAAACTTGCAAGAGGTTCAGACAAACTCGTAGCCGCCAACGCAGAACTTAAAAACCCGAGCAGAGTAATTCCTACTTGAATAGCTGCTAAAAAATCAGCGTCATTTTGTGTGATTAAAAGCACACGCGCTGCACGCTTGTCACCCTCTTGTGCTTCATGCTCAATAAGTATGCGTTTAGCAGTAGAAAGCGCCATCTCGGCCATAGAAAAGTAACCATTTGCAATGGTTAAAAGAACCGTAACAACAATAGGCAGGATCGTATCCATACGAGCAAGCGCACCTCTTAGACTTGAAAAGGCAGTGCAAAAGCAGAGCCACAAACAGCTGATAATCAGCTGTGCATGACTAATCATACCCAAAATCACAAAGTGTTTTCGGTACATCTTTGTACATCATACCATGAAACATGACAAAACGGTTGCTCCTCTATACTCCCCTATGCGATAAGAGCAACCGTTGAAACGGGTACGCACTATTCATCGCGCGCTATCGCTACATGCCGCTTGCTGCTAAACACAACGCAAACAGATGACACACGCGTACATGAACGCTGGGAAAGCTCTAACGACCTTCGCTCCTACGACGCGCATACTCGTCGGCAAGTTTTTGTTGAATATCATGGGGTACCTGCTCATAACCCGAAACGGATAACTCGTACTCGCCTGTACCGCGGGAAAGCGAGCGCAAACGCGTTGCATAGTCTACAACTTCGGCATAAGGAACTGTTGCCTCTATAGTGGTACTACCTTGATATCCTTGCGCACGACAAGCGTCCATGCCTTCCACGCGCCCACGAGATGCGCTGATATCGCCCATCACCGAGCCTGCGTAACTATCGGGAACCGTGATGCGCATGTGTGCCATTGGCTCAAGCAAAACAGCCTCTGCCTGTGAAACCGCTTTTTGAAACGCCAAACGCGCTGCTGTTTTGAACGCCATTTCGTTTGAGTCTACCGGATGATATGAACCTTCATATACGGCAACTTTAAGATCAATCATCGGATAACCAGCTAAAACGCCTTCGTGCAAACACTCTTGCACTCCTTTGTCAATAGCCGGTATAAAGCCGCGCGGAATATGACCTCCTACTACCTCGTCTATAAACTCGTAGCCCTTATCTGGATTAGGCTCTACACGAAGCCAGCAATCACCATACTGACCAGCACCGCCCGTTTGCTTTTTGTACCTGCCCTGCGCAGATGCCACGCGGCGTATGGTTTCTCGATACGCAATACGCAACGCAACAACATGTGCATGCAAGCCCGTCCGCGCTTGCAAGCGATCCAGCAGAACGGCAACTTGAGCCTCGCCAATAGCCGACACAATGGTTTGACCTGTTTCTTCGTCGCGATCAACATGCAAGGTAGGATCTGCGGCTGCGCTTTTTTCAATAAACGCAAAAATCTTGCCCTCACTGCCGCGCTCATCTGGTTCGATAGCAACACGATACAGCGAATTGGGGAACCTAAACGAAGCAGCTTCTACTTTACCTGTAACAGATAGGCTATCCCCTGTTTGGACATCTAATTTAGGAACAACACAAACATCGCCTGCTGCCACTTCTTTTACTTCGAGCAGCTCTTTTCCGCACATATGGTACAGATGACCAAGACGCTCTTTTTTACGCGTTCGCGCGCATATAAGCTCGCAAGATGGCGCAATCGTTCCCGCAAGAACCTTTACAAAAGAAAGTCGGCCATTTTGTGCATCGTTGAGTGATTTAAAAACAAATGCAACAGGGCGTGTGTCATCAGGCGAGATGTCGAGCTCCTCACCGTTGATAAGCGGAATCCGACCAAAATCGCTCATGCTTGGGAACCACTCGTCAATTGCATTGAGAAGCGACGTAACGCCCTCTTCGCGAACACAAGCGCCAGCAAATACGGGCACAAACGAGCGCGCGACCAGAGCCTTACCCAAAAGATTTTCAAGCTCTTCTTGCGTAACAGCTTCGCCCTCAAGGTATTTCATCATAAGGTCGTCGTCAATTTCTACGACAAACTCTATGAGCTGCGCACGAGCAGCATCAGCAGCAGCTTGGTACGCTTGTGGAATATCGTCTTCGTGAATAACGCCGTCTTTAATTGAACGCGAGCGCATGTGAATAACATCAATAATGCCTAAAAAATTTTCGCCCGAACCCATAGGCTGTTTGCCAATCGGCATCCGAGCGATCCAAACGATTTATAAACAATGCCCGAGCAAGCGAGAGGTCTTGCGCGGCATACCATAAACGCGTGGTAATAGCACCAGGACCCGATGAGGCATCAATAACAAACACTGCTGTTTCTGCAGCGGAAAGAGCGCCATAAGCGTCGCCAACAAAATCGGGGTAACACGGAGCATCAAAGACGTTGATACGAGAGGAATTCCATGTAATGGGGGCAATTGTAGTTGAAATCGAAAAACCACGCGCTCCTTCTTCGCGGTCGTAGTCAAGTGTTGGTTTTGTACCAGCATGACCGCCCAAACGCGAAGTTTTTCCACTTAAATGAAGTGCTGCTTCGGCGAGCATGGTTTTACCGACTCCACCTTGTCCAACAAGTGCCAAGTTTTTTACCTGCGATATTTCTTGTACCATACTTCCTCCTAGCAACATCTATTGGCGTTTGTGGTTGTGCATAAAACGCGGAACAACACGGTTTTATCAAGCATGCGTACTTATATAAAACTGTCTTTTAGCATACGTAAATTGGCAACGAGCAACATCAACATATCGGGCAACGTCACAATATAGGGCATGAGCGTATAGAGCGTGATGAGCGGCCAAGAAAGAGCGTGCGTAAATGCTTGCGCAAAGATCGTTGCCGCGGGTAAGTTTGTGGTAAATTTGAGCGCCGTTATGTGCTAGGGGTAGCCGTTATGTGCTGCCTGCAGAATTGCCCGTAGCTGTTGTGTACCGCCCAAAGATTCAAGATGAATTTGATACAGACTTTTAAGCAACTCACGCCGGCGTTTGAACAAATTACGATACAATTGCATAGCAAGCGAGGTTTTTGATACTTCGTGGTACCTAATCTGAACAGGACGGCTTAAAAACCCATGCAAAAACGCGCAAAAACACATAAGAGAACAGCTCCATCGCACGCCATAAACCAAAGTGCGCAAGGCAAGGGGAAAACGTGCCCAAAGCGTCCAAGCACTGCTCACAAAAACGCAGATAAACAGGGTAGGTCGCGCAAAAGGACATCTGTTACTCGCGCTCGCGGCTATTGTGGTTGTGAATGGCTGGATATCCCCTATTCCGAACAGCTTATGCGTAAAGATGAATACATGCGTGAGCTTTTTGAGCCGCTCGTAACCCAGCAGGGTAAAAACTGTGCCGATCTCTTGCGCTCAATTGTGCCTATGAAGTGCACAAAAGACAGGACGCTCTGCGGCATACCGCGCTGTTTTAGGCACAAAGTAGCAACGCCCTTTGCACCGCTGTCTGTGCCTTTTGCTTCGCTCGCTTCAAAATCAAACAGCAAAGTGCAAACATGCGCGCATATGTCAGGTATTGCCTGCGGCTTTTTTGAGCCTGGAACCCATCATATTGTTCCGTGTGATTTTTGCCCGTCAGAAGTACCAGACGCGCGCAAAATTCTCAATTTTATTGCAAAAGACGCAGCTCGTTTAGGCATTAAAGCGTATAACGAAAATACACAAATTGGAATACTACGCCACGCCATCTTGCGTTTTAGCAGAAGTTGCAACGAAATTATGCTTGTAATTGTTACACGTACGCGAAATTTTGCACAAAAGAAGCTGCTGGTACAAGACATTTTATCGGCGTATCCGCACATTACAACCGTTGTGCAAAACGTAAATCCAAAAAATACTAATGCTATGCTTGGAAGCTACAATGTTGTGTTGTTTGGCTCGGGTAAAATACACGACAAGCTGCTGGGATGTACCTTTGAGATAGGTCCTGTAAGCTTTTTCCAAACCAATCCAGAACAAACCGAAATTTTGTATCAAACTGCAATTGACGGTATTAAACGCGTCTGCAATACGGGAAAAAACGCCAGCGATACCTTGGGTTATGTATCACACGGTGCGTCTATTGACAGCAAACGTTTAGATACGTCTGGCTTAGAGCGCGCACATGGAGAAGCGCAGCAGGTAACACCCGAACAAGCAGATAAACACACCATAAGGATTATGGACGCATATTGTGGATGCGGAACTATTGGCATTTGCGTGGCAAGCCAAATAAAAAATGCTCTGGTTATAGGATTTGACCAGGTAGAAGATTCAATCGAACGCGCAAAAAAGAACAGACGTCTTAATCACTTAAAAACACGTTGCGTTTACTCATGCGAAGACGCCACTCGTTTTATGCAGGACTTTGCATATGCAAATAATGGCGCGTCGCGCTTTGAGGCAATTATTATGGATCCACCACGTGCGGGGTCTACGCCGGAATTTATAAAGGCAGCCGCGTCTCTTAAGCCTTTGTGCATAGCCTATATTTCGTGTAATCCCCAGACGCAGGTTCGCGATTTAGCCGAATTCTATAGGTGCGGATACAGTGTTGAAAGCATTACGCCAGTTGACATGTTTCCGCATACGCCTCATACAGAATCGGTATGTCTCTTAACCCGGCAAAATGTCAAAGAGCATTTATATGTGGATGTTGATATGAAAGACCTGAAGCGTGAGAAACTACCGCCAAAGCCGGTATACAAGCAGATTCAGGCATACGTGCTTGAAAAGTACGGTCTGAAGGTGTCGCCACTATATATCGCAACTTTGAAAAATGAACTAGGGCTTGAGAAACAATTCTCCTACGAAAAGGAAGGGATGGCTGCTAAAAATCGACCTCAATGTCCGAAAGACAAACACGACGCAATCATCAAGGCATTTAAGCACTTCAAGATGATTTCATAAAGGCCCCTAGAACATTGCAAGAAAGGAAACGGAGGAAAAGTAATGGTTGATGAATCAGCGAAGAAGAAACGAACGAAACTATGGGCGGTGATTGGCGTCATAGTGGCAATAGTGATTGGCGTCACAGCAGCAATAGCAGTCGGCTACGGAGGTGCATATCTGTACTTCAACGCGCAAGCGGCGAAGGCCTATGGCGTTCCGCTAGTCGTAAATGCCAAGGGGCTTGACACAGATAGGGGCACAAAAATCTCTGTCCACGCTACTGGAAAAAATTCCAAGGACAATGGTGTGGACAGCGTGTTCTACATAGGTTCAAGTTCTTCCAACATAGCGCTCAAGCCGGGCGACTACAGCCTTGCGATTGAGGCATCGCCCATCGCAGAGGACGGCACCATTTACGACACCAAGGACGCGGTTACAAAGGTAAGTATAGCCAAGGACGGCAAGACCGACGTTGAGAAGGAAATCACCATCGAGCCAATCCCTGCGGAAGAGGTGACAGACGAGCAAATTGAAGCTGCTTATAACGCAGCGAAGGACAGCGGAATCGATGCATCCAAGCTTGACGATTTGAAGGAAAAGGCACAGAAGCGCAGGAATGATGCCGTAGCGGCCAAGAAGGTGGAGGAAGAGAAGAAGGCAGCCGAGGAGAAAGCCGCTGAAGAACAAAAAGCTGCTGAGACCAAAGCGAGCAACAGTGGGCACTCGTTCATGACGGACTACTTCTATGTTGACGTACCATCCAGCTGGAAGTCCAGCGAGTGGAGCGTGAGGCAGGAGGACGACCATACGTGGATATTTAACCACCAGCCTGCCAACGACTACGGCGGAGGGGCGACCGTTTCGGTTGCAAAGAGCGACCCGTGGCCGAACAGCAATTCCACCAAGACGCTAGGCACAACGGGGACGGGGCTGAACGTATACTACACGGAAGCTGGCGCAGGGTTTTTTAACAAGACTGGTGCGACAATCGAACTGACGAAGATGTGGAACCCAGATGACCCAAACTCTGTCCGCGCTGACGGATTTACGAATTCCGATTATCAGAAGATAATGCGTGCTCGCGAGAGACTCAGGCAGGAACAGACGGGCAAGAAGTAAGTTCTTTGAACCTAAGCTGGAACAGTCCATCAAGGAGACGACGTCTAAGCTCAAAAGTGTTCAGTTGGGGCAGGCATCGTCAGATGATGCCTTGGAGTATCTGGCTTATTTCGGGCAGGCACTGAAAGGCGTCCAGAACTACGCCAAAAAGCGCTTCTACGCCACGTTCATCGACCACATAGAAATTTACGAAAACGCCAATTGGAAGAACGGCGAGGACATTGTCAAGAAAATCCGCTTCAAAATTCCGCTGTCATACGAAGGACAGCGAACTTTCGAGTTAACGCATCTTGAAGATGAAAATGGTAAGCCAACCCAGAAAGTCGTCGAGGCGGAAGACTTCCGGGTTAAGGAAAATACCGACGAGAGTGTCGTATTGATGTCAAAGGCTTAATAGGTGGGTGCAAGTTTGCCCTTGTGTAGCAATGCTTAGCGAGGGCTATCGTTAAAAGGTTTAGCGTGCGGTGGATTTAGGCTGGGTTCTCGCGGTCTTGGAGAGTGATTTTGCTGCATGAGGGAGCATGTCTACGCTCTAGGGTTGAGTGCACAGGATGTTAATGTTAAAAGGTGCACCCACTTTGCACCCAGATTTGTGAAGTGGGAAAATATAGCTCAAAAGGTAAAATGAAACCGGCTTGACGGTTGCCTTAATCGCGATGCTGGTTGCCTTAATATGGGATGGCACACTTGCTATTAGAGTTGGTTTTACCTCTTTTGTTATTGGTGTCACCGTGGTCTCGCTTAAGACTGTTCATCGAAAGACTGATTGAATTTTGTTTGGTTCAAGTCAATAGTTGAATATCTCACGTTGGGTAGCTATTACTGATCTCTGTCAGTAATAGTCACTTCTTTTTATGAATCTTAAAGTCAGGCTCAATGTCCGTCCTGTTTAGCCGGTGATTAGTCAGGGTAATCGGATGAAGTATTGGATACGTTGAAGAATAATATTAGAGAAATTATCGCGGGCAATAACTTAAACGAGATTGAAACGGTTGATAAAAGAATTGCAGTTAAACAAGCGATACTACTAACCTTGCTTAAAGCTAAAAAAGACTACACGAAAACTGCCAACGAGATTGATGAACTGAAAGGTAAGAAACAGCAGCTTCTTATAGAAAAAGCAGGTCAAGAAGTAAGAAAGTACATCAAGAAAATAAAAGTTTACGAGGACAGGTTCAGTATAACTTTTAAATCAGAGATTAGTGTGGATATTGAAAGGGCATCGTAAAAGCCAAAAGAATGCGAGCGTTTGAAATGTTACAAAAGTCAGCCTAGGGGGAATCCCCTCTAGGCTGTTTTTTTGTTCAAAAATCAAGCTATTAAGCCAATTTTAAACTTTTTCACGCTTATTCTTAGCTAAAATACCTGTTTTTAATATCATTCGTAAGCATGCACTGAACAAAAAAATACAAAACAATATATTGCATATAAAAGGTGAAATACTGGACGCAATTATTGCGCCTAATTTTACAGTAAATGTCGCAAAAATACCGATAATAATTCCTTCAGTAAAATGAGTATAATGGTAACGAGCATTAGCAATACTACCACTTATAGCAGTAGGAAGCGTGACAAGCAAAGCAGTTCCTCTTGCCATAAGGTCTCCCATGCCGAGCAAAAGTTGCACGCATGGTACTATAATTCCTCCGCCACCAACGCCTAAAATACCTGAAAAAATACCAGAAAAAACGCCTATAAATATAAGACATATAGCTTCTAAAAAACCAACATTAAAATCTACATTTCTTAACGGAATCCAAACTTGACTAGAACATATAACTAGTAATACAAAAAGTGTAAAACACCAAGGAAATATTTTTTTAGG
>QWCD01000138.1_pt1 | contig 23823 bp, 22 predicted proteins | sample 1972461 | NCBI WGS metagenome assembly QWCD01 (sample SAMN09866717, study PRJNA288562) | Human vaginal metagenome isolate term4_vaginal, whole genome shotgun... | isolation source: vagina | host: Homo sapiens | place: USA: California | reverse complement strand
TGAATGACTCTATATCAAATGTCTCTATATCCATGAGGTTGTCTTTATTTTCGTTACTTGATAGTTCCTAAAACAATTGCTGCTACGCCCTGCTTACTTTCCACAAGGGCTACAAGCTTACCGATTTCACGCTCCAGAATTTCATCAATATCCTGTTGATTGATGGTAAAAAAGCTTTGGTTACGATTTTCTAATTCTTGCTTTATCGCCAACATCTTTTTAATGATGTCAAAGTTTCCTTTGTCAACAAGTTTTCGTGCACTCTCCAGAAGTTTCTTTGACTTTGCTGAGATAGTGTCGTTCTCATAGAGTTTTACGACGATTTCCTGTGCCAGCGTACGTTTATCTCCTGCCCTTGATCTTTTAATGCGAACGAAATATTGATTATACGTCTTTAAGGCTTCATCCGAAAGTTGCTGCCAGTTATCAGGCAATGGTATGCGCTTAGCATTCTCATCTACCCGCATTTCCTCAAGTAGCTCAAGTAAAGAGATTATCCGAGTGTGCTTTTGTCCGTCTTCCTCTTTGTCAATTCTGATGGAAAGGCGTGCAGAGCGAGGAGCTTTGACAACAAAGTATGCTGTACCACTTGTAGCCTGTGCTATCTCCCATTCGCCCTTAGTTTGCTCTATCTGTAGATAGCGTTCATGATGCTCCTTCTTGTATTGTTTTAATTCAAAGATATACTTCTGCAAGGGTGACTCCTCACCATTAATAGCCTCGACAAGTTCATGATGCACAATCGTTTCCTCTTCTGAGAAAATCTTGCTATCCTCACCAAAGAGTATATGGAATGATTGTAACTTAGTGTGTGCTTTGCGAACCAACTGTATTTGGGCATCGCCTTCTGCACTTGGCATAAAGTTATAAACATATATGAAAGGTTCTTTGCTACCAATACGATTGACACGTCCAATACGCTGCATCAAGCGGGTAGAATTCCATGGGGTGTCGTAGTTCAGAATGACATTGGCGCGATGGAGGTTTACACCTTCAGCTAAGACTTCTGTCGTAATAAGAACATTATAGTCATCTTTCCACTCACCATCATAATTGGCATCAAAATTTTCCTCAATGGTATGTTCCAGTTCATCACGGTTAGCAGCAGTAATGGCAAGAACTTTGTAACCCTTTGCTCTAACAGCTCTAACAAGCGATTCAACCGTATCTATTGCTTCCGAGAAGATAACCAACTTTCCTGACGTATTCTTTTGAGGATTGAATAGTTCAGGCTTGATGTTTTCTTTGAAAGCATCAAACTTTGGGTCTTGTGAGTTACGCGCCCATCGGTCATAGAGATTAGAAATGAGTCGGAAGTCTTCTTTCAGTTGGGTATAGTATTCCTCTTTAAAGTCCTTACGCGTATATTCAGCATTTTGCCCTTTCTCGTTGCGCCCTTGTTCTGTCAGTTTTTTTATTTTGCCTCTAATATCCTCTACGCAATCGCTAAAAGATACTTTCTTTCCTCGTTTTTTAGTCTTTGCCTCGAAGTCAAGTTCTTTGTTTACGTCAATTTGTGGACATACAAAGATAGTATCATTCTCCCACATCTTAATCATGTTCTCAGTGTAATAGCGCAAGTTCAGCAGGGATTGGGTGAAAGCCGTGAAAGAACTTTCGAGACGCTTCACAAGAAGTATCTGCATGATTGTGGCCAGCTGTTTAGCTACATCTATAATCCGCAAAACGAAGCGTTCTTGAATTTTAAAACGAAGCGTACCTATTTTGTGCTTTGATTTAAAACGAAGCGTACCCTAAAACAGCACACAAGTGCAACCTTAAAAATATCTCCTTCTTTCACACATTGAGGGTAAATGTCACATCTTCCTCACCTGCGAGAAGACTCTTAGTTGCAGAGAGATTGTTTTCATAGACATGTACGTTACCCAAGTTTAACGTTATCGACTTTAAAGGAACCTCGATTTGGCGAGACATCAAATAAAGATGATAAATGTCGGCAGGGAGCCCTAAATTGGCATCTGAACTACGTTGATAGGCTGAAACAACAAGCTCTCCTTCATCAATCTGGAATTGCACCAAACTCAAGCAGGGAGCCTGATTACTCTCAGCATTGGTTTCTCCGAGAAAAAGCACATAGTTCTTACTGCTTCTTTTTTCTTTGTTGATGCGGGCTATCAAAGGTGGCAATTTCTCAAAGTAGGTTGGATAGCTATTCACCAATACCGAGCCACAATAATCCCACCAGCTAATCCCAACTTGGCGGTAGCGGTTTATTTGTCTCTCTCCTTGCATAAACAATTCGAGTTCATTCTTCAGTTTTTGACGGGCAATGCCGTGTGACTCGAATATATCAAGCAGGTCAACAGGCTTCAAATCCAGTTGTTCGTTCAACAGATACTTGATATTGCCCTTTTTATTGTTTTGCATCTTGCCGACACGTGTTATCTTGTCGAGTATACAGTGATACTTGTTCATGATTAGAATGTTGTTTTAATATCGTTCTAATATCATTCATCGTGCCTTTTTATAGAGCATGATGTCTGTATAGGTTGAATTGTAGTTGGTGGTGGCGTTAAATTCCACTTTTGAAGCACAGGCAAAGGGATTGCCCAATGTTCCGTTCCTGCCTATCCAGTCGCACAATTCGAGAATAGCAGACTTATTGGAAGTAAAATATACGAATGAATGACCGTTCAATACGGTGAGTACATCAAGGTAATCAGCAAGTCCCCAGCGCATGTTATAAGTACCAACATCTGTCGACAGATATGGAGGGTCGACCAAAAACACCACATCTGATACATCTTTATATTGTTCAAAAAGATGTTTGTAGTCGCATGAGATGACATCAAGGCCTTCAAGGTAGTCATCACATAAAGGATAGTCTGTTTTCCTGATTGTGTTATATAATGTTTCCTTTTGCAGTTCCTCGAAACTCAGAGCATACTTCATTGAAAATAGCAGCGATGTGGAGATGGTGATATAGTCGACAAAGCCCACTTGCTGTTGCTCTTGTGCAATGCGATTCAAAATCTGTGTCTTTAAGTCAGCCGGGATGCGCTTTCCTCTCGGCACTTTCGTGCCAACAATTTCGCGAATATCCGTCAACAGCATATTGGTGTGCCTAATATTCTGCAACCTCTGACGGTAATTGTCGAAATCGTTATACACCACCTTGGAGTGAGGGTGCTGGCACTTAGCTATATGCGAGAGCAAACCACTTCCTCCGAAGAGATCTACAAATGTTGTACCGTCTTGGTATTGTTCCATGACTTTTCTGAACTCACGGGCAAACATGCGTTTCTGTCCCACAAAGGGGAGTGGCGCCGATTTATATTGCTTTTTCATATTGTAAAATTATATTGGCAATTAATCAATACCTCCCAAAATTCCGAATTTACACTGCTGGGAAATTGCAGTCGTTTTTAAAACGTTTCAAGAGGCCATAAACTTTGCGAACGCTTATGTGATAGCGTTGGGCAAGAACAGCAACAATGTAAGTGATTTTGTTTCCCGCTTGAAGTAGCGCACTGTAATCTCGGAACAAATCAATATATTCCACATCATTAAGACGCAAACCAACACGTCTGCAAAAAGTGAATAAGTCACGATGTAATTTTAAAAAATCAAAAATAGTCATACTATATATTTTTTTTATATATTTGTGAAGTCCAATCTTTTTATCAAAAACACCTGCCGTGCAGATGAAGGTTTCACGCCTCCAGCTACGCACGGCAGGTGCATTATTGAAAGATTGGACTTTTTCAATTAGCTGGAGGCTTTTTTATGCTCCAGCATCAATAAACTTTAATCTTTGGACTTATTCTATAGAAGGTTATACATATCTTGACCTTAGAACACCGTTCTAAGGCCTTAAAGCTCGCGAATGAGGACGGTAACAAATTGCGCCTGTTGACGCACGAACATCATCGTGACAGCGCCATTGTCTGTAAAGTCATAAACAATCATGCCCGTGGCGGCATCTTGCACGCCCGTCACCTCTGCGATGGCATCATTGAGTTGAGGGGCATACCAGTAGCAACGGCGACCCTCCTGCATGGCCTGCTTGATAGCCATGTGGTGGGCGTTGGCGATGGCGGAGATTTTGGTGCCGGTGTTCTCGGTGACGTTGAGGGTGATAACGAGGGGCTCTTTTTCAGAGTTGGCACCAATTGACAACATCGCCTCTCCAGTCCACACATAGGCAATCTTTTTAGCTGTGTCAAAGTAGGTATTGCCCACGATGGGCGTCACCTTGGTGTAGGCCGTCGACGTGTAATAATGACGGATAAACGCCTCGCCCTTGACGTAGCAGTTGCTGTCCTTTGCGAAAGATTGAGGTGCAGTGCCGAGCAGTGAGAAGGTCACTGTCTCATAGCGCAGGGCCGACAAATTGCCATCGGGGGTCTCTTTGAGCCTCTTTTGCTTGACCACATAGACATTGGCCGAGGTGCGGTTGGTTGAGGCTGAGGGAGCGGCGCCTTTCACAAGCCCCAAGCCATTGTGATGTTTGTTTTCAGCGCAAGGAATTGTGGCCACCGGGCCATTGGCCGAAAAAGTGCCGGCAGGGTCTTTGACAATGCCGACAGGTAACAGGGGAGAGTGTACAGCATCCAGCGCACTGTAATCTCCTTGAATGCTAAAAGACACCCAGCAGTCGGTATAGTTGATACCATCAGCGTCGGTCAATTTTTGGCCAGCAGGGACGAACATGCACAACCTCTTTTCTTTTGCAGCCACATAGGCCACTGTGACCTTTGTGCAGAAACAATCTTTACCGCCGGCTTTTAGGTTCACCACATTCGGAATGTCTTCTTTCCCAGCCACAATATCGGCAATTTTTTGTTTCATGGCTGGGGTTGTGTTTTCAAACCCTCCCGTTACTGGCTCAATCTCAATTTCCAGCAAAACGTTGTCAATTTTTTGTTTGAGTTCGTCCTTGAACATTTTGAAAAGTTGCGCGAGGCCTTCAGTTGTAAATCCTTTTGTCATAATTTTTAAAATTTTTGAGAGTTAATATTGGGTTGATCAGGCTTGCGCCCAAAGTCGTTTAATTTCATCGATCGTGAAGCTCTCAATGGAGCTTGTACCCCCACCTTGCTTAAGCTTGTTGAGCTCGGCCACTATGGCTTTTAAGGCCTCATACACGGTGGTCACGGCGTGCTCTCCGATGGTGCCTTTATAGCCCACCAGCGATGCTCCGTTGTTGCCGGGATGGCCACCCTTTTTAGAGAGGGCATCTTTAAACACGATGTTCATGCCGGGATAATCGTGCACTCCGTCCATGTCATGATAGATAGCACGCACCTGCCCCTCGCACAATTTTTCAACACACACAGCCGACACGGGCAGGTCGTTGGTCGTGCTCTTTTCGCGCCCCGTGGCCATATAGGTGAGGCCTGTGTCAATGTCTTTGTATAGCACAATTTTGCCTTGAGCGAGAGCACTCATGGCAATGCCGGGCCCAAGGTTGTTATACGCCGTACCGGTTGAACTGTTAAACTTGATAACCTCAACGTCGCTACCGACGTCTTGCAAAAGCATTGACACATCTTTGACCATGCGCGACAAAAATGCCTGCGTGACTGCTCCATCACGATGCACTCCGAGGGCATCGTATAGCTTTACAACTCCTAATTGCGTGGCGGTGGCCTGCTCATAGGCTGTCATGTCGTCAAGCTTGCGCTTGTCGGCAGGCGTGATTAGCCCACTTTCATCTCTTGATGCCTCCTTGAGTTGAGGCTTGCCATTGACATACACAAGTTGTCGCTCGATAGCGTCGAGCAAGTCTTGCACGCGTTGCCCTTTTTGATTTAATCTATATGCCATAGTTGTCTATTTTTTTACCTTGAAATATTCTCCATTTGTGCCTACGAGGAAGCCACTATCGGCACATGCCAGCCACTCATCGCCCGACTGCGTGGTGAGGGTGAGCGAGTGGGCAACGATGTCAAGCATCAGCTTTTGGTGTGTGTTTTCGGTCATTGGGAGGCTACCTCCCAAGGCGCACACCGTGCTGTGTGTTCTGTTGCCTTGCTCGTCGTGTTCGTCACGTTTGAGCCTGAATTTTATGTAGCCCTGCTTGCTCATGGTGTGGGGAGTTGGTCTTGCCACGCATCGACCAGCACACGGCCAAGTCCATGCTCATAAATTACATAGTTTTGCCAATGTATCGGCCGCCACAGCGTCTGCAAAGGCGCGAAGGGGTTAGGCTGATAGTCAAAGCTCTCAACAAGCGACAGGGGCACGCCTTTGTCGAGCAGGAAGCCTTTAACCTCGTCGAGGTCCGAGATGTCCCACTTGGCGACACTCGCTATCGTCTCTATTTTGCTTTCGGTCGACCTGTATAGCCCATTTGCCTCGTAGTCATCTTTGTAGGTATTGCCTATGTAGATGTCCTTGTGGGTGTAGATGCGCCCGTTGGCACGCTTGGCGATGTCGGCATTGTGGTTGCTGTAGGCTCCTCCATATACCACGCCGTTGATGCGTTTGGGCACGTATTGATAGAGGGCTACAGCACCGCTGGTGCTCTCGCTATGGTCGGGAGTGGCCGAGATGTCACCAAGGCGCACATAGTAGCCCACGCTGTCAAATCGCTCGCTATCTACCTCTACCCAGTTCATACCACGAGGCCCGAGGTCGTAGAGCTTGAGTCCGTTGTTGTCAAAATATTGAAGTACGGCATTACCATCGCTATCCACGCCAAATTTGATATTGCGGGGTCCATGCGAGCCATATACCTCCATCTCACTGCCAGCAATACTCACCCGCGCCTGCCCTGTGGTGGGCTTGGTTTCGAGCCTTTTGACGATGAGGTCATCGCTCACTTCGGTAGTCTTGGCATTGAGAGTGATTTTGCTATTTTCTCCGTCGAGGTGCACGCCTGCTTTTTCAAGGTTACTCTCAACCTCTTTAATCGTGAGGTCGATGGTTTTAGAGGTCTGCTCTATTTTGCTCTCAAATGTCCGTGTGGTGAGTGCTTGGGCAGGTTTCCAGTCCGAAATTGCGAAGCTCTCGCCACTTTTCTTGCTGTTCACACATCGCAGGAGGTCGTTGTTGTACATGCGGTCTTTGAGGTCGATGACGTACTGCGGATAATTGGCATTAACCCATAGGTCGCCTACATCATAGGGTGGCTGTGGTTCTGCGACAAAGGTGCGACGCTTGCCATCGGCCGTGTCCTGTGCCTTTTCGGCTTTTTCGAGGCTGGCAAGCACGTCCTTGTCGGTGATGTTGTCCCACACCCATCTGCCCTCAAGTTGCTCAAACGAGTAGGCACGACCGCCTGTTTTGTCGGAGCGGTCATAGTAGATGTCCTTGATGTGTTCACGCCTCACGGCTTCGTTCTTCCAATCGCTTGCTGGGTAGTTGTCGAGGGTGGGCTTGCCCTCCCCAAACCAAAGTATAAGCTGTTCATCGTTTTGCTCCTTGACCACGCCCAAAGCGTCATTGATGCCTTGCAGGGCGTCATCAATCTTCACCTCATGCCCTTTGCCGTCGCTCACCTTTATCCACGACTTTTCGGGGCTGATTTGGGCTGTTGGCTCAGGCAGTGTGAAGCTATTGATGCCCTTGTAGGAGCGGATAAATGGCGACCCGGTGCCAGCACCGCCCAAGATGATAGCGTTTTGTCGTGACGCATCATCAAATCTATGACCTAACACGACAACCCTATCTCCTACAAGAGGCTCGTCACTACCCTCGGCTTGAGCTGTTGCCGACACTTGTATCCAATAATCGTCCCCTTTTTGGCCCACAAAAGTCACAAGTCGCCACCAAAAGTGATTGCCGACTTTATTTCCACTTTTTTGCAGGTTAAAAGTCTGGCAGATAACTTGGTCTCCAATCCTAAAATCAAGCGCCCGCTCGACACCGTCGGCATCTTTTTTGGGGAAATAGCAAAACCAGCCTACACTCGTCAACTCGACAACATTTGTGATTGTCGCCGAAGCAGGCGATAACATCACTGTTCCACCGATGTGCGAGGTCTTCATGATTTCCACCTCCTTGGCGGTGAGCTTGCGACGCGCCTCGAGGTAGTCACCCTCTATGTGCCAGTTGCCCTCGCTGTCGCGCCACATGGCGGCACCCTTTGAGCCCTGCACAAAATCACCGCCATTTATGCCCTGCTCAAATGTCACAGGATACTTGGTCCTGTCGGGCTTGTCCTTGCGCAGCACGTGGTCATAGAGGGGGCTGTCGCTATCCACATCATGAGCAATCTCGGCACGAGTGGCCGTGTCGGCTGTGGTGGCGTGTCGTGCCGTGTCGGCCAGCCTTGCGCGCTCGGCCACATCTGCCACGTCGGCACGGCGTGCATGCTCGGCATCAAGCACGCTCTTGCCACCTATCGCGACACCGCCACGGCTCGCAGTGGTGGGCACAGGAGAAGCCGTGCCCTTGGGCTTGGCATATATTTTAATGGCTATCATTCTCAATTTCTTTTAGGGTCAGTTCTGCCACTCCCTCTTGCAGGTTACGGCTCATGTTTTGCACAAAAAATGTCTTCTCGGACAGGGAGGGGTGCTTGTAGAGCCCAAAGCGCGACACCGCCTCATGCGTGTCCATCATCGCTTGATTCATCAGCAGGCGGGGAGCATGCCACTCCCAGTAATAGCTGTCAACATAGAGTTGCTCGGCCTTGGCGGCAACTCCCTGCACGTTGTCATGTATCGTGAGCAGACCCTCGCCTGTGCCCATGTTGAGCGGTGTGCTCATCTTCACCCCACCGGCAACGCCCAGCTGGCGACACTCGGCAGAGGTGAGGGCAGAGGTGATTTTAAATTCAATATCGTCCTTAGTGTTCACAAAGTGCTCCTGCGTGTCGCTCAAGTACACAAGGTCATGGTCACTGCCCGCCGAGGTCAGGCCGTTGTCACTATACACTTTAACCTCAAATTGCTCAAGGAAAATACTGCTCACGTGTGCCAGCAGGGGTATGCTCGTCTTGGTCCACTTCGTGCGCCTGAACCAAGTGGGGTGTCGACGGGTAATCTCGTCCCACATCGTGTTCACAGGGCCAAGTATCGCGAATTGCACGGCTCCGCTCAATTTGTCTTGGCGGCGTATCGGGATTGCCGTGCCCTCCACCTCGAGCCCCATCGTGTAGTCGAGGTTGTTTTGTATCGGGTATGACGTGCCTATCAGCTTGTCGCCCTTTTTCGGGTTGAAACCCAGCGTAAAACTCTGCGAGTAATACTCGTCATCGCTCGTGCAGGCCTCGCGCCGCTTGTAGGGCACCCACTTGAAGTCGCACACTTGGCCGTCCTTGCCGGTCTCCATAAGGCACTTGTTGCCTATCACGAGCATGCAGGCCACAACAGCCACCTTCGAGATAGTGTCGCCACCCTCGCCAATTGCGCTATAGGTAAACTCGTATTCCTGTGGTCCACTCTCAGTAAAGGGCACAAGTCCGCTCGTCGTCGGGTCGCTTTCTGCCTTGGTGGTGGGTGTGGTGGCCTTGTAAAACTCCTGTGTGTAGAGCCTGCCGTCCGAGTTGTTACGGCAGGGCACCGTTTTCCCTGTGGCTATCCACCACGCCATGTCGGTGCCCTTTTCGGCCACCTCCTTCAGCACCTCAAAGGGCGCAGTCAACTCCATCACCGGATTGAGGGCGATTTTTCCTGAAAATACGATGTAGTTCACGCTCTCGTTGTCCGCAGGCGAGAACACCCCGCCGCTGGTGCTCCCCGTGTAGACGGCCTGTGGCACGCTCGCCAAGATGTCGGCAGGCTGGGGATAGGTGCCCGCCTCCGTGTCGTTGCCGTTGCCATTAACGCTCATCACGAGGTAGTCGCGCATGTCAACCTTAGCAGTCGGGCTGTTGTCCTCACGGCTCATGGTCTTCTCCACCTTGCCCAGCGACAGCAGGGCACAGCCGGGAGTCGTGCGCAGGTAGTTGGGCAGTCGCTCTTGGTGAGTGTCGTCGGCCGTGTATTGCGCCACAAGGTCCGCCCCCTTGGCCCCAAAGGTCCAGTTCTTGTTGTCCTTCAGACACAGGTACCACGTCGTCACGCTCGCCCGGTCATAGTCGCTCGTTCCGCCCGTCAGCATCGCCTTCAGCGCGGCATGCGCCAGCCGTCCCTTGCCCTCGGCCGAGTACTCCACCATGTATTTTTGCTTGCCTGCAAAAGCAGGCTCTATGAGCTTGCTGTCAAGCGGACTCTCCACCAGCGCGTCAACGCCCTCCACCTTGCAGGTCAATTGTAGCTGGTTGTATATCTGTCCCACCGTGATTGTCGTGTCTGCGTCCGCCACGTTGCCGGGCACTATCGTTGTCACCCTCCGCGCCATCGTCTCCGTTGCGCCGCCCTTCAAGTTCTGCCACTTGATAGGTGCGCCACGTTTCACGCTCGCCCAGTCATAGAAGTAGAAGTCAAAGCCCACCTGCACCACGTGCAGATTCAGGTATTTCAGCACCTCGGCCATCACGGCCTCCTGCTCCCACACCTCGCCCGGCTCATTGCCCAAAAACAGCAACTCGCTCACCGCTACACTCTCCAGCGCGCTACTGCCGCCCTCACTCGTGCTCTTGCTCCCGTCATACAGGTAGCGCACAGCGTGTCCGCCCGTCAGGTCAAGGCCAGCTGTCATGCCGTCGAGCATCTCACACACCAGCGCACCAAGGGTGCGGGTGCCCGCAGTGGCGCGCATCGCCTCATAGCTCGGTGCGCCCTTGGCCCCCACGTTGCGATATTTAAAGTAGCGCAGTGCCGTCAACACGTCAATGCAGCTCAACTCCACCTCGTCTTGCTCGTCAATGTAGCCCTGCGAGTAGCACTGTGGCTCCACAAAGCCCGAAAAGAGGCACTCCCCATCGCGATATATGTTCACAATCGCGTCACGGCACGATGCGCAAAACAGCTCAGGCATGTAGTTCTTCACCATCAGCCTCACCGTCGCCTGGTGCCCCAGCACCACGTCAAAGGTGTCATTCACCTGCCCCTCGATCTCCACAGGGTCAGCAGTCCAGTCCACACCGCCACCGGTGCCAATCTCCAGGCGCTTCCCACGGTCGCCCTGCGTCACGATGTGCACCTCCACACGCTCGTCTTGCCTGTTATAAAAGTGTCCGTATATATACATCGCTATAGCTTAATATTGGTTTTACGTCTGTTAATGTTGGTTTCGTTGGCCAGCACCGCAACAAGGTCCTTGCCTCGCACCCTGAATTCCACACGCCCATCTGCGCCACCGCCAGCCTCGTCAGTGCCCAGCAGCGACTTCAGCTTGTCCAGCGGAGCCACCACCTCGGGGTTATTGCTCGCCCCGGCATACTCGCCAAATAGACCCAGCGTCGGGCCATAGGCGATACCGCCATTCGCAAACTTCGGCAAGCTCGCCATGATGCCCACCAGCGTCGCCACCATGCCAGCGCCAATGGCGATGCCTACTAATGGTATGCTCGCGTGAGCCTTCATCGTCTTCGCCGCAGCACCCGCCACGTCGGCCGTCGTCTCCACGCCGCTGGCCGTCGCCCGCGCTGTGCTGTTCGCCACCTCCTCGGCCGTCGAGGCAGTGTCAAGACTCGTCTGCGCCACCTTCGCCACGCCCAGTTCCACAGTCGCCGTGGTCTGTTGCTTCGTCGCCCCTGTCAGTAGCTTCACAATCTCCACCACGCCCATCAGCCCCTGGTACACCTGTATGGCCGAGTCCACCACCGCCGCAATCGTCGCCCAAGCCCCGCGGTTGCCCTTCAGCGCCTCCGTCAAGCTCTCGATGCCGCCGGCAATGCCCTTCACAGCACCCCACGACCGCGTCACCGTCACCTCGCTCCGCTTCAGAGTCTTTTCATATTGCTCATACGTCGCAATCAACCGTTGCACCTCGCCACGCTGGCGCTCCGTCATCGGGCTGTGCGCCCTGCCCAGCATCGCCCGCAGCTCCTTTAGCCGCTTCTGTACACCGTCAAGCCCGCCCAGCTTCAACTTCAACTCCACAGCAAGCGCCTTCCCCGCCAAGCCCTCAAGAGGCTTCAACTCTTCCTGCAATGCCGGCAGCCGTGCCAGCTCCTTCAGCGCCTCGCGCTTCTTTTCAATCTCCACAATCGTCCGCGCCAGCCGCTCCAGCTCCTCCGCAGTGGCCCTCTTCTGCTTTCCTTGGTAGTAGCCCAGCGCAGCCTCAAGCTCCCCCAGCGTCTTCAGCTTCGCTGTCTCCACCGGCGCCTTCAGTTCTGCCAGCGTCGCGTCCCACTTTTCACGCAACGCCTGCAGCGCGTTAATCCGCCCCTGCAATTCCACGCGCTCCTCCGCCCCGGCAGTCTTCAGCAGGTCGCTGTAATATTGCACCTCCCCCTCAAGCTCCTTGTAGGTCTTGATTTCGGCAAGCCCCAGCTCCACGTGCGAACTCCGTTCCATCGCCGTTTTAAGCTCATTCAAGCGAGCTATTTCGGCATCAATACCCGGCAGTTCCGCCTGAGAGGCACGCTCGCGAAGCTCCTGCTGATAGGATATTTCATCATTGATTGCCTTGAGGGTTGTGAGCTCTCGAGGACGCTTAGCGGCTTCTTGGATTGCCGTGATGGCTTCCTGTTGCCTTTGCAGAGCTTCAATTTTTTTTGCATAGAGGGCGAGGGTTTCAACCTCTGTGCCCTTAGTCAATTCAAGTTTGTTTTGGTAATATTGAATATTGTTGCCGAGCTCTTTGTAAGAGCTGGCATTGGCGATGAGTGCCTTGCCACTATACTTGTCGTTGTCACCCTTGCCAACCTTTTTGGTTGTTTTCTTGTCGTTTTGGGTGAGGGGGGAGTTGTATTTCTTGTTGTCTTGCAAAGCGGCGAGTGCCGCCTTGGCATCGGCATTGTCCTTGGTCGCCTTGGTGTTCTTCTCAAGCTCTGCCGTCTGCTTAGCCGCCCCTTCTCCGTCTATGCCGAAGAACTTTTTAACCCAATTCCATGCCGCCTTGATGACTTCGCATGCTTTTTGAAAGGCTTTAACAAGGAAGTCCCACACGGCCGTGGCGAGTTCCTTCACCACCGCCCACACCTGGTCACAGATGTTGCGGAAGGTCTCGCAGTTGTTGTATGCGGCAATCACAATAGCCACGAGGGCGGCGATAGCCAGCACCACGAGGGCGATGGGGTTGGCACTCATCACGGCATTGAGGGCTATCTGCGCAATCTTCCACGCATTAGAGGCTATCACAGCCACCTTAGCGGCCGCCGCATGAGCGAGCGTGGCAACTTTAATGCCTTTAACAGACGCGATAGCGGCCTTGGTTGCACCCGCCAGCTGTGTCATGCCCAAGATGGCGAGACCTGTGCCGCCCAAAAAGTTGGTATAGGGGGCCATTGCGCTGGCAATAGAGCCAATCCATTCTGTGTAGTTGGCGATTTTGTTCTTCATCATTTGATTTTCAGATTCGCCACTTTTCGCCACCTCGCCGAATGCATTCGCAATAGTGCCGGCACTATTGCTCATCTCACCGATATTTTCAGCAAATTTTTCCTTTTGCTCGCCGGTCAACGAGCCCAGCACACGCAAGGCCTCGGCACTGCCGAAGAGTTGACCATAGATGGTTTCCTTCAGTTGGCCGGTCTTGGTAGCATACAGGCTGATGCTCTCATCGAGACCATCTAAATAGTTTTTCAAGCCACCTGCCGCCTTGACACTTGAAGCATTAAAGCCGATACCCATCGCCTCCGCCGCCTTTGTAGCTTCGGCAGTAGGTTTTACAAGCGAGTTGAGAACAGCGGCGAGCTGGGTGCTCACTTCGGCAGTGTTACCTGTCACACCGGTCGTGGTGGCGAAGACAGCCAGCAACTCATCAACCTCTACACCCAGTTGAGAGGCACTACCGGTCACACGGGGTAGGGCTTGAGCCAATTGTTCAAAACTGGTCACACCTTTTTGGGCGGTCATCTGTATTTTGTCTTGGATAGAGCCGGCTTGGTCCCACTCCAAGCCGTAGTTTTTGATGATGGTAGACGTCACCGTCACCGTCTGTCCGAGGTCAGCAATACCGCCCACAGCCGCTTTGCTTGACTGCTCCAAGAAGTCGAGCCATTGAGGCTCTGGCACGCCATTAGAGATGACTTGGTATAGACCACCGGCGAGCTCTTCACGAGTCTTCGGAATCTCCTCGCCCAAGGTGGCTACACGGTCCTTCATTTTGTCGAAATCGTCTCCACTTTTGCCGGCCATGGTGTTAGCGGCGAGCATAGCAGTCTCAAAAGCGTTAAAGTCGCCTGCCATGTTGTTGACCGTGTCGCGCAACATGCTCAGCGAGCGTTGAGCAGCGTCCAGCACAAGGCTCAGCTGAGCCATACCCTTCAGCTTCGACCCTGCCGCCACCGCGCCCTCACCAATCTGCCCCAGCACAGCTTCCACCTGTCGCCCGTCCACAGTCAGCTGTTGCAGCAACTCGCCACCCACCGCCTTGATGTCTATAATATATTCCGTTTTGTTCGCCATCGCTTTCTTGCTTAAAAAAAATAAAAAATCCGTCTGTCACGCCAGCCCGTGCCTCTCCCGCGCCGCCGCATAGCGCGCCATCAGCTCCGCCTTGCTCTCCGTCTCCCTCTTCACCGCGCTCTCCCGCTCCTCGTCCCACGGCAAGGGCAACAGTTCCTCAGGCGCAATCGCCCGCTGGCAGTAAGGCTGCACCATGCAGGTCGCCAGCAGGCGCGTCTGTTCCCACGACCGCCGCTCCCTCGCCTGCTCCCACTCCCGCCACCGCTCCACGATTCGGGTAAACAACAATGGGGTGCACGACTCAAAGTCTGCCCGACTCATGCCCATGCGCCCCATCGCAAGCCCTTCCAGCTCCTCGATCTCTACCTCTTTCCCATCACCGAGGGCAGCGTTTTTTTTTCACCGCCCTGCTCGGCCATGGTGGCATAGAAGTCGTTCACACTTGTAGGCTCGAGGCTGTCTGCAAAGGTCTCGAAATCGAGCTCCATCGCCACGCCGTCAGCGTTACAGGCGCTCTTCACGCAGCAATAGATAAACAGCACCAGCTCGGCGATGTCATCTTGCCCCAGCCGGCTCACGTCCTTGCCACTTTCGTGCTTAAAGCGCACCATCGCGCCCATCGTCACCCTGCAAGGGTAGGCCTTGCCCGCAATGGTCAGCTTGTTCATCACAGTCGTTGTAGTCTTCGTATTCATCTCTTCTCTTTTTTAGTGTCCCACCACGGCTGTAGTGCCACCGGCAAGGCCCTTGCCTGCCGCCTCCACCTTGCCGCAATTTTCAAGTTGCACGCTATATTTCGCGTCATCGCCGGCCTTTGCGTCCAAGCTCAGGCTCGTCACGATGAATTTTCCCTTGTAGCCGCCCTCGGCCTTGCCCGTGCGCTTGTTCCCGTCACGCAGGTTGTAGGCCACGTCAATAGCCTTTCCCGCCAGTTGTAGCGCCTTCAGCTGGTCATAGGTGGGAGTCTCCGCGTCACCGTCAGTCAGCACGCAGCCGTCGGCCGAGATGCTCTCCGAGAAGCTCTTCACAAACTTCTCCTTCCACTTGCCCGCGCTTGCCTCCTTCGTCGTGCGCTCTCCTGTCTCCACCTTCGTGTCAACCTTGCACCCGGTTGAAAAACCCAGTGCCTTCCCGTCCACACTCAAAATCAAGTCTGTGCCGTCAAGCACGCTTTTTTCTACTGCCATAATCGTTTCAAGTTTAATTTTGTTAATATTCGTTTCAAGTTCAAGCCGGCAACAAGGCCGACTGCCATGCCGGCCAACAAGCCGTTCCAGCACCATTTCAACGGCTTTAAAATGCCGTTCGGCCGGTGTTCCGCCTCCTTCTTCCGCGCCACTGCGCTGCTCCCAGCCCTCAGGGCGGTCAGCCGCTCCAGCTCGCGCTCGTAGTATTCGCATTGTCGCTCAAGGCTGTCACAGCTTGCCCTCACCACTATCGTGGCCCTGCCGCTGCTGTCACGCCCGCGCTCCAGCCTCACGCTCGCCCGCCCGCTACGCCTGTGCCAGCCGGCACCGCTCGGCAGGGCCAGCAGGCTGTCAGCTCCCACGGCCAGCGTCACCGTGTCACGCCTCACCCTTTCGCGCCACAGCACCCTTGTCACCACGGCCGCGCTGTCGTGCCTTGCCGTCACCGCCACCGTCTCTGTCCGCTCCTGCGTCACCGCCCGTGTCGAGCGACAACCGGTCGCGCACAGGGCAACTGTCACGATGAGGGCACAGCTGAATAGCTTCAATAGCACGGCTAAGGCGGTTAAGAGCGCGCCTCGTACGCTCGCTCTCAGTCGAGAGCATGTCAATCCGCTCTGTGAGTTCGTCATTGTTTTTTCTTACTTTCAATAGCTCGTCGCCAAGGTCGGTGTACATCTCCTTGTACACGTCGTGCACCTCTTTCGCCGTGCGCGCCTCCCGCCCTTTACGATTGGCAAGCCACCCGATGGCAGCGCCTATGCCGCCACTGGGTATCGCCCACATCAGCCACTGCAAAATCATCTCTGCCATCTTGTGTCTTGCTTTTTTCGTTGTTGTTATTACTGGTTAATACCTATCTCTCTCAGCCACGTCGCCACGTCGAATGCAGGGCACGCCTTGCCCGCGTTAAGCGACTTGTGCCCTATGATTTTCACCTGCGGGAAACGCCTGTGAAAATCCAGCACATAGCGCTTCAGGGCCTCTCGTTGCGCCATCGTGCGAGTGTCCTTAGGGCGCAACTGCCTGTCGCAGCCGCCGGCATACACGATGTGGCGGCTCACCGAGTTGTAGCCTCTCGCGCCGTTGGTCACCTCCCACGGGTCTACCGTCATGTCCTCGTTGTTCTTCACCAGTCGCTCCACACGCCCGTCAAGATGTATCAGGTCGGTATAGCCCACCTGTCGCCACCCTCGCCCCTTGGGAGGGGGAGAGAGGTGCCAGGCCCTGATGTCGGCACCGCTCACCTCTCGCCCCTCAGGGGTCGCGGTGCAATGGATCACTAAATATTTCAACCGTTGTGCCATCTTCTCGCTATGCTTGGTGGTCGCTCATCATCACCACACCGGCGTCCTCTTTCTTGGGCATCGCGATGAAGTAGTGGCGGAAGCTAATCAGGCTACGCTGGTTTTGGGGGTCGGTGCCGCTCTCGCTGTAGTACATCTTAGTCGAGCCCGTGGCCTTGAACACACGAGGGGTGTAGAAGGCAAAAGAGCAGTGAAACTCGTGCTCGCCGGCCTTGGTGCCAAGGTCTTTTTTCAAGCCTGCCGTGGTGTACACGGGAGTGTTGACATATTCATACACATCGAAGCCATACAGCTTGCCCACCTTGCCCGTCGAGCGGTCAATGTTATACTGCTCGCGGAAGTTCTGCGAGGCCAGCAACAGGTCGTTCACATGGTCGGGGCACAGCACCAGTCGGCGGTTCTCGGCAGGCACGCCCAAGTTGTCCAACGCGCGCTTCATCTCCACCACGTCGGCAGGGGTCAGGCGCTTTCTGCCCGTCGCCTCGTCTTTCTCTCCCGTGGTCTTGAGCACAGGGGTCTTCTCGCCGTGCTTTTTCGCACACAGGGCATGGGCCGCCTTGGTAAATTTCGAGTCGTTGAGCGCGTTGCCGTGGCTCTCTTTAACTCGCGACATCTTGTCGTAGGAGAGGGCGTGCAGCTCGTCATCGGTGATAGGGGTGGGGCGGGTCTGAAACTTGTCGAGTTTGATAGCCAAATCTTTGTCATCGAGCTTCTGCAAGTCAATGGGATAGGTCGTGTTGTTAATCAGCACGTCAGGGTCAACGCCCACGTCCACAAGGTGTATCACGTCGTTTTGGGCGATGGAACTCTGGTCGGGCACGCCGTCGAGCCACGAGCCTTCAAGACCGCTGCGCAGGCTCTTCACCAGCTCGCCAGTCCAAATTTCAGTCAACACGCCCTCGCGCAAGCCGGGCGCGAGAGGCATCAGCCCGAGGGCACCACCGGCCACGTTGGCGCCCACGGCACCCGCCATGGGGTCAATGCCCAGCACCGAGGCAAAGGTCACGCCCATCACAGTGTTGAACATGAGGGCCGATAATAGAGTCAAAATTTTCTGCATCTTCTTCTTTGTTTTAAAAGGGTTAAAAAAAAATGTCGTTAAAGTTCACAGTCCATGCCGTACTCGGCCTTGTAGAGTCGCTTGTACTCCGCAGGGTTCTGCGCACGCAGGGTGGAAATCTCGCCCTCGGGCACCTCGCTCAACTTGGCATAGGTAGCCTTGCCGGCAGGCATCACGGCAGGCGCGCCGCCTTGATGCCCAATCACCGCCGAGAGGCGTACTTGGGGCGACATCGCCTCGAGCGTCGCCTTGAGGTCCTCGGCACCCACCTTCTTGCCCAGTTCCACAAATTGCGCCTTCTTGTCCTCGCTCAATCGCTTGTCGGCAACAGCCTGCTCCACCAACGAGGTGATTTGAGCCAGCACGAGTTGGTCGTTGGCCTCTTTGAGCTTCTCGCTCTCGGCCTTGGCGGCTTTAAGTTCCGCCAACTTGGCGGAGATTTCAGCGTCGGTGGCCGTCTCCGCGAGCCCCAGTTGCAGGGCAATGGTCTTTGTTTCCATTTCTTCTACTTTTTTTTGTGTTGTGTTATTTAATAGTGGCAAGGGGCACTCGCTGCCCTTGCCAAGGGTGATAATCTTGCCGTTTTGGGTGAGCTGTATCGCATCATCGTTGGCGCCGATGTCGACAATACTCACTTCAAAGAGCTTGCTCTTGCTGATGGTGGGCGAGGTCTGCCCCGGCACCAGTAGGTCGGGACTGTCGTCAAAGGCGATGACGTCGAGCCCGGCGCTCACCATCTTGAGGCTCCCGAATTCCCATTGCGTTTTGCACCGGGTGCTCAACTCCGAGGCGCAGTCAAAAACAGGCTCGCCTGTCACCTCGCCGTTTTTCACCTCTATATCTTTAATGTAGCCAATCACGTTTCCACGACCGTGCATGTAGAGCAACACGGGGTTGCGCTTGTATTGCTCCACGTCCATGCCAGCCGTCAGCACTCGGGTGCCGTAACTGTTCAGTTTGTCATTCGTTATGCGTACACGTTTACCCATTTTGTTTTGCTTTTTTACTGCAATTGCCGAGCACAGCCGACAATCGCCTTTTTTGAATGCAATATTAGACTGCAATTCGCTCACAGCCAAAAAAATATGAAATCAATTCGCGTACGTGCGCACACCCTGCCCGCTATTTTTGATACCCCCCAAAAATCCACAAATTTTGCACTGTAAGCATGAGCAGTTGACGTGTTCACGTCAACCACAATAATCATCAAAAAGCAGAAATATGACAAAAGCAGAAACCGAAAAGAAGAAATCCCTCGCACGCTCGCTCTATCTCGCCGGAATGGAGCAGAACGAGATTGCCGAGAAGGTTGAAGTCTCGCGCGTCACCATCTCCAAGTGGGTCAATGCCGAGGGCTGGAAAGAGGCGAGGGCAGCCAAGAACGTGACGCGCCCTGAGCTCGTGAACAAGTTGTTGCTCACCATCGACAAGCTCATCACTGAGGTCAACGAGTCCGAAGACCCCACGCTCATAGCCGGGCTGGGCGACAAGCTCGCAAAGCTATCATCAGTCATTGAGAGGCTCGACAAAAAAGCCAATGTCGTCGACGCTATCGAGGTCTTCATGGCATTCTCGAAGTGGCTGGAGTACCGTGCCACCATCGACCCGACCGTGACACCCGAACTCATCAAAACTATCAACAAGTTTCAAGACATGTACCTCACCGAGCAAATAGGCATCAAATGAGAGCAGAGGTAAAATTCTTTTTAACTATGCCGGAGCCCATTCGGCTCTCGGCCAAATGGGTATTAAATAAATAATAGGTATTTATGGCAACAGCAGCAGAAAAAAAATTAGCCTTTGAGCAGTGGAAGGAACATTGCAAGCGCGTGCAGTCCATCACAACCACCACGGCTCTTGCCACCGAAACGCCTGCCCAGCGCGACAGGCGTAAGGAAAGGCTGTTTAAAGACTATGCCGCTTTTTGCGAGTACTATTTCCCCCACTTTCTCACCGTCCGCGACCAAACTACAGGCGAGGTGGAGCGCACTATCCACAATGCGCCCTTCCACAACATGGCGGCGCGCAAGGTGCGCGACACCGCCAACCTCAAGGCCGTCTTCAAGTGGCCGCGAGGCCACGCCAAGTCCACCCACTTCGACATTTTTATACCGCTTTGGCTCATGTTGCGCCCCAAGCGGCTCATCAATTTCATGGTAGTGGTCGGCAAGTCCGACGACAGCGCTTCGCGCCTGCTGGGCGACATTCAGGCCGAGCTGGAATACAACCAGCGCATCATCGCCGACTTCGGCGTGCAGCGCAATATCGGGCAGTGGACCGACGGCGAGTTCAAATCGGCTTCGGGGGTCAAGTTCCTCGCAGTGGGCCGTGGCCAGTCGCCACGTGGCCTGCGCGACAGGGAGGCACGACCCGACTACATCGTCATCGATGACCTCGACGACGACGAGCTTTGCCGCAATGAAAAGCGCGTGCGCGAACTCACCGACTGGGTCAAGGAGGCACTCTTTGGCGCCCTCGACGTGGGGCGCGGACGCTTCATCATGGTGGGCAACTTAATCTCAAAAACCTCGGTGTTGGCTGGCATTGCCGCCACAAAGGGGGTGCACGTCAGCGAAATCAAGGCGGTCGACGCACAGGGCAACCCCGTGTGGGCCGAGAAGTGGACCAAGGCCGAGGCGCAGGCCTACCGCGACTTTGTGGGCTATCGGGGGTGGGAAAAGGAGATGATGCACAATCCCATCAAGGAGGGCTCCATCTTCAAGGCGAGCTGGATTCGCTTCCGCAAGCCCCTGCCCCTTTCCCAATATGTGCAGCTCGTCTGCTACACCGACCCCTCTTTCAAGTCCACGGCCAACGACTATAAGGCCACCGGCTTGCTGGGCAAGCGGCGCGACGGCTCCATCGACATCATTCGCGCCATGGTGCGACAATGCAGCGTCTCCGAGATGGTGCACTGGCAATATGACCTCTATGAGGAGTGCTGCCTCGGCGACGAGGGCGAGTTGCGGGGGCATCACCTGCCGCTCATGCCCGACAAGCGCAAAAAGCCCGACAAACTGGCGCGCATCGAGACGGTCTCGCCCTTGTGGGAGCGAGGGCTGGTGTGGTATAACGAAAAGTACCGTGACACGCCCGACTTTAACGCACTCATCGACCAAACTCTCTCACTTGAGCGGGGTAGCAGGGTGCATGACGACGGTCCCGACATGTGCGAGGGCGCAATATGGCATCTCCAGCGGAGTGCCAGGAATGAAAACTTTAAACCGCTCATCGGCAAGCGACCGAGGGCTAAAAACTCGTGGTAACTATGTTCAAAAAAATCAAGCAACTCAAATTCGCGTGGCAGTACAAGCGAGCTGTCAAAAGAGCGACGCATCTCTCACAAGTCACCGGGCTCAAGTATTTTGTCATCTTGCTGGGCGGTGAGCTCAAGGTGGTACCCAAAAAGACGATGGTCAACCTCATAGCGCGCCATCGCTTTCGCAAGGGCGTCACCATCGCCGACATTGAAAAAAAGGCGCTTTTTGTCACTCATTAAATTCCTAAAGTCATGTTTATCAACGATGAAGACTACCGCGTGGTCATCGGCGAGAGCGCCTTGAAGGTGGTATCGCAGACTTCGCCCGAAAACCGACACAATGCCGAATCATCGGCCATAGAGGAAATTGCAAGCTATCTCCGCCCCACCTACAACACCGCGCAGGTTTTTGCCGGCGAGGGCGACCGGCGCAACAAGCTCATAGTCATGTACACCTGCGACATCGCTATCTACCACATGGTCTCCTCTCAACCTCAAAAAATGGGCTCCGACATTCGCAAGGAGCGCTACGAGCGAGCCATCAAGTGGCTCGAAGGGGTGCAGGCAGGCAAAATTATACCCGACCTGCCCCTGTCGCTCAACGAGCAGGGCGAGCCCTCAGGGGGTGGCCTCAAGTGGCAAAGCCAAAAACCTCTACGACATAACTGGTGAGCCAATGAGAGCAAAGCCAAGCTGTGCTTGAGGTTTGCCGAGTGCGGCCACCACTCAAAATTTATTTTAACCGGTAATAATCAAACGCATGGATATTAAAAGACTTTTCAACACCATCACGGGGCGTGCATCGCAACCTGCACAGGTGCACACCGCCCATGGCACGCTCAACCTCGCGCAGGCCGAGGCGCAAAAGCGTGTCAAAAAAATAGCCATCGCCCTGCAACAGGTCACCGACAGGCTCACACGCAAGGACATCGCCGACTGGCGCGCGGCGTGGCAGATGGCCATCAGCGTCGACAACCCAAACCGCAATCGCCTCTACGACATCTACCGCGACTGCGATGTCGACGGCCACCTGTCGGGCTGTATCCGTCAGCGTCAGAGCTTCGTCATGGCCAAGTCGTTCAAGTTGGTGAGCGATGATGGCGAGGAGCACGAGGAAGTATTATCATTTTTCGACCAGGCATGGTTCAAGCAACTTTGCATCTATATCCTCGACTCGCGCAACTGGGGCCACTCGCTCATCGAACTGGGAGAGGTCATCAAGGGGGCCGACGGCAACGTCTGCTACAGCGATGTCACGCTATTGCCACGCAAGCACGTGATTCCCGAGTATGGGCGCATCGTGCAAAATGTGGGCGACGACTGGCACAGTGGCATCGACTATCGTGCCACGCCCTTCTGCGAGTGGCTCATCGAGGCGGGACGACCAACCGACCTCGGCCTGCTCCTCAAGGCCGCACAGCACACCATTCCCAAGAAAAATATGCTGGCGTTTTGGGACGCCTTTGGCGAAATATTCGGCATGCCCATGCGTGTAGCCAAGACAGCCACTCGCGACGATACCGAAATCAACAAAATACACAAAATGCTCGCCGACATGGGAGCGGCGCAGACGGCTGTGCTCCCAATCGACACCGAGTTGCAGTTCATCGAGTCCACGCGCGCCGATGCTTTCAAGGTTTACGACGAACGCATCGGCAGGGCCAATTCCGAGCTATCTAAGCTCATCATCGGGCAGACCATGACCATCGAGGACGGCAGTAGCCTCTCGCAGTCGCAGACTCACCTGCAGGTCTTTCAAAACCTGATCGAGGACGATGCCGACATGCTGCGTGATGTCATCAACAACCAGCTCCTCCCGTGCATGGTGCGCCACGGCTTCCCCGTTGCAGGCCTGCGCTTCGAGTGGGACTATTCGGTCGACTACACGCCCGAGCAGCAGGTGGCCTATGAGACCATGATTGCCGACCGCTACGAGGTCGACCCTGCCTATTTTGCCCAAAAATACTCCATGCCCGTCGGGGAGCGTCGCAACCCTATGGCTCTGCCCGCCGTGACCGATGATGACCCCAAGGACGATGACCCCAAGGGGGGCAAACCCAAGGACAAGCAAAATCACGCTCGACCTTTTTTCGACTGAGCCCCACCCGTCTCTCTGCTGATGACTACGTGGGGCTGCACGCTCGCTATACCCGCATCTTGGGCGATAACCCACAGCTTTTGCTCGACAAAAAAACAGAGCAAAAAATAGAGGAGTACCGCAAGGTCCTCACTCCGCTTTTCAACGACATGATGTCGGCCGTCTTCAAGCAAAAGGGCGCACAGCTCGACATCAACATCATCGCTTCGCCACAGGCGCAGGCACTCATCGGTGCCCATGCCGGCATTCTTGACTCCTCGTTTAAGCAGGTGGAAATGTCCGAGGCGATGCGTCGCCGCCTAAGCAGGTCTAATCATATTTTCAGTGGCATGAAGGTGGTGCACGAACTCAATGAGGGCCACCTCTCTCTCCTCGATGAGAATGGCAATAGAAAGCCGTTCGAACGCTTTTTGAATGATGTACGAAAGATCGATAAGACCTACAACAAAAACTATCTGCAGGCCGAGTACCAGTTTATCCACTCGTCGGCCATCATGGCGGCCAAGTGGGAGGAGTTCTCCAAGACCGGCGACCGCTATC
>QWCD01000113.1_pt1 | contig 24566 bp, 18 predicted proteins | sample 1972461 | NCBI WGS metagenome assembly QWCD01 (sample SAMN09866717, study PRJNA288562) | Human vaginal metagenome isolate term4_vaginal, whole genome shotgun... | isolation source: vagina | host: Homo sapiens | place: USA: California | reverse complement strand
CAAAATTTTAAAATCAAAAATAGTTATTAGTGAAAGTTATTATCAAAAGCTAAAAACAAATAAAGTGTTGCTTGAAGTTTTTATGGTTATTAAATCCTTAAAAAAACGCTTTGGTTAAAAAACGCTAAAAATTTGATAAAAAAAATAACTTTTATTTTATTTTTTTATGTTTTTAAACAACAAAAAAATGATTAAAAAAAGGAAGACAAAGTCCTTTTTTTAATCATCAAATTCGACGCCTAATTCAATCAAATAATCCCTTATTTCAATAGCTTCTTCGTATTTTTTTGCCCTTGCTAATTCTTTCATATGTTTAATCATATTATCAATATATTTTTTATTATGAATAGTTCTGTTGGCTTCTTTTGTTGCTTTATTATCTTCTAATAAAATACTGCCTTGAATAGGCGCTGGTATTGGTTTAATAATACTTTTAGGAGTGATGTTGTGTTCTTTATTATATTTAATTTGCAACGTTCTTTTATGCTCATTGTCAACAATTGCTTTTTGCATACTGGTTGTAATATTATCGGCATAAAATATTACTTTTCCATGATCATTTCTAGAGGCTCGGCCGACAATTTGAATCAAACTTCTAGCATCACGCATTAGCCCCATAGAATCTGCATTCAATACACAAATCAAACTAACTTCTGGCAAATCAATACCTTCACGCAATAAATTAATTCCAATTACAACATCAAATTTTCCCATTCTCAAACCTTTTAAAATTTCGTTTCTCTCAAAGGTTTTAAATCCATCATGAATATATGCGCTTTTGATTTTAAATTCAGAAAGATACAAAGAAAGCTCTTCGGCATTCTTTTTAGTTGTAGTTAAAATTAAAGTTCTTTCTTTTTTTTCTATTTGTAATTTTAATAAATCATGAATGTCTTGAATTTGATTTTCTTTTGAATGTATTTCAATAATGGGATCTAAAAGGCCTGTCGGTCTAATGTATTGAGTAACTAGTTCACCATTGGCTTTATTTATTTCATAGTCACCTGGGGTTGCCGACATATAAATTCTTGGAAATTTATATTCTTCATATTCATTAAATTTTAAGGGTCTATTGTCCAAGGCTGAAGGTAATCTAAAACCATATTTAATCAATGTTTCTTTCCTAGAACGGTCTCCTTCATACATTCCTATTATTTGAGGAATCATAAGGTGACTTTCATCAACAAAAATTACTGCATCCTTTGGTAAATAATCAAATATTGTGTATGGTTTTTGTCCGGGTTCACGTTTATCAACATATCGAGCGTAATTTTCAATGCCTTTAACATAACCGAATTCTTTTAATGAATCAATATCATTTAAAGTTTTATCATGAATCCTTTGTGCTTCCAAAAGTTGATTTTGTGATTTAAAATAGGCAACTCTTTCTTTTAATTCGCTTTCAATGCTATTGCAAATATTTTCAATATAACCTTTTTCTACGTTATAGGTAGTTGCAGGAAAAATAGTCAACGACTTACGCACTTCAACTATTGACTTTGTTAAAGGATTAATTAATGCAATTCTTTCAATATAATCATCAAACATCTCAATACGAATATTGTTTTCTGAAGTATATCCAGGACAAATTTCAATAACTTCCCCTTTATTAAAAAATTGTCCAGAAGATAAATCGCCATTATGCTTTTCATAACCTAAATTAACCAATTTAGTTAAAAGATCACGTAACTTAATTTTCATATGGCTTTCAATAGGCATAAAACTTTGAATATATTCTTTGGGGTTAAATTCGGCATATATTGCAGCAACAGATGCAACAACAATAGTATCTCTTCGGATACTTAAAGCATTAAGAGCAGACATTCTCATTGCTTCTAAATCTTTATTGTTCCTACTTGTTTTTTCGATATATAAATCAGACTTAGGAATGTATGCTTCTGGCTTATAAAAATCAAAATACGAAACAAAATATTCAACTCTATTTTCAGGAAATAATTCCCTTAATTCGCTATAAAGTTGACTTGCTAATGTTTTGTTATGACTTATAACTAATGTAGGCCTATTTAATTGATTAATGACATTGGCCATGGTAAATGTTTTTCCTGAACCAGTTACGCCTAATAAAACTTGATGCTCTTTTCCTTCTAAAACACCATGAACCAATTCATTTATTGCCTGAGGTTGGTCGCCGGCTGGCTTATAATTTGAAACTAATTTAAACTTTTCCATGATTTTATTAATTTAATTATATAAATTAAGTAATTTATTTTTGACATTTAATATAAAAAACTAAAATAACAAAATTATGGTAAAATTTTGACTATGAAAAAGAACAAAAAATTTTTATTTTTAGGCTTTGGTTTAGTTGCTCCATTTATTGCTGGATTAACAGCAATATCTTGTGGAGGAGAAAAGTTCAATGCTTTTGCTCTAAACTATGTACAAGGACCGCTAAAAGACCCTAAGAACTCAACCAATCACAATCAAACTTGATTTGCTGAATCAGGGTTGCTAGATTTATCAAAAACCAATATAACTTCAATACCCGCAGGATCATTTTCTTATCTAGTTATGCAAAATTTGGCAGACGATGGTGCTGGCTTACCAACCGACTTATCAACATTAGTTACAAAAAACGACAAAAAAATAAGTCTTATTAGAAAAATTATTTTGCCAAAAACCTTAAAATCAATTGGCGCAGGTGCTTTTTATGGATTAAGTAACCTAGAAGAAGTAGATTTTTCTCAATGCAACGACTTATCTCAAATAGATGCTGAAGCTTTTTCAAATACAAATATTAAAAAATTACAATTGCCTGCATCTTTAAATAAGTTAGGACAAAAAGCCTTTGCAAACAGTGGCATTACATCTGTAAATTTAGAAGATTTACCTTATTTAAAAACTCTTACACAAGGTGTTTTTGCTTCAAATAAGCTTACAAGCATAAACTTAAAAAACATTGAATTAGTTGAAAGCGGAGCCTTGGCAAATAATCAAATAAAAACAATAGAAATTCCTTCAACAATGAAATCATTTAGTCCTGAATCATTTGACTTTATTGGTGCGGGGGAATCAGCTGCTAAAACTCTTATTTCTAAAATTGAAAACAATGATATTCAATCGTTTTTAGAAAAAGCTTTGAAGGAAAACCCAAATCATCTATATAAATTAAACTAATAATTTATCAATTTTAAAAAGTAGCACAATTGCTACTTTTTAAATATTAAAATATTCCAATAAACTAATTATAAAAAACGTTGTTTATTCAGGATCTTTTGTTATCTTTGGTTTAATTTTAATTCAAATGATTAACTACAATTAATTAAAAAAACTTGCAATTTAATACATTACAAGTTTTTTAATTATTCTTCTATTTTTTCGCTTTCGCCTGTTAAATATTCAGTAAAATCTGATAAATCTTCCATTTTAAAAATGTGTAGGCTAACTAATGATTTAATAAATCACGAAATTGTCTTTAATTCTTCTATTGCTTTGTAGACTTGTAATAAATTATTAATTGACCTCGAGAAATAAAAGCTATTTGATAATCAATGAAATCCGTAGTGCCTCAATATATCTCTTACTTTTTCGTAAGCTTCTTTATGATTACTATCTGAGTATTCTTTTTTTAATATTTCTTTATCTAAATAAAAAACTAACCCGTACATAAGGCTCTCCTTGTTTATTGTAATATAACATTAGTCATTGACATAAATGGTATTTGTTTAACAATACACTATAAAAATTATCTAACTTTTAACTAAAAAATATTGAAAATATTGCGTTTTTAGGTTTTAATATCAAAAATATTAATAAAATTCTTTTTATATTTAAACTTACTAAAAATTAATTAATAAAAACAAAAAGGTTTTATGTTACCTTTTTGTTTCAAATATTTTTAATTTAATTCATTGTTTAAGGTCTTATTATGTTCGTTGTCTAATTCTTTTTGAATTTTTGGTATTAAATCATAAAGTTTTTTGCTCAACTCAAATTGTTTTTCTACGGTAATGGTTTCATCTAGTTCAGCAAATTCATTTAAGCAATCTTCCAATTCTTTTTGATATCCGGCAAGGTTTTTAACCATTTTTATATTTGCAATTTTATCCAAAAGATCGTATCCCTTTTCAATTAGTAGATCAGATACTTTGTTTGCTCATGATTCCATTTTTTGTTCATAAAATGTTTTTGTTTGAGATTTCAAATATTCTAATTTAAAATATAGCGATTCAGAAGGATTTTTAGATTCTTTAATAAAACCTTCAACCATGTCGATTCAATTATCTATTGAACTAATTAAACCTGCTTCATCTATGTCATTAAATGTTTCTTCAACATAATTAGAAACAAAATCATTTAATTTTGCTATTAAATCATTTAATTCATGAACTTCGCCTTCAACATCGTTTTTAATTTCTGATGTTGTTTTTGATTTTTGTGATGTCGTTAAATTTATAAGACTATTTAATTCGAATGTAATTTCTTTAATAGCATTCAAATCGTTATCTTTAATTTTTTCTAATCTTCCCGAAATTCTCACAAATTCTTTATTAAAATTAAATTTTTGGTTAAAATCAAGCGACCCTATATTTAATTTTTTTGCGTGTTTTAGGGCTGAATCTAATTGTTTCTTTGCTTCGCTTAATGCTTGATTTGTTCTTTTTTCAATTTCTTTATTTAATTCATTTAGTAATGATTTAGTTTTGTTTAATTCATCATCTTTAATTTCATTATGATTTTTAATGATGTTTTCAACAAGAATCTTGGCTTCTAAAATATTAAAATATTTGGCAACCAATAATTTTATGGTGTTATTTTTTGTCGCTTTTAAATTCTTTAATTCAACGTTTTTATATTTTAAATAATCAGTTATTTGGGTGAATTCTGGGAATTTAGAAATTGTTGCATCTTTTGAATATTCATCTATTTTTTTAGTAATATCATCTCATTTAGCTTCTGTTTCTTTTATTAAGTTGTTTCTTTTTTCTAAAAGGTTTTGTTCTTCTCTTTTTTCAATTTCTCTTTTTTCAATTTCTCTTTTTTCAATTTCTTTATTTAATTCATTTAGTAATGATTTAGTTTTGTTTAATTCATCATCTTTAATTTCTTTATGTTTATTAATGATGTTTTCTATTGTGGTTTCACCTTCTGGCTTAACTTCAGGAGTTGTTCCTGGTTTTTCGCCTTCAGGCTTCTTTTCAGGAGTTGTTCCTGGTTTTTCACCTTCTGGTTTAACTTCGGGTTTATTTGTTTCTACACATCCAGCAGCAACTAATGGAGTTGAGGCTAATAAAGGAAGCACTACCCCCATAGTTAATAATATTTTCTTAGACTTTTTCATTCTTACCTCTTTTTTAATTGTTAATTTAAATTAAGGATAAATTTAAATATTAGAAATATAATGTTTGTATATTTTTGTATATTAAAAATTAGAAACTTAAAAAAAAAAAAAAAAGGCCTTATTTTGTAATAATTTTTTAAAAAAATCAAAAAATATAACCTTTCGGTAAATTTTTTATTTAAATAAAATTTTAAAAAACGCTAGCTCTTTTTTAAGCTAACGTCTTTTAAAAAATTAATTGTTGTTTTCAATAGTTTTCTTTGCATCTGAAAGATTTACTGCAAAAAATGTTGTAACCCCTCTTTTTTGCATTGTTGCGCCATAAAGTTTGTTTACTCTTTCCATTGTTCCTTGACGGTGAGTGATTACTATAAATTGAGTATCCTTTTTTAGAGTGTGTAAATATTCAGCAAATCTTATTACGTTTGCTTCATCTAGGGCTGCTTCAACTTCATCTAAGATACACAATGGCAATGGCTTAGCTTTTAATATTGAAAATAGTAATGAAATAGCTATAAGTGCCTTTTCACCCCCACTAAATAATTTTAAATTCTTAATAGATTTTCCTGGGGGTTGAGCAATAACATCAATTCCTGTTTCAAGAATGTTTTCAGGGTCAGTATATCTTATTTCAGCCATACCTCCGCCAAACATTTTTGCAAACACATGCTTGAATTCAGCATTGACTAATGTAACTGTTTGTGTCATTCTTTCAATAATAATTTTATCCATTTCTGATATTGCATCTTCAATGGTGGTCTTTGCCGAAATTATTTCTTGTTCTTGAGATTTTACTTCTTTATATCTTGTTTCAAGTTCTTCTAATTGGTTAATTGAATCAAGGTTTACATGTCCTAACTCTCTTATATCTAATTTCAAATCAGCAACTGTTTTTCTTGCTACTTCAAAATCTATATCTGGATTATAAAATTGTTTTGCCACTTCAAATAGCATTCCATATTGTTCTGACAATCTTTGCTTTGCATTTTGAATAATTGTTTCTGCTTTTGCTTTTTCTGCTATTTTGTTTGCGTTATCTTTAATCAAATTATTTAATTCTTCACTAACTTGGAAGCGTTGATTAGTAAGATTTTGTAATTCTTGTTTTAGATTATGATAAATATCTTCTTGAGATGATTTTTTAGCCGATAAATCACTTCTTTCAAGCATTAATTGTTGAATTGCTGCTACTATATCAATTTTTTTATTGTTTTCCGCTTCATATTCCTCTTGCGAAGCACTACGATATTGTTCACGCAATGAATCAAACTTATCCAATGTTGTTCTATATAGGTTGTCAATCTTTGCTCTTTCAAGAGAAATATTTGTCAATAATGATGTTTCTTTATTTTGATCTTTTTCTAATTCAAACAACTCATTTGATAATTGTGAAATTTTTGCATTAATTACTGGAATAAGGTCTTGTAATTTTTTAACTTGTTCATCAGCTGCTAATGTGGAAACGTTTTGACTTGCTTGTCCTCCTGAAAGAACTCCACCAACTCTTATGATGTCGCCCTCTAGCGTTACGACCATGTAACGAGTTTCAAGTAATTTAGATAATTTATTTGCATTTTCAATGTTATCTGCGACTAAGACATTGCCTAGTAAGAATTTCTTTAAAACATTATATTGTTCCTCTGTAGAAACAAGTTCCGAAGCAATTCCTAGAAAACCTTTTTGGGTTTGAGCAACAACAATATGTTGTTCAGGAACGAATTTTGGTTTAATTGATGATAAAGGAATAAAAGTTGCTCTACCTCCATTATTTGATTTTAAGAAATTGATTGCTTCAACTGCTGTTTCTGGTTTGTCAACAACTATATGTTGCATAGCGGAGCTTAGAATTGTTTCAATAGCTAAGGCATATCTTTCATTAACTTCAATTAATTCACTAACCAATGCTTTATATCCTCTAAATAAATGAGAATTTTCAACAATATTATGTGTTCCTTTAGCCAAATTTGTTTTTTTAGATTTTATTTCTTCAATAACATCTAATTTTGATTTTATCTTATTAAGTTCTTCTTTTTTAAAGGATAATTCTCGTTTTATATCATTTATTTTTGTTGATCTAATTGAAGCTGATTGAGATAATTGTTCAGATTCCTTCTTTTTAGTTTCTAAGAATGTCTTATACCCTAAAATATTAGTATTTAATGCATTCAATTCTTCTTTCATTGCTGCTAACTTTTCTTTTGGGGATATAGTTAGTTCGCCACTTAAAAGCATTTCGCGGTGTTTTGCTTCTTTTGCATTTCTTATTTCTAGGGTCGTAATTTCTTCGCTAATTTCGCTTAATCTTTCGCTTATCTTTTTTATGTTATTTTCTAATTCTAAAACAAACTTGCTTTTTTGTTCGCTTGCTTCGTTATATACTCTTATTTTAGTTTCTAATTCTTCTTTAATTAGATTGTAATCTTGCCCCTCAACATTTAATTTTTCTAATTTATCTGAATAATCCATGAAATCATGAACCAATAATGCTACTTCAACTTCTTTTAATTGTTCTGCTTTTGTTTTATAAATTTTTGCTTTTTCAGCTTGACGTTGCAATGGCTTTAATTGTCTTTCTTGTTCTTGAATTAATATTGAAATTTGTTCCAATGCTTCTTGGGTTTTTTCTAATTTTCTTTGTGCTTCAATCTTCTTGCTTTTGTACATTGAAGTTCCAGCAGCATCTTCAAATATTTCTCTACGTTTTTCAGGAGTTGATTCGGCAATGTTAGAAATAGTTCCTTGACCTATGATTGCTAAACTGGATTTTGAAATACCACTTTGCATTGCAATTTCTTTAATGTCTCTTTGCCTTGCTAATTCACCATTAATATAATATTCATTTGAACCATTTCCCCTAGTTAATACTCTAGAAATAGTAAAAACATCATATGGGATATCGCAAGATCTATCCTTATTGTCAAATGTTAAAATTACTTCTGCTCGATCCATTTCTTTTTCAGTTTTAGAACCTGAAAAGATAACGTCTTCCATTGTATCTCCACGCAACACTTTGGAACTAGTTTCACCTAACACCCATCTGATTGCATCATTTATGTTTGATTTTCCTGACCCATTTGGTCCTATTATTGCAACAATTCCACCGTCAAATTTTAAGGTTACTTTATCTGCAAATGATTTAAAACCGTGTGCTTCAACTTGAATTAACTTCATAAATACTTCTTTCCTTCCAAATTAAATTTTTGCCATTTTTTTTAAAGCATCACTTGCTGCTTTTGTTTGAGATTCTTTTTTACTTTGACCTATACCTTCACCATATAAGTTATTATTAATAAAGACCTTACTTTCAAATTTGCCGTTATTTAAGGCTTGATCTTCATATCTAGGCCTACAACCTCAATTGCTTTGTACAAGTTCTTGCAATTTTGTTTTAGGGTGTTCATTGATTGAATTGTGAAATTTTTTTAATATTTTGTCAATAAAATGATAAATAATTTCTTTAGTAAATTCCAAACCGCAGGCTTTATAACAAGCACCAATGAATGATTCAATTAGATCAGAATCTGATTTAATTCCTTTTCCGTTTGCAAATGCACTTTTGCCTGTCCTCAAACAATTTGGAAAACCATAATATTTCGATAAGAATCCAAGCGCATTTTTGTCAACAATTTCACTTTTTAATTTTGTTGCCTTTCCCTCACCGAAATTTTTATAATTATCAAAAATGAAATCAGAAACCACAAAACCTAAAACTGAATCACCTAAAAATTCTAAATATTGATAACTTTCTAAATTTTTATGTTCGTTGCTGTATGAACTATGAGTAAAAGCATTACAAAAATAACGTCTTTTTTGTTCATCTAATTTTTGAAAATTTATACCAAATTTTAGCAATGCATTTTGTAAATTTTCTTCAAAATTAATCTTCATTATCAGCCTCTTTGAATTTCTTATTTAAAATTGTTGAAATATTGTTTTCTATACCTATTTTTATTTGGTTAAGGGCATTATAAAATGCTAATTCGTCGCTTCCGCCGTGAGCCTTTACAACAATTTTTTCAAGCCCGATAATAAATGCTCCACCTGTATTTCTATAATCAAATTTTTGTTTAAATTCCCTTAGATGCCTTTTTAAAATTAATGCCGCTAATTTTGTTTTTCAATTTTTTAATAAAATATTTTTCAATAATTTTGAAAAAGCAATAAAGGTTCCTTCTAATGTTTTTAGAAACACATTTCCGCCATATCCATCAACCACTAATATATCTATATCTCCATTAATGGCATTCGTTGCTTCAACATAACCATTAAAAACAAAATTAGCAGATTTAGAAACTTCTTTTAATATATTTTTAGCATTCTTTGTTATTTCAGAACCTTTGTATTCTTCGACGCCTACGTTTAATTGTCCTACTATTGGCTTTTTGTCTCCGAACAATATCGAATATCATTCACTTGCTATCATAGCCCATTGGCTTAAATATTCTGGTTTGATTTCAATGTTTGCTCCCGCATCTATTAATAACATTTTTTTATCCGTTGTTGTTGGTAGAATTGGCATGAATGCTGGTCTTTCAATCCCAAGAAGCCTTTTAACTTTCAATGATGATAATGTTATTAACGAGCCACTATCTCCACTACTCAATATTCCATCTGCATTTGATTCGTTGAGTTGTTTAAAAGCTTCCAGCATTGAATTTTGAGTTCTTAATACGTCTCTTGGACTAGATTCAATGTGTACAATTGTTTCATTATTAATTATGGCAATCCTATCAATGTAATCTGATAAATGTTTCTTGATAAGTTGTTCATGACCAACCAAAATTAAAAAATAATCTGAATTTTCTTGCAAAAATCTTTTTGCACCCAAAATCGCTTGTTCTTCGCCATTATCATTATTCAATAAATCAAATACTATTTTTTTCATTGTTTTTTCCTATTCGACTGAGATTAAATATGGATAAATTCCTTGGTCACCTTGATAAATTTCTACAACAAGGTCGTATGTTGTTTCAATATAATTTTGTAATTCTAGCGCATCATTTTCCGAAACATCTTGGCCATATATTATTGTTACTACTTGACTATCATCCGAAACTAATTCTGATACTAATAATTGTGCTGCGTTGAATAGACTCTTTGATGTTTTTTGTAATTTTCCTTCTACAATAACCATATAATCGGATGCTTTAACCTTTATTCCGTTTAATTTAGCATCTTTTATAGCGGCAGCAATTTCTCCATATCTTATATGTTTTAAACTATTGCTCATTAATTCGTGATTTTCTTCATCACTATTTTCAGAACTATAATTCAATGCAACATTTAATCCTTGGACTTGACTTCTAGTTGGAATGATAATTACATTCTTATCTCTAATAATTGTGCCGGCTTGTTGAGCAGATAAAATTATATTTGAGTTATTTGGCAATACAAATACCGTTTTTGCATTGACCGCATTTATTGCATTAACAATATCTTGAATTGAAGGATTATTTGTTTGACCGCCATCAACAACATATGAAACACCGTTTTCTTTCATTAAGGTTACAATTCCTTGGCCTGTATTGCACGAAACAATGGCGCTATTTTTCAATTCAACATTGTTTGGTGCTTCCGTTTGTTTTTTCTTTGCAGTTTTCTTGCTATTGTTTGCTTGTAAAGTCATGTTATCTATTTTAATTTTTACAAATTGTCCCAAAGAATTTACGCTATTTAAAACATCACCGGGCTTGGGGGTATGAATATGAACTTTTAAAATTTTGTCATCATTTACCACAACCATTGAATTACCAATTTTTTCTAGTTTACGAACTAAATAATCTTTGTCGAATTTTTTTGGTTTATATAATTCCAAAATAAATTCGGTGCAATATCCAAATTCGCCTTCATATACTTCTTCATCAGAAATAAATTTTTCAACCGACTCTTCTGCAACAATAGGTTCTACTTTATTACCACTAAAGTATGCGCTCATTCCCTGCAATATTGCATATAAACCTTCACCACCTGAATCAGTAACACCTACTTCTTTTAATATTTTTAATAATTTAGGAGTACCATCACAACTTTTTCTTGCTAATTTAACAGCAATTTCGAAAACTCCTTCAATAGTAGTATCAACCACAACTTGGTTTTTTAAACCTTCAGAAACTTCTCTAATAACGGTTAAAATAGTTCCTTCAACAGGTTTTAAAACTGCACCATAAGCTGATTTAGCAGCCATTTCGAAAGCATTAACTAAATCAAAAGCATTAGCAGACTTTTTAGATGCAAACCCATTAGAAAAACCTTTAAAAATTTGACTTAAAATTACACCAGAATTTCCTCTGGCAGACATTAACATATTTTGAGCAACAATTCTCGAAGCTGATTCAATACTGCAATCGTCTTCTAAGCATTCAGAATTACATGCAGAAGAAATTGTAGATGACATATTGCTTCCTGTATCACCATCAGGTACAGGGAAAACATTTAAAGCGTTAATTGCGTTTTTTTTGTTATTTATGTTTATCGAACCATTATATACGGCTTTATTTCACTCTTTTCCTGTAATAATTTTCATTATTTAGTTCCTTTAATATATATTGTTAATGTTCCTAATTTTATATCGTAAGAAGTTAAGTTATATGGAATGATTTCATATATTCCTTCAACGATATTTTTAGCACTTAAATTGCTCATTATTCTCAAACCAATTGTTATATTTATAATGTTTTTATTTTGTGGATCTTCCTCAATGATTAAACCATCATTTTCAATATTTATATTATTTGTTGAAGTTAATTCAACAAAATCAACTATTCCTGGAATAATACTTATTGAAGATTTAATTAAATTTTTTATTTCCGCTAATATCATATGCCTACTTCTAACGAACTAAATGAGAACGTTTAATTGGAAATGAATTGGTTAATTTTGCAATTTCTTTCTTTACTACATATAATAAGTTTTCGTTTTCCGGATCTCTTAGAACTTTATCAATTAAATTGGCTAAAATGATGAACTCATCTTCCTTTAATCCTCTTGATGTCATTGCCGCAGATCCTATTCTTATTCCGCTAGCAACGGTTGGTTTTTCACTATCGTTTGGAATAGTGTTTTTATTCACGGTTATATTAACTCTACCCAAAACTTCTGTTGCATATTTTCCTGTTATTCCATAACTAGTTTTTACATCAATCATAAATAAATGATTTTGAGTAAGGCCAGAGATAATTTTTACTCCCTTGTTCAAAAATGTTTGACACATAATTTTTGAGTTCAACAATAGTTGCTTTTGATAATCAATAAACTCTGGTTGTAATGCTTCTCTAAAGCTTACTGCCTTTGCCGCTATTTGGTGCAACAAAGGTCCTCCTTGAACGCCAGGAAAAACCGCACTATTAACTCTTTTAAAGATTTCTTCGTCATTAGTTAAAATTATTGCTCCACGAGTGCCACGCAATGTCTTATGTGTTGTAGTCATTATAACATCAGCATAACCCGAAGGTGATGGGTGTAATCCTGCTATTATTAATCCTGATATATGAGAAATATCGGCAAATAATTTTGCACCTACTTCATCACAAATTTTTCTAAATTTAGCAAAGTCAACAATTTGAGAATATGCAGAATATCCACAAATTATCATTTTTGGTTTTACTTCTTTTGCAATTTCCAATATCTTGTCGTAATCCAATACACCTTCATCATTAACAGAATAAGTATGAGCTTCGTAAAATTTACCACTAAATGAAATTTTATATCCGTGTGATAAATGTCCTCCTGAATTTAAATCTAATCCTAAGACTTTATCTCCAGGATCAACCATTGCCATGTATACAGCAGCATTTGCAACACTTCCTGAATATGGTTGAACATTAGCATATTTTACATGGAATAATTTTTTTGCTCTTTCTTGTGCAATTTCTTCTATTTTATCAACATATTCGCAACCACCATAATATCTTTTATTAGGATAGCCTTCTGCATATTTATTAGTTAAACAAGAACCATTTGCCTTCATAACATCTTCTGAAACATAATTTTCAGATGCTATTAGTTCTACATGGTCTTCTAAACGTTGATTTTCTAGGTTAATTAATTCTTCGATTTCTTTATCATCTAAACTTATTTTTTTATACATCTAAACTCCTTAAATATAAAAACTAAACTCGAAGTTTAGTTTAGTCAAGCAATGATTTATTTTTTTGTTCTTCTTCAAGTAATTTAATTTTTCTTTGTTTTTCTTGGCTTTTAGCAACTGCCTTGTTTATTAATATTATCGGAATTGCAAGGAATACCAAACCTACAGCGGGTAAAACCCTAATATATCAATCTTCTGGTCTTTGACCACTAGATACCAAAAATGAATTAATGGCTAAAGAAATTGGAATTAAAAAGGTTAAAGCTTCAGTGTTAAATACCTTAAATTTAAAAACTAACAATAAAACAATAATAATTTGTATTGCAGCAATTGCCAATGCTATTGGAAACTCAACACCTCATCTTGATAAATTTTTTGTTGATTTTATAATTCAACCATCTATGCCTAAAATTAAAAACATTATAAAAGAAGGAATGACAATTAAAAATAAACCCGTTAGAGCTATTTTTCATGAACGTGACAATTCTCTTTTTGGCTTTCCTGATTCTACAACATAATTCTTTAAATTAACTTTCTTATTTTTTCACTTGTCATTATTTGACATAATACGCTCCATTCTTATATAAATAATTATTTAATTTAATTAAAATTTTACCAAATATAGCATTTTTTAAAAAACAAAAAATAGGCAAATGAAAACAACGCCTTATTATCTGACGTTGTTTAAGAAATAACTACACATTTTTTTAATAAAAAATATAAACTTTTAAACAGCTTTATTTTTGTATAGATGCTTTTGAAGAAAAATATTATTAAATATAAATTTACCCCTTTGGTTTTGCAAACACACAAATACGAAATAACATTTTTAAGAAAGGATTTACAAAAACCTAAAATATATTCAATAAGACAACAAAAACAAATTAAAGCAACTACACAAAAATTTTTTTGTATAAGATTTCTTTGAATTAAAATACGCACATTTTTTATGTTTTAAGTATATAAATAAAAAATATGAAGGAGGTTGAAAAACATATAAAACTTTTAATTATTGAACTTATACTTTTATATAAAGATTAACAAATAAATCTTAGTTAATTTGACATAAACGAACTATATATTTAAATAAACAATGATCTTTATGCTCCAATTGGAGCTCTTTTATTATATCACTTTTAATTTATTAAAATTTTCATTTTCTTTTTATTTTAAGATATTTTTAAAATAAACTTACTTGATTGGTATCATCTAAGCAATCTAAAACGCCTATTTTTTTTAATTCCGAAATAATTCTTGAATTGACTTTAGTTCTCGAAGCGAGGTCTTCAATTGAAAGGAAAAAGCCTTCTTTTCTTGCAGATACTATTGTTTGAGCAACAGTAATTCCTAAACCATCCACAACATTAAATGGAGGAATTAGCGCCTTATCTTTTTCATCTATTATTCATTTATCAGCCAAAGAAAGTTTTAAATCAACATTTTTAATTTTAAATCCCCTTGCATATAATTCTTGAGTAATTTCTAAAACAGGAATTAATGCTTCTTCCTTTACAGATAATTTTTCGCCATTTGAATTTTGGCGATTTTTTAATTCAATAAGTTTTTGGTGAACGCTTGCTGCGCCACTACTCATTATTTGAATATCAATAGCATCTGGCCTGTTTGTATAAAATGAAGCGTAAAAAGGTAATGGATAATATAACTTATATCAAGCAATTCTTCAAGCCATAATTACATACGCAGTAGCATGGGCCTTAGGGAACATGTATTTAATTTTTTGCAACGACTCTATATATCATTCGGGAACGTTATGACTTTTTAAGAGTTCTTCTCACTCAGGTGTCAAACCCTTTCCTTTTCTAACTTTTTCCATAATTTGAAAAGCTGTTAATGGCTCAATATTTCATTCAATCAACCCACGCATTATATCATCACGACAGCATACACATTCTATTAATTTTTTGCCTCTTGCCACTAGCTCTTCAGCATTGTCTGTTCAAACATCCGTACCATGACTCAACCCCGAAAGAAGAATTAAATCATTAAATGATCTTGGTTGAGCTTTTTTTAACATTTTTCTTACAAAGTTTGTTCCAAATTCAGGCAACCCATAAGCTCCAGTTGTTTCGCCCCCAATGTCTGAAGGACTAATTTTCAATGATTCAGTTGTATAAAAAAGTTTCATAACTTCTGCATCAAATTTTGGTATTTCCTTTGCGTTTGTATTTGTCAATGTTTCAAGCATTCTAATAACGGTAGGATCATCATGACCCAACAAATCTAATTTTAAGACATTATCATGAATAGAAGTGAAGTCGAAGTGTGTTGTTTTTCAAGAACTTTCTGTGTCGTTGGCAGGATAGTTTACAGGCGTAAAATCCTCAACATCGAATTCTTTAGGAATAATAATAATTCCCCCAGGGTGTTGTCCAGTTGTCCTCTTTACTCCTTGTGTTTTAGATGCTAAAAAATCCAAGAACAAATGACTTCAAGGTTGATAATTTCCTCTCTTTTCTTCTTCATATTTTTTGCAAAATCCATATGCTGTTTTTTCTGCTACAGTTGCTATTGTACCAGCTCTATATGTATGTGCTTCGCCAAACAATTCTTTAACATAATTGTGAATTGTTGGTTGATATTCACCACTAAAATTCAAATCAATATCAGGAACTTTATCCGCTTCAAATCCTAAGAATGTTTCAAAAGGGATATTATGCCCATCTTTTGACAATATTGAGTTGCAATTTGGACAATGCTTGTCTGGCAAATCTCAACCTGAATAAATTTCTTTGTTACTATTTCATTCAAAATATTTACAATTTTTGCATAAATAATGTGGAGGTAGGGGATTTACTTCTGAAATACCCGCTAGATTGGCAACAATTGAGCTACCAACGCTTCCTCTACTGCCTACTAGATAACCATCTTCATTACTTCTTTTAACTAATTTATGACTTATTCAATAAATAACAGAATAGCCATACTTTATAATTGGATTTAATTCCTTTTCAATTCTTTTAACTATGATGGGATCTGGATTATCCCCATATCTTTCTTTTAAAGTCTTATAAACAACTTCTCTTAATTTTTGAGGCGAGTTATCAAAAGTTGGAACATACAATTTATCTTTAATAACTTGAATATTGGATGAAATCTCATTAGCAATTTTGTTTGGATTTTCAATTACTATTTCATTAATTAAATAACTATCATTCAAAAAAGCAAATTCTTTTAACATCTCTCTTGTTGTTAAATATCTAAATTCTGGATGAGATGGTCTCTTCTTAAGCCAATGAAGCCCACCTCCCAAAGTTGGAGCCTCAATATAAATTTCATGAATTAATCTTTGATAATTATAAATATATCTACAATCAGAAACAGCAACACACATTTTGTTTAAACTTTTTGCTTTTGAAATTAAGTCTTTATACAAAAATTTTAATTCATCTAATGTAACGTGATTACTATCAATCATATATTGAAATGATGATATAGGGGGTAATTCAATATAGTCATAATATTTTAGTGAATTTAGCAAATTTTCATTTGTTCCAGTGAATACTTGGTCTCAAACATATGATTGATTTGTTGCTGATCCAAAAAACAAATCTTCATCATTGCCCAATTGATCAAAGTAAATTTGTGGATTTTTTTTAAATTGAGAAGTTAAAGAACGCGAAATAATTTTGAATAATTTTTTGAGGCCGGCTTGATTTTTTACTAATATTCTTGTTTCGTATGTAAATTTATGAGAAAGTATTTTTTGGCTATCGACATTGTTTAAATCCTGTGAGTTTAAGATATTGTAATCTTTTGCAAGTTTGTCAATCATTTTTATTCAAATCTTAGCCAAAACATTAGCGTCGTAATCACCACGGTGGGCAACAGTTGTATCATAAATAATATTGAATCTTTTAGCAACATAACCCAAAGAATGACGAAATTCATCGGGATTTAAAAAATAAGATAAGGCCAATGTATCAAGGCCAAAAATTTTAGAATTATCAAGGCCGAGTTTGCTAAATTTTTCTTTGCAAAAATTTATATCGAAGTTTGCATTGTGAGCAACTGCAATTTTATCCTTTAATATTTCATAAATCTTTTTAATGCCTTCTTCTTGTGCATAACCGCTCTTTAACATTTCATTATTAATGTGGCTGCTTTCAACAGTAAAGGCTGATAGTTCACGTTTCGTTTGCAAAAAGAATTGAATTTTTTGAGTAATAGTATTATTTTTTATAATAGTGGCACCAAATTCAATAATGTCATCCAATCTTGGACTCAATCCTGTTGTTTCTAGGTCAAATACAACGTATTCTTCTTCTTTTAAGTTGAAATTTTTAAAGTTGTAGAAGAATTTTTTATCTGAATCAACGGTGCTTAATGTTGCGCCGTATATTGGCTTAACATCCTTTTGCTTTTTGGCATAATTATAAAATTCAGGAAAGCCTTGCGCATCATCTAGGTCGGTCAATGCTATAGCCTTATGACCATAAAATTTAGCAGCATCAATATAATCAGATGGTGTTGAAATTCCATCTTGAGCACTCATATTAGATCTTGCGGCTAATTCAACTCTTTTATTGTCTTCGTTATCTTCAATAAGTTTTTGTAATGGTTCTGTCTTTATGAAGCATTCCTTGCCCATTGCTATTAAAACTTTTGATTTTGTAAAATTATCATCACTCAATTTTCCAGTAACAATAATCGTGTCCCCTACCTTTATATCAGGTATTTCGTTTTCAGAATCATAAAATTTTTTAATAAGAATAGCTTCTTTATAATCTGAAATCTTTAGCGTATATAGAATTTTTTTGTTTTTTAGCACTTTGCTTTCAATAAAAAAAACTTCTCCTTTTGTAGTTATTTTTATTTCTTCAAACGTTTCGTTTGCCGTAGTTAAATCCATCTCAATTGGTCTAGCTGATTCTTTTTTAGAATAAAAATTAGATTTTGAAAAGCTTTCTTTTAAGTTATTTTCATTATCTTTTAAATTATTAAATTGTTCAATTCAACCATCTAATTTTTTACTTGCAACGCTTTTTTTATTATTCAATCCCAAATTAAAAACTACATTATAAAAATCAAATCCTATTGAAGCAAGCGCTTCTTTAAAAAGATCTTTATTACTTTTAAAAACTTCATAAATTTCATTTGTTAGCAAGGAAAGTGTTAATGTTTTTTCGTCTATTTCAATTGTTGAAGTAGTTATACATGAATAATTATATTTCACAAAAGGCCAATATTTCTTGGGGTTACATTCTATTAGATAATTTAAATAATCAACAATAATTTGTTTATTTCTTATAATTGTCTCAATAGCCAAGATTAATTCAACCTTGCTAAATCTTTTAACTAATTTTTCTCTAAATTGTTTGTATTGTTCAATGTCAATATGGCTTGCAAAGGCAATCTTAAATTTCCATTCATTTAAGTTTGATTCAACACTCAAAACTTTTGCACCATAAAATTGTTGTTCATCAAATTCAAATTTTATTTCTTTGCATAATTGCACAAAAGTCTTATCAAGCATAAATTATCCCCTCATTTACATTAAATAGTTTTATTATTAATTATATTAATATTAATAAAAAAATCGTTAAAAAGTAATAACGATTTTTTTATTTTATTTTACTTAAATCATTAATATAAAAGTTAAAAATACCGTATTAAACGATAGCGAATCAAATCTGTCCATAATTCCTCCATGACCCGCTATTAATTCAGAAAAATCTTTAATATTTTGAGCTCTTTTTATTCCCGAAAATACCAAGTCACCAATAATAGAAATTGCAGGAAGAACAAAAACCGCTGTAATAATTTGCTTTTGATTTATTAATATTTTTATTGAATCGGAGTTTCCAAAATTAATCCCCATAAATATAAAGACAAACAAGGCCCCTATAAAATATCCAGCAATGGCTCCTTCTCAACTTTTTTTAGGACTTATGTGAGGTGCAAAGCCAAACTTAATTATTTTCCTTCCTATAAGTCTACCAATTAAATAAGCAAAACTATCACACACAATAGGAATTAAGAATAATATGAATAGTCAATACAAACTCATTACGTTATACATAAAAATTAGTTTAAAACTTGATGGAATAAATATAACGGCGAATATTGTAATAAAATAGTTCTTAAACCAATTCTTAGCATTTTTTTGACTCTTTACATCAACAATAAGTAAGAATGTTGTTATTAAGAAAACTAATATTAAGCCCAACCCCGGAGCACCAGACCAGGCATTTGATTTAAAAAATATTGTGTTTTTTATTATTGAAATCAATGTATCTCTATCAAGGCCATAGACTCAATGCCCATTGCTATACATTTCCCAAAATGTTCCTCAATCTTTTAGAAATCAATTAATTGGTATTATTCAAATTAATATTGAAAGTAAGGATATAACCAAATTAACAGATCTCTTGTTTTGGTTGTGTGAAATAACTTCATACAAAGCCCACGCGCTAAAAAACATATAAATTGCCACTCCTAAACTTTTAACAAAATAAGTTAAAATAAGCAGTGGAATCAATATACTAAATAATATAATTGCAGATCTTGCTCTAATTTTTAGATTTTTCATTATTTAATAATTATAAATAAATAAAAGATTAATTAAAAATAAAAATGCCGAAGCATTTTATATTGTTAAAAGTTCTTTTTCTTTTGTTTTTGACATTTCATTGATTTTTTCTATTGATTTATCAACTTCTTTTTGAATATTATCTAGATAATGTTTTTGAATGTCTTCTGAAAGGTCGCTATCTGCTTTTATTTTTTTATTGATATCTTGTCTTGCTTGTCTTACGCCTATTCTTGCTTGTTCGGTTATTGAAGCAAGTTGCTTTGTCATTTCTACTCTTTTTTCAGTGGTCATTTGAGGATATTGCAATCTCAATTGGTGTCCTTCATTTATTATTGAAACGTTTATCTTGTTATCCATGATTGCTTTTTCAATATTTTTTAGCACACTCATATCATATGGCTTAACAATTAATTGTAATGGTCCTGATGTGGTTATAGATGCTATTTCTTCTACCGAAATTGGTGAACCATAATATTCTAATTTAATTTTACTGATTAAAACAGGATTGGCCCTACCTATAACAACTTTCATTAATTGATTTTCATAGTTAACAATTGATTTGCTGATTTCTTCATCTAGTTCTAAAAGATAACTGTCTAATTCCATTATTTTTCCCTTTCTCTAGTTATTATTGTGTTAGGTATTTTATTTTCTATTGCCCTTATTAAAGAATCTTCTTCATTAATATCAAATATTAAAATATCAATATTATTTTCCTTTGCCATTGATGCTGCGGTTTGATCAATAACTTTCAATTCCTTTTCTAGTAATTCATCATATGTAATGATTGGAAATTTTTTGGCGTCTTTATTGAATTTTGGATCGCTATCATATACCCCATCAACTTTGTTTTTTCCCATCAATATTGCATCTGCATCAATTTCACTAGCGAATAATGTTGAGGCTGTATCGGTTGTAAAAAATGGACGTCCAGTTCCTCCTGCAAAAATTACAACTTCTCCATCTCTTAGGTATTTTTTAGCTTTTTCATTTATATAAACTTCACAAACCTTTGGATCCATTGTTAAGCTCGATAATACTCTACAATGCAAATTCAATCTCTCAAATCCTGATTGCAAAGCTAACGCGTTCATTGTTGTAGCTAACATACCAATATAATCTGCTCTAACCCTTTGCATACCATTTTTTTCGGCACTTGTTCCTCTTCAAAAATTACCGCCACCGACAACAATCGCAACTTCAATATTTCTACTAATTATTGTTTTTAATTGGTTTGCAAATTTTTCAACTAATTCATAATCAATTGCAAGGTGTTTACCTTTATTTGCTAAACCCTCACCCGAAAGTTTAATCAATACTCTTTTATAAGACATTCTTACCTCTTTATTGGTTAATAATTTATATATATTTTATATATTAAATTTAATTATTTTCATAAATTATTTGTTTAATAACAAAAAATAGAAAATTTTTTAACTTTGTTTTAACTTTTCATCAATTTGTTTTAAGTGTAATTTTGCTTTTTTAACCGCATCGTAAGCCCCTGGTCTAGACATTGCTAATTCTTGGGCTAATTCACCATATGACAAATCCTCATATAAAAGTAATTGTAGAGCTTGTTTTTGAGATTGTGGTAATAAATCACCATATTTTTCAAACAACTTTACATAGTAATCTCGTTCTTCAATTGTTTCCATTATTCGTTAATACCTTTTGTCAAACCATAGATATAAGAATCTAAATCAAATTCCGCTAAATCTTCAACTTTTTCACCTAAACCAATGTATTTTACAAACAAACCAATCTCATCTTTGATTGTTAAAACAATTCCACCTTTTGAGGTTCCATCCATTTTTGTTAGAATGATTCCAGTCAATGGTGTAGATTCCTTGAATACCCTAGCCTGAATTACACCATTTTGTCCGGTTGTTGCATCTAAAACTAATAAACTTTCATGAGGCGCATCAGGAATTTTAGAGGCTAAAACCCTATTAATTTTGGCAAGTTCGTTCATTAAATTTACTTTATTTTGCAACCTTCCCGCAGTATCTACAATCAATATATCGTATTTTTTTGATTTTGCTATATCGATTGCTCTATAAACAACAGCCGCTGGATCCACTTCATTTTCGTTTGGTGTTACAATATCAGCCCCAACTCTTTTTGCTCAAATCTCTAATTGTTCAACTGCCGCTGCTCTAAATGTATCACCTGCAGCAATCAATACTTTTTTACCTTCGTCAATTAATTTCTTAGCAATTTTTGATATTGATGTAGTTTTTCCTGAACCATTGACGCCCACAACCAATATTACATTTAACCTATTATCTTTAATATTAAGTGTTGTATCGACAACAGAATTTGATGTATAAATTGTAAACAGTTTGTCAGCAATTATCTCATTTATTAATTTTGGATCAGTTATATTTTCGTTTCTAACTTCTTTTTTACATTCGTTAATAATTATTTGCACTAGCTTAATCGAAATATCAGACATAATCAACATTTCTTCCAAATCTTCAAAAAATTCTTCGTCAATTTTATTATGCTTGTTTTGCAATTCTTTTATATGCTCATTAAATGAAGAGTTTGATTTTGAAAGACCTGCAATATAAGTATTTAACTTATTTTTTTTAATTAATTCTTTTTCTAATTGTCTTTGTTCTTTTGCTTCAATTTTTGCTTGTTTTTTGGCTATTCTTTCTTCTTTGGTACCAAATAATTTATCTTTTAAGTTTGATCAAAATCCCATGTAAATCTCCTTGCAAGTTTTAGCGTTATTTATATAAATTTTACATTATAATAAAGTTGTTTAAATGGATTTTAATTTATATGTTAGAATTAACGAGTTATGAGAAAGAAAGAAAACAGTAAACAAAGAAATACAAATCGTTTAAGTATTTTTATTGAAAAATCAAGTGAATTATTTAAAGTTAAACACTTTAAGTATATTTTCAAATTGACTTTACCAATCTTTTTTCAGACACTTTTTGTTGCTTTAGTATCGGTAGTTTCTTCTCTTGCTTCTTCGCATTATATAAAAGTCTATCACGCCGATGGTTCATACAATGGTTTTTATTTTTATATGATTGCAAAAATATTAACTGTTTACAAAATGATAACCTTTATTCCTATTATTTACCAAAGCGGAACATTAGTCTTATGCTCAAATCTTTTTGGACAAAGCAAAATAAGAGACATACCAAAAGCTTTGTGGTCTGCCGTTTATGTATCATTAATAATAAATACTTGTGTCTATTTTATTATGTTTGGACTTGCACCAATAGTTTTACAAGCTTCTGGAACAAAAAACATTCCTCTTTTTGGTTGAAAAAACAAGGAAGGTGTAGATCTTTTTAAATCAAACATTGAATTATTGAAAAATCACAACATCACTATAAATGATTTAGCTAGAATGAATCAATTTAATAAGGTGCTATACGGTGGAACTATAAATGGAATTACCCTAGTTAATACAAATCCTTTTAAGGTTTCAGTAACCTCTGAAACAACCATGGCTATAAAGTTCTTAAGAATAACCACTTGCGACATATTCATATATTCAATAGCTGTTATTTTTACAGCCAGTTTACAATCTGTTGAAAAAAATAAATTTTCAATATTTGGATTAATTACCAGTATATTTGTACGTGCAAGTTGAACTTATTTAATTATGTTTTTACCTTGAAAGATTTCAAACGAAGATCTTTTTATAATGGTTGCACTTGAACCAATTTTGGGGGCAATATTTCATTTAACAATTGATTATTCAATTTCCTATCACTTTATAACCAAAAACAATAAAATTTCAATTAAAGAAACATGAAACACAAAATATGTTAAAAACATTCTCAAGTTAGGTCTTCCTATTGCTTTTGAAACAGGAATTTGATTCATAGGACAATATCTTCTTGCAAGAGCAATTCCGATGGGATTTGAAGGAAAGAACGAACAATTCATTGGTTTGTGAAGAGCTGTAAATAGTTCCTATGACATATTTAATGCAGTAATGATCGCCTTGGGTTATGTATCAAGCGCAATTGTTGCAAACGAAATAGGGAAACAAAATTTTGAAGCTGCTCATGAACTTGGAAATAGTGCATTAAAATTTGGCTTCTATGCACAGTCATTATTTTCAATATTAGGAGTTTCATTAACCTGGCCTTTGCTAAGACTTTATTCAATAGATATTCAAATAATTAATTCCGTTGGGTATGGTGTTATGGGAATTATGATGCTAAGAGCTGTTCTAGATATAGGAAACCTTACAACCCTAAGGGCTTTATGAGGTGCCAATGATGTTTGAATGCCAAATTTAGTTTCTTTAATAACTATGCTAGGTGTTCAATTGAGCGCCGTATATCTTGTTGTGTATATTCAATTAGGACATCATTATTTCAGTCCTGCCACCTTCATGTTTTTAATGACGGGAGCAACATTATTAGATGCATTCACAAGAACATTGCTATTCAATATTCGTTGAAGCACAAGAAAATGGTATAAATATGCTAAAAAGTTATAAATAAAAATTAGGTAATTTAATTAAACCTAATTTTTATTTTTTAAAAGTCCCGAAGGGGCTTTTTTAGTGTTCCAGACTTATCTACTAAACTAGCGGTAATTTTCCAAATCAATAACTTTTTTTATTTATTTATATATTTTAT